>JAEIGA010017509.1_pt1 | contig 10920 bp, 9 predicted proteins | sample 9270691 | NCBI WGS metagenome assembly JAEIGA01 (sample SAMN17057246, study PRJNA624740) | gut metagenome | biome: biome; isolation source: fecal sample | host: Bos grunniens | place: China: Xizang | collected 2019 | reverse complement strand
TATAGGTATATACTGATTTATATTATATTTAATTATCCCTTTTATATCTTTTTTATTAGATATATTTATATTATCTATATTTCTTATTATTACATCTTCAGTTTGTATATTATAAAATATAGTTTTATATTGCTTTTTATTTTCTAATATGTTTAGTTTTTTTATTTTATTTATAACTTCTTTATAAGTTTCATTTAATTTATTTATATCCATATACTCTATAATTTCATCTTGTATATAGATTGTTTTCATGGTTTTCTTTATGAAAGTAAATCTTATAAATGAATTATTTATTTCTAAATTTATTAGACTTTTGATATTATTACCTCCTAATATCTTCTAACTTATAATATATATTTATACATATTAATCTATATCATTAATTGGATAAAAGGTATTATCGCCTGATTTTATAGTTATAGAATTATCTTCACCTATATCTACAGTAAAATCATTCCCCGTTGTACTACTTTTTACTTCTGATTGTAAGTATCCTTCTTTAACTAATTGATCTACTATATTATCTCGGCTTGTTAAAGTCACACCATCACTAATCGCCATAGTTGTTGCAGTCGCAATAGTAGATGCAGTTGCTTGGTCTGCCTTTAATTCAGCATTATCTTGTGCCTTTCCATATTTCATCATCGCCATACTTGATAGTACTCCAATAATAACTACTACCATAACCATTTCAATTAAAGTAAAACCTTCTCTTTTCTTTTTATTAAAGCTTTTTAAGTTCATAAAATATCTCCTTAATTTTAATAATTTTATATAGATGATATTGCATCAAACATAGGGCTAAACATAGCAAAAACCATAAAGCCTATAGTAATAGCAATAACAATTGTTATGACTTGTTCAAATATCTTCATCCCTTGTTCAATTTTATTCTCTAACTCTTGTTCATAAAATTTATTTATACTACTCAAAGATTCATCAAGTCTTCCACTTTCTTCACCTATCGTTATCATGGTTAAAAACAAATTAGGAAAAATCTCTACTAGTCTTAATGATTGAGATATACTATTACCTCTACTTATACTTTCTTTACAATTAATTATTTGCTTATTTAATGTATGATTTTCTATAATCTGAAATGAAATATCTATAGCTTGTCTTATATCAACACCACTTTTATTTAATATATAAAATGCTCTAGAAAATTTAGTTGTTATTGCTAATCTGATTATATTATTTATGATTGGAATTTTTAGTTGAATTTTTTCAATTAAAATTTGAATATTTTGACTTGTATTTAATTTATAAACCAATAAATATATTGATAAAATAATAAGTAAAGTTATCAATATATAATTTTTCCTAAGAAAAATAGATGTATTTATTAGTATAGATGTGATAAATGGAGGTTTAGTTCCATTAGTTATAAATATACTTTCATAATTCGGTACTATTGCTATAAGCATAAATAATATTACACATATAGATGCTATTATTAATATAATTGGATATATCATAATATTTATCATTTTTGACTTAAGTTTGTATTCTTTCTCATAATACTCATACATTTTTAGCATAACTTCATCTAAGTTACCACTTATTTCACCTGCTTTTATCATACTAATAAAGAATATAGAAAATTTATTTGTATATTTAAAAGAATCACTTATAGAATTTCCTTTTTGAATATTTTTAAATACTTGATTTAATATTTTAATCATATCCTTACTAGAATTATCTTTTAACATTTCAAATAACTTTGTTATCTCACAGCCTGATTCAAGAAGTATAGACATTTCATTACATAAAATTCTTAAATCTTTATAATCTACTTTTTTTCTTTGAAAAATATTTCTTTCAATATTCTTTATAGAAGCTATCTTAAAATTATTCGTTATTGCATAATTAATTATATCTTCTTCACAATCAAAGTTAAATTCATCAATTTTGCGTTCATTATATTCATCATAATATATACATTTATATTTTCCCAATAAAGATTTCTCCTTAATAATTTTAAATATTTGAAATTAAGTATTCTTCTATACTGATAACCTTTTCTTCCACTAAATTCTTATACGTATCATTAAAAGTTATCATATTACTTTTTAAAGCTATTTCTCTTATCTCTTCAGCGCTCTTCATTTGACTTATTCCATTTCTAATATCATCTGTAATTTCTAATACTTCATATATTGGAACTCTTCCATAATATCCATCATTACATTCTTCACATCCTATTGCAACCCTAGTACTAATTTCTTTGCCATCACTATCATTTATAGTAATATCATGACTACAATTACTACAAAGCTTCCTTGCTAATCTTTGAGATATCACTCCATTTAATGATGCATTTATTAGATATGGTGGGATTTGCATTTCTATTAATCTTGCTATTGATGATATAGCATCATTAGTATGCATTGTACTTATTACTAAATGGCCCGTTATAGCTGCTCTTATAGCTATTTTAGCGGTTTCTATATCTCTTATTTCACCTATCATGATTATGTCTGGATCTTGTCTTAATATGGATCTTAGACCTACCTCAAATGTTAAACCTATTTTCGTATTAACCTGAGTCTGATTAATTCCATCTAATTTATACTCCACAGGATCTTCTATAGTCATTATATTTTTACTAGTATTTCTAAGTTCATTTAAAATAGAATATACAGTTGTAGTTTTTCCACTACCTGTAGGTCCAGTTACTATTAATATTCCTGACTTTTTATTTATTATATTATTAATTTTACTTATAGCATTCTAGAAAATCCTAACTCTTCCTTTGATTTTAAAAATGAATTTCTATTTAATATTCTAAGTACTACTTTTTCACCATATATAGTTGGAATTGTTGATACCCTTACATCTATTATATTATCATCTACTTCTAAATCAACTCGTCCATCTTGCGGTAACCTTTTTTCAGTTATATCCATATTAGACTTCAGCTTTATAACTGTTATAAATGTTGAATATAATGCAATAGATTTTCTTGATACCTCTTTAAGTTGACCATCTATTCTATTCCTAATAATTAAGCAATCTTTAAAAGGCTCTATATGTATATCACTAGAATTATTTTTAACTGCATTTTTTAATGTTTCTTCAAATAAATTCTCAACATAATTTTCATCTGTTTTTAAATGGTCTCCATAATATATATCCATATTATATTTAATTATATCTTTATTTACTTCTTTTAAAACTATATCCTTTCCAGTAGCTAACTTTAGGTCTTGCATAGCATTTATATTTTCATTCTCTATTCCCACTATTAATTTATTTTCTTCTATTTTTATAGGAAATAAGTTATATTTAATAGCTAATTTTTTAGGTATAATATCTATTAATGTATTTTCTATGATTTAATATTCCTCCCTTATATTCATTTATTTATACTCTTTATTTTAGGAATGCTTATACTTTCATCAATTCTATACTCTACTTTCATAGGATAATTTAAAGCTATATTATCTAAATAATTGTCACTTTTATTTAAATATAAGCTCAATTTATCAATATCTCCAATCACTTTAATAATATATGGTTGGGCTATCGGTGTGTAATTTATATTTATATGATTTCCAGCTAATACAATTCCTGAGTATTGGTTTATCCTCTGATTATTTATACTTATAAATTTTGCACCATTCGCTTTTAATGCATTTATTAAATTAATAAGTATTTTATTATAATCAATTTCATTGGCTATATTGCCTATTTCTTCATTTATAGCATCTATAGTTATAGTTATACCCTTACCCTTTATATCAGTATAAGATAGTACTTGTTTTAAATTCTCAATCTCTTTTATACTCTCTAAATTCATATATTCTATCTTTAATGATTTAGCTTCTTTATTTAATTTTTTAATTTCCTTATCTAATTTCTTTATAGATTTTTTAGTTACCTTTATTTCTTTCTTAGTTATATTGTCTTTACTTATAACTAACCCTTCCCTAGATTGAAAATCTTTAATTGATATACCTATTAATATACCTAAAACTATACATGATAGTATTATCAACACATATTTACTTTTCATACAGTTTTACTCCCTATAAATTATTTTTTATATAATTTATTTTATTTTAATAAGTCAAAAATATCTATCTTTACTATAAAAATAAAAGCTACTAATAATCCATAACAGACTATTAATAGCTTTTTCTATTTATTCAATATCATACTTCATAATTCTCTCAATTATTTTATCTTTTAATTTATCAATCTCATCAAAATGCATATTTGGAATATACAAAGCCTCTATTATATCGTGCTTAGCTTTAGCTCTCTTTAAATTAGATATTGCATAATTTATAAGTTCATCAAAAACTTGCTTATCAAATTCTATTTCTTCCTTATATTTGCTTAATTTTTCGGTATCTATAAATTTAGTTAAATCTATTTCTTCACTTTCTTTAAATATATCACTTGTTGTAATTGCAACTTTTAAATCATTTATTAAAATAGATTCTATTTTATCTGGCAATAAAGGATAATGGTAAACTTCAACACTCATACCTTTCTCTATTGCTTTTCCATATACTTTCTTTAGAAGGGTAGTTCTTCCACATCCAATCTCACCTTTTAAATAATATACTTTTTCAGCTTCACACAACAAGCTATCAGCATAATCTATATGGCCAATAGGAGTTATTGCTGTTCCAAATAAATGTCTTGGTTTTTTGTATACACCTTTATTATCTATATCTTTAAAAAGTTTATCTAAAATTTTTTCAGTTAAATCATTAACCTTCCCAAAATCCATACAATCAATATATTTTTCTTCTATATCATAGTATATAGGTTCTGCAGCTTTTAAATACTTATAACATCTTCTAAAGGAACTACTTATATCTTTACCACAATCTATAATTTCTTTTTTATTTTTTTCTAGCTCCTCAACAGTCCAGTATTCTCCTAAGTTTATAATTTCATCAACTGCTCCTGGATCCTTAGGGTCAACTATATGAGGTGCTGTTCCATCTAATAAAACCACTCCTAATTTTTTTATAACTACAGCATCTAGTGAACTTGGATCTGATGGACAATGATGTAGCTCAACATCATAGTTTTTATCTACAAACTCTTTAGCTATTTTTTTCATCATTGATGATTTTCCTACTCCAGGACCACCTTTTAAGCAAAAAATACGATTTACATTTTCAGGGATTATATACTCAAAAAATGGCTTTGACCCATTTGCAGTATTACCCCCTGGAAATATTTTTCTAACTATTCCTGACATATAAATCCCCCCTAAGCTTTTACTAATTTAAGATATTAATTTTGCATATATTTTGTTACTAATTTACAAAGCTATATACAATATCTATATAAAAGCAAAGGGGGGATTATTCTTTAATTAAGCTGTTCTTTCTTTAGAATTTTTATTTTCTTCTTTTTTCTTTTTTACTATTGAGTATACTGGTAAACCTATTAATGTTATTAATATACCTGACATAGCATTTTTAGGCTGAGATATCATTGTACTTATAACTATAAATACTCCACCTAAAGTTGCCACCATTGGTATTATAGGATATAAAGGTACCTTATATGGTCTTTCCATACTTGGCCTTGTTTTTCTAAGCTTTATAACTCCTATAAATAACATTGTATAGAATATCCATATTGTAAACATCGCTAAGTCAGATAATAAGTTAAATTGACCTGTTAGAGAATATAATATAGCAAGTCCTACTATTAACCATGTAGCATTTATAGGTGCTCCATTTTTATTTAACTTCGAGAAAGTTTTTGAAAAAGGTATTTTACCTTGACACGCCATAGTGTAAGGAATTCTTCCTCCTGTTAACATGAATCCATTTAATGTTCCAAAAACAGATATTAATATACCTACGCTTATTATCTTAGCACCAATATTACCAAATAACTTACTAGCAACTAAAGTAGCTGGTGCACTAGATACTGCTAACTCTGATGCAGGTACAACAAATAAATAAGCTACATTTATTAATAAGTACACAGCCATAACTGCTGATATACCACCTATTATAGCCATAGGTAAATGCTTAGATGGATTTTTCATTTCTCCAGCTAAAGCTCCTACAAATATCCATCCATCATAGGCAAATAAAGTTGCCAATAAAACTTGAGATAATGCAGATATAGCATTAACACCTTCACCTACCATTGGAGTCATTATAGTCGATGTAGAATCACCTTTCATAAATCCAAATATTATAATTATTGCTAAAGGTACTAATTTACATAAAGTAGATATAGTTTGTATTGATCCACCAAATTTAGCTCCTAGTGAGTTTAATAAGGCTAAAAGTACTATAACTGATACAGCTATTACTATTATATATGTTTCATTTTGTATCCCTAGTAAAGATACAACTTCTTGGGCAAATACTATTCCTAATGCGCCAGATATTGCTGGTACAAATAGCATTCCTTGTACCCATCCAGTTAAGAAACCGATTTTCTCCCCGTAAATTTCTTCCATATATGTTATCATTCCACCTGGTTTAGTTATACTAGCTGATATTTCAGATGCAGTTAAACCTGCTGCAATTGTCATTACTCCACCTATTACCCAAGCTAATAATCCAAGACCTGGTCCACCATTAGTTGCAGAGTATATAGCTTGAGGTTTGAAAAACACACCAGAACCTATTAGTATTCCAACTACTGTAGAAAGAGCTGCACTAAGTCCAATTGTTTTTCTTAATGTCTGATTACTATTGTTCATAAACTTCTCCTTATCTTAATTTATTTACCGAAAAATATTTACTATTTTTAGACATTTTACCATATATATTACTAAATTTGAATATATTATCTGAATTCTCATTCAAACCCCATAATATTACATCTTATCTAATTTAAGTTATATTTTATAAAAAATTAGAATAGGTATATTCCTATTCTAATTTTTTTAGTCAACTGTTATTTCATATCCAGCTTCTTTATATTGATTTATTATTTCATTCCATACTTCTTCAACTCCAGTTTTCTTTAGTGAAGATATTGGAATTATCTTTTCATCTTTTTCTAACTGTAATTTCTTTCTTATTATGCTAAAATGCTTTTGGTATTGTCCTCTAGATATTTTATCTGCTTTAGTAGCTATTACTACACAGTTATATCCAAAGTGCTTTATCCATTCATACATCATAACATCATCATTAGTAGGCTCATGTCTTATATCAACAAGTAAGAATATTGCACAAAGCTCATTTCTATCTTGAAGATAACGTTCCATTATTACGCCCCATTTTTCTTTTTCTGATTTTGCAATCTTAGCATAACCATACCCTGGAAGATCTACAAAGTAAAATTCATTATTTATAAGGAAGAAATTTATAGTTCTAGTCTTACCTGGAGTTTGACTTGTTCTTGCAAAATTTCTTCTATTTAATAAAGTATTTATAGTAGATGATTTTCCAACATTTGATCTACCAACTAAAGCTATCTCCGGTAAACCTTCTGTTGGATACTGATTTCTATTAACTGCACTTACAACCATTTCTGTGCTTCTAATTTTCATTATTCGTCACCATTCCTTACTAATGCTTCATCTAGCACTTGGTCCATATTTTCAACTAAAACAAATTCCATTTGTTTTCTTATATTTTCTGGTATTTCTTCTAAATCTGACTCACAAGCTTTAGGTAATAATACCTTATTTATTCCAGCTCTATGTGCTGCTAGTAATTTTTCTCTAACTCCACCTACAGCTAACACTCTACCTCTTAAAGTTATCTCTCCTGTCATAGCGATATCATTTCTAACTGGTATATTAGTTAAAGCTGATATAACTGCTAATGCCATAGTTATACCTGCAGAAGGTCCATCTTTTGGAGTAGCTCCTTCTGGTAAATGTATATGTATATCTTTATTTTGATAGAAATTAGCATCTATATCAAATTTATCTGCTATAGATCTTATATAAGAAATTGCTGTTCTAGCAGATTCCTTCATTACATCTCCCAACTTACCAGTTAAAACAATTTGTCCTTTTCCTGGAAGAGCATTTACTTCAACTGTAAGAGTAACTCCTCCTACTGAAGTCCAGGCTAATCCTGTAACTAAACCGACTTCTGGCTTAGTTCCTGCTAAGTCATATTTATACTTGTCTTTTCCTAAATACTCTTCTAGATTATTTTGGTTTACTTCAACATATTCTAATTCTGGATTTTCAACATATTGTTTTGCAACTTTTCTACAAACTTTACCTAAAGTTCTATTTAAGTTTCTAACCCCAGCTTCTCTAGTATAATAATTTATTACATCTCTTATTGTAGACTGATCCATTTTTACAAAGTCAGGTTTTAAAGCATGCTCTTTAATTTGCTTTGGAAGTAAATACTTTTCTGCTATATTTACTTTTTCTTCTTCTATATACCCTGATACCTCTATTATTTCCATTCTATCTAATAATGGACGAGGTATTGTACTTAAACTATTTGCCGTAGTTACAAATAATATTTTTGATAAATCAAAAGGTATTTCTAAGTAATGATCTACAAATGTTTTATTTTGCTCAGGATCTAATACTTCTAGCATTGCTGCTGATGGATCACCTTTATAATCAGATGCCATTTTGTCTATTTCATCTAATAAGAATACAGGATTCTTAGTTTTAGCTTCTTTCAATCCATTTATTATTCTACCTGGTATAGCACCTACATAAGTTCTTCTATGTCCTCTTATTTCAGCCTCATCTCTAACTCCACCTAAAGATATTCTTACAAAGTTTCTACCTAAAGACTCAGCTATAGATTTAGCTATAGATGTTTTCCCAACTCCTGGAGGTCCAACTAGACATATTATAGGACTTTTCATAGATTTAGATAATTTTCTTATAGCTAAGTATTCTAATATTCTTTCTTTTACTTTTTCTAAACCATAGTGGTCTTTATCAAGTATATCCTTAGCTTTTACTAAATCTATTTTATCTCTAGTTTCCTTGTTCCAAGGCAATGAAAATATATTATCTAAATATCCTCTACTTACTGATAAGTCTGGAGACATTGGTGATAGCTTTGAGAACTTATCTATTTCTTTAGATATCTTTTCTTTTGCTTCCTTTGATATTTTTAATCCAACTAATTTATTTCTGTATAAATCAGCCTCAGAATTTATATCATCTTCTTCTCCAAGTTCTTTTTGTATAGCTCTTAATTGTTCTCTAAGGTAGTATTCCTTTTGAACTTTATTCATTTGTTTTTTAACTCTTAACGTTATTTTCTTTTCTATCTTTAGTATATCTATTTCTTCTAATAATATTGTATATACTAATTCTAATCTTTTCTTAATATCAAATTCCTCTAATATATCCTGTTTTTGGTTATTTTTTAAGTAAACATTTGATGCAATAGTATCTATAAATCTATCAACATTTTCTGTTTCTGATAAAGATATAAGTATTTCAGGTGAAACTCTATTTCCTATGTTTATGTACTCTTCAAATGCATCAAATACATTTCTTACAAGAGCTTCTACCTCTACATCATTTTCCGCACCTTCTTGATTATAAATAATTTCTTCTATTGTAGCTTTAAAGTATCCGTCTTCTTTATCTAATTCTTTTATTTTACCTCTTGATATACCTTCTACTAATACACGTACTGTATCTCCAGGTAATTTTATCATTTGTTTAACTTTACATATTGTACCTACATGATAAAAATCATCTTCTGTAGGATCATCTGTTTCTGATTCCTTTTGAGATGTTAAAAACACTAGTTCATCATCTAACATAGCTTCATCCAATGCTTTTAAAGATATTTCTCTGCCTATATCAAAGTTTAATATCATATATGGAAATATTGCTAATCCCCTTAAAGGTATTAATGGTAATTCTCTATCTATCTTAGTATAATTCTCTTCCACTGTTATCACTCCTTAAAGTGCCATATTTTATTGCTTTTTATATTATATATTTACAAAAAGGAATTTTCAATATCAATACTTAGTCTAATGAATATTTTTACCTAAAAAAGTTAATTTAAAACACTATTTAAAGAGCTATATATTTTCAATTTAAAAAGGAGCTTATAATAGCTCCTTTTTATTATACTTATGCACTTTCTTCTTCGTCTTTAAGTACCATTATAGGATCTGATTTTTCTTCAACAGAATCCTTAGTTACTATAACTTTCTTAACATCTTCTCTTGATGGTACTTCATACATAGTTTCCATCATAACATTTTCAACTATACTTCTAAGACCTCTTGCTCCTGTATTTCTTTCTATAGCTTTTTTAGCTATAGCACGAAGAGCATCATCCTCAAATTCTAGTTCAACATCATCTATTTCTAGTAATTTTGTATACTGTTTTACAATAGCATTCTTAGGCTCTTGAAGTATTTGCATTAATGCATCTTCATCTAATAAGTCAAGAGTAGCTATAACTGGTATTCTTCCTATAAATTCTGGTATTATACCAAATTTTAATAAATCTTCAGGAAGAACTTGAGAGTATATCTTACCTAAATCTATTTCTTTTTTACTTTCAATTTTAGCACCAAATCCTAGAGTTTTTTCTCCTCCACGTCTTTGGATTATTTTTTCTATACCATCAAATGCTCCACCTAATATGAATAATACATTTGTAGTATCTATTTTTAAGAATTCTTGATGTGGATGTTTTCTTCCGCCTTGAGGTGGAACATTAGCAACAGTTCCTTCTAATATTTTTAAAAGTGCCTGTTGAACACCTTCTCCACTAACATCTCTTGTTATCGATGGATTTTCAGATTTTCTAGCTATCTTATCTATCTCGTCTATGTATATTATACCTCTTTCAGCTTTTTCCATATCAAAATCAGCTGCTTGAATAAGTTTTAAAAGAATATTTTCAACGTCTTCTCCAACATATCCAGCTTCAGTTAAAGAAGTTGCATCTGCCATTGCAAATGGAACATTTAAAGTCTTAGCTAAAGTTTGAGCTAATAATGTTTTCCCAG
>JAEIGA010017508.1_pt1 | contig 10920 bp, 12 predicted proteins | sample 9270691 | NCBI WGS metagenome assembly JAEIGA01 (sample SAMN17057246, study PRJNA624740) | gut metagenome | biome: biome; isolation source: fecal sample | host: Bos grunniens | place: China: Xizang | collected 2019 | reverse complement strand
TCTTTTTTCATTAACATACTTATCAACTCCTTTTTTATTTACATATATATTATAATATATTTTATAAAAAAAATCAAAAAAGAATAATTATTTAATTATTCTCTAATACTCTGCAACTACTTCCTCTAATTGCAAATCTTCACATTCAAGAGTTATGCAAGCTCCATAACCATATCCAGACTCGCTACTTGCTAAACCTGTAAGAGTTGCTAATGGGCGGCAGCTACCAAAGAAAGTTATTGCAGTTGCAGCTGTATAATTTTCATCTTGTCTAACGCTTTCTATATTTGTTATTATAGGGTTTTCTCTTATATCATCTTGGCTTATATATAAATCTCCTGTAAGTTCAGTGTAACCGCAGCAATCTCCCTCATCTCTACGAACATTTATTTTATATCTCTTTTCATCTTTTGCTATTATGATTTCTTCTTTTTCTAAATCAAAATCAACTAATCTAAATCCTATTAAATCTTTTAGTGTCATACTTATCAACCTACCTTTTTCATTTACATATATATTATAATATATTTTATAAAAAAAATCAACAAATAAAAAAATAGCGGAAACCGCTATTTTACTTGTTCATATCTCTCTGACATTAATTTATCGTAGCACAAGTCCCAACCAGATTTTCCAGTTAAAATACTTTCAAATATGACTGGACTACATCCACTTACATATGTTGCCTCGTCGCTATCTAATATCAAATTATTTCTTGCATTTACATTCCAGTAAACTAAATGTGGCATATTTAATCCTAGGGCTGCCCACTCAGATCTAATATCTTCCATTTCAGTTTTTCTTTGAATGTCATCTCTCCAGTAACTACCTCTATCAATTTCCATATCAGAAACAACTATTAGAGTATCTGGTAAACTATCTCTATCAATATTTGATTGTAAAGCAATATCTTTAATCAAATCAAATGCCGCCCTTAAATTTGTATTATCCACAAGATTTTGTTTATAAATTCTTTGTACTTTATCTACAAAGTCTATACCTTCAATTTCAATTAATTGAGGTCTACTTGCGAAAGTGATAAAATGATTTGCAAATGGTCCAGTTAAATTCTCTCCCATATACATACCAATAGAAATTGCAACATCAATAGGTTTTACACTTCCCATTGTAGTTGTCATTGAACCTGATGTATCTATTACCCCAAGCATTTTGCAATTTTTACCTTGTAAGTAATCTTTTTTGTTTGCCCAGATTTTATTCAATGCTTCTCTTTCTACTTCATCAATCTCCGCGTCTCTTTCCCAGTACCAATTTGACATTTTAGATGTTACTTTTGATACTACATCATATGGATAAAGAGTCCCTGCATTTACTTTAGTTTCTTTATTACTAATGAATTCTTTATATCTTTCTGCATCTCTTTCTGCAAAAGCATTTCTATAAATTAGACCTGCTCTTGATGGAATTTTTGAATATTCAATTTTATTCCATTCTCCATTAGACATAAGTCTTTCTAATACATTACTTCTTTTTCTTAAAGCGGATAATAATTGTCTATATGCTTTGTGAGTAAGTTTTAATGCAACTCTTGTTTTATTTGCAAGATATTTAGTTTCTTTTGAAGATGCATTTTCGCTCTTTAACCATTTTGCTAATAGAGATACTCCTTCAAATTCACTTATCTTCAATGACTCAATGTCCGCCTTTAATTGAGTAGTAATTAATTCAAACATATCTTTTTCAATAGGCGTATTAACTACACAATATAGGTCATCATATCTACCATATTCAGCCACATTTACCAAATTTCTTTTGGCAATTTCAGGATAGTTTTTTGCTAACCAGTTAAAACATACTCTAAAGAAGCGTCTTTCTCCTTGTCCTCCTCGTACATCTCTCAAATAGAATAAACATTTCATAGCAAGGGTTTCATTTTCTGCAAGAGCATTCTTAAATAATAGAATACAATCTTCATCAGTCCTTTGTCTATATGCTCCGCCTAATGCAAACATATCATATACTTTCTTTAAAGTTGATTTGTGTGCGGTTGCACCGTTTTCTGTTTCAGTAAAGTTAGTTACTCTTTTCATACTATCAATAAAGTTCATTTCATTCACCATATTTCTTATTGCAAGAAATCCTTTCTTTTAATTTCTATATATATTATATCAAAAAATTTTTTAAAAATCAAATTGCGAAGATTCTGCTGGACTAAATAGAATAATATAATAAAACCTTTTTTGAAATAGTTTTAGAATACGGAAGGAGGAAAGAATATGGCGTATTTAATGAAACAAGGCGCTAGAACAGATTATAACTATAAAGAATTTTATCTTGATAGCGCAGATGAATTAAGCAGCATTGATGTTAACTCTTGTTGCCCAGGAAGCGTAGCATATGTTATGTCAACTGGAGATGTATATATGTTAACAAATAAGAAAGAATGGAAGGTGCAATAATATATGAATAATAATTTAAGCACTAAATTAAACACTGTTGAAAATAATATCAGTGTTATGAAAACTAATTGGGGATTGGATGAAGACAGTTCTATTGAGACTTTGACTGAAACAGCACAATTAAAATTACAAGATAAAACAGTTAATGTTTTTGATAATGGAGAACCTCAAATAATTACAATAGATGAGGAATATAATGGATTAAACAGTGTTACTGTTAATGTTGCTCCAGCTTCAAATGCTTTATTTAAAATTTTAGAGTGGGGTGGCGGAGGTCCTTCATCTGTTGAAATATTAGAAGGAGTAATAGGAATTCCTTCTTGTTTTAAAAGTTCGTGAAATACTTCTACATCATCTCCTGTAGGATTTTTTAGTTCTATAAAAAAAATAATATTACCAAGTACAATGAAAGCTATTAAAGAAAAAGGATTAGAAAATGCTGCGTATTTATCAGAAATAAATTTAGAACATATTGAAGAAATACATAATGAAGCATTTAGATATTGTAGATCGCTAAGAAATATTCCTTTAAAAGAAGGTTTAAATTCAAAAAACTTTTCTAGAAATCCTAATAAATTACAATATGCGACTTTTTTACAATGTCAGAATTTAGAAACTATTAATATTCCAAGTAATATTATAGGTATTGGCGCAAGCTGTTTTTCTCAATGTGCAAATTTACAATTAACAGAGTTACCTGAAGGAATAGTTGAAATTGGTTCAGGATATCTCCCAAATGGAGGAACATCTGAGTCAGGAGCTACTTTTAGTGGCTGTTCAAAAATAACTATCTCAAAATTACCAGATAGTTTAATATCTATGGTAGGAAGAAGTAACTTTAATAATTGCGTTGGTCTAACAAAATTTAACCTTAATAACGTACCTCAATTACATGGATATGATTTTCAAGGCTGTTCTAATTTAGTTAGTATAACAATGCCAAAGTTAATAAAAAACAATGCATCGTCTCAAAGCTACTCACCTTTTGATCAATGTTCAAAATTAAAAGCAGCTTGATTTGGAAACACACTAACAAACTTACCTTTATATACCTTTAAAGGTTGTAGTTCTTTAATAAAAATTTATATAGATTTACCAAGATCAACAGTAAGCACTTTTGCAGGATATTCAAAAGGATTTACTTATGATGTAAACAATCAAAATAAAGTTATATGTAATGATGATGAAAACTTCTTGACTCAAGAGCAATTTGAAGCGATAGACTGGTCAACATATACAGAATAAAAATAAAGAGAGGAGAAAATAAAATATGGATATAGTAACATTAGCGTTAGCTAGAAAATATGCTAATAAAAAAGTGGCTGAATTAGCGGCAGTTGGATTTGCCCCTGCAATTGTAGATAGTTTACCTACATCTAATATTAATAGTCACACATTATATTTAGTACCTGCGGATGATGCAATTAATTCTAATGGATATTTAGAATATTTATATATTGATGGAAAATGGGAATGCGTAGGTTCTACAATTATTGATTTCAGTATGATTGGAGACTTAACTCAATTAACTACTGAAGATAAAACAACATTAGTTGCCGCAATTAATGAAGTATTTGCGTCTTCAAATACAGCAATTAATGAAACAAAAAATTATGTAAATGAACAAATTAATACAACAAATAATTATGTAAATACAAAAATTGATGAAACTACAACTTATGTAAATGAACAAATTACACAAGTAAATAATAATATGGAAGCTAGAGTATTCCAGGGAAATATTACAACTTATAATACATTAACAGATGCACAAAAAATTGCCTATGATATTGCAATTGTTGAACCTTTAGCAAAATTAGCTGAAGAAGATTTATCATTAGTAGATTCAATCGTTGGTGGAGAGGCTACTGAAACAGTAATCGATATGTCTGAAAGAGAAATTATTGAAGTATTAGATAATATTATTGGAACTGAGGAGGTATAATTATGACTTCTATTAATGAAAAGTTAACAACAATAAATAATAGCCTTGCAAATATGCGTTCTATATATGGGGGAACAGATAATAATACCTCTGTTGAAAACCTTCAAGAGGCGATTGTTCCCACTAAAGGTATTATTCCTATTGGCTATAACGAAGAAGGTTATCCTTCTAAATTAAGAATAAAAGACGTTGGAGGAGTAATAAAGGGAAGATTATTAGGACATTATTTATGGAGTAAAGTAGAAGAAGTAATTATAGATGATTATATTACTTCTATTGAAGGAGCTGCCTTTCAAAGCTGCTCTCAGTTAAAAACTATAAATTTTACAAATGGATTTGATATCACAGAAATTCAAGGAAGTACATTTCAATATTGTAACAATCTTGACCCATCAAATTTTTTATCAAGTAAGATTACTAAAATAGGACATTATGCTTTTTTACAAAGCGGAATCACTGTTGCAGACCTTTCTGGAGTTAAAGAATTGACTGCAAGTCAAATGTTTTATGAATGTCGTCAATTAAAGAAAGTAATATTATCTGATGAAGTAACTTCTCTTCCTAGTGAAATTTTCTTAAGATGTTCTGCATTAGAAGAGATGAACTTCCCAACAAAATTAAAATATATTGGAAATTCAAGCTTGGCTGGAACTGGCTTTAAAAAACTTTCTCTTCCAGATTCAGTACAGTATATTTACGATAGAGGAATACAAAGTTGTCAACAACTAATTCAACTATCTTATTGTGGAAATTTATCAGAAACAACAGCATATGGAACAGGACCTATTGCACATAATCCAAAATTAAAAGCAGTTTGGTTAGGAAATAAATTTACTTCAACTTCTGGAACAACTCAAATGAATAGTTGTTCAAGTTTAAAAAAGATTTTTATTGACCTTCCAAGAAGTACTGTACAAGCTTATGCGGGATATTCAACTGCATGGGGTAGTTATTGTAAAAATATTATTTGTAATGATGATGAAGGTTTTATGACAAGAAAAGAATTTGACAATTTTGATTGAGAAAATTATAAATAATAGAAAGGAGAAAAGAGAATAATATGAATGAAAATAATTTAAGTACTAAATTACTAACAGTACAAAATACAGTTAGTGGAATGAAAAGTGATTTAGATTTACCAGAAGAGGCAACTTTACAACAAGTTGAAACTGCAGTCGTTCCTGAAGGAGAAAGATTAATTATAAGTGAATATAGCCAAGATGGTAATGTAAAAACTTTAATTCTTAAAAACATGACAACTTTCCCTGCAAATCTTTTTGAATTTACTTGAAGTATATCTCCTCAACCTGGAGATCCTTTTATAGATTTGGAATCTATTGTTTTGTCTAGTAATTTTACAACACTTCCAAGTAAATTCGCTTGTTTTGGAAATGCAAAATTAAAAAGTTTTAATATTGAAGATACTCAAATTCAAGTTATACCTCAAGGATTCTTCCATACTGCCAAAAATCTTGTACTTAAGAAACTGTCAAACTCAACAATTGAAATAAAAGATAGTGCATTTGGTTATTGTACTTTCCCACAATTATCTATGCCAGGAATTCAAATAATTGGAGAATATCTTTTTGATGGGGCTTCTATAAAAGCTTTATGGATAGGAAGTAGTGTAACAGAAATTAAACAAAACGCATTTTATTATGGGGTTTCTTTACAAAAAATTTATATAGATTTACCAAGAGCTGCTGTAGAAGCAATGTCATATTATGATGCTAAATGGAGCGGAACTACAGCAAATACACAAACAAATGCTCAAATAATTTGCAATGATGATGAAGATTGGTTAACACAAGAAGAATTTGATGCAATAGATTGGGCTACATATACAGAATAATTTAAAGAAAGGAGAAAATAATTTATGAATCAAATTTATATTCGCGGAAATGAATTAATTACCGCAGAACAATTTCAAGTATATTTAAACAATTACTTAACTTCCCTTTCTGGATATAATGCTGAAGAAACTCAAGTATTAAAAAATATTAATGGAGAATTAACTTGGGTTACTGAAGTAGCAGAATAATAAAGAAAGGAGAATAAAAGAATGAATGAGAATAACATAAGTGTAAAATTAAAAAGAATAGAAGAAAATATTTCTAATTTAAAATCTTTATTAGGTGTTAAAGAAAATGGACAACTTGAAGATATGGAAAAAATTCTAAATCCAGAAGCTGGATTAGCAATTACTAAAAGAGATGAAAATGGAAATGCTATTGAAGCAGAGTTAAGACCTGGTTATACTTTTGAAAAATTAGGAATTACTGGAGCTTTATTTGAAAACTTTGAAACTTTAACTTTTACTGAAGAAATTTCTTCTATACCAAAAAATTTACTTAGTGGAAGCACTAATATTAAAAAAATAATTATTAAAAATCCAAATTTTAATAACGATTTTATAAGTATTGTAAATAATAGCGTCATTACAGGTAGTGTTTTAGGGCAAGCAAATGGACTTGAAGAAATAGAAGGAAATATTAATAGCGTTTGGAGAAATACTTTTTCAGGCTGTACTTCTACTATAAGAAAAATTACATTAGGTCCAAAAGTAACAAGTCTTTATGGAGAAGCTTTCCAAAACTGTAAAGTTTTAGAAATGGATACCTTCCCTTCTCAAGTTAGAGAAATCGGTGGATACTTTGCTAGCGGAGGAGGAGGAGGAACTTTCTATGGTTGTGAAAGTATCTCTTTTTCAGAAATTCCTGAAAATGTAAGTTTAAAAAGCCAAAGTAGCAAATCCACATACACTACTCAAAATATGTTTAGAAATTGCAAAAATATTACATTATCTAAAATTCCAGCTTCATGATGAATGTTAGGAGATTACTTTTTTGCAGGTTGTGAAAAAATTACAATAAGTGACTTATCTAATGTAACAGTTCTTGGAGATTATGCTTTTCAGTCTTGTATAGGAATAACAAGTCTTATTTTAGGGCCTATAACGAAATGAGGATATGGGTATGGAAGAAATTTCCAAAATTGTTCTAATTTAAAAGCTATATGGGCAGACGATTGAACAGCAACACCTTACTCATCTACTTTTGAAGGATGTTCTAATTTATTAAAAATTTATATAAATAAACCTCGTTCAACAGTTGAATCTATATCTTCTTATAGTTCAAAATGAGGAGCTATAAATGCAACTATTATCTGTAATGATGATGAAGAATTTTTAACAAAAGAAGAGTTTAAAACAATAGATTGAACAAACTATACAGAATAATTTAAACTAGAGATTTAATCTCTAGTTTAAAAATATTTTTAAAGAAAGGAGAATAAATATGAATCAAATTTACATACGCGGAAATGAAATAGCTACAAAAGCATATGTAGATAGTTTATCATTAGGTGGAGATGGTTCTGCTTTAAATAATTATTATACCAAAGAAGAAATTAATAATTTAATTAGTAACGAGTCTAACTCTCAAGTTACTGTTATGCCAGAAGCTTCAGCAAATAATGTTAATACTATTATTCAATATATTGGAGAAACAAATGAAAATTATACTCAAGGTTACTTTTATATATGCATAGAAGAAACTATTGTGGTAGATGGCGTTTCAACAACCGTTTATAAATGAGAACAAATTCAAGTTCAAGATAATGGAAGTTCTGAAAATATAGATTTAAGCAATTATTATACTAAAGAAGAAATTAATAATGTAATTGCGGAAATTAATAATACTATTCAAAAAGAAATTATGCCAGATCCATCTGAAGACAATGTTGGAACTATTATCCAATATATTGGAGATACTAATGAATACTATACTCATAGCCATTTTTATCAAGTTGTAGAACAAACTATTATTAATGAAGATGGAACTGAAACAACTATTTACATCTGGGAAGAAATCACTTCTCCTGAAGCCGACTTATCTAATTATTATACAAAAGAAGAGATTAATAGCTTGATTGCAGATATTAATAATTCAACTCAAGTTGAAGAAATGCCTGAAGCATCTGAAAATAATAAAGGAACAATAGTTCAGTATGTAGGGGTAACAAATAATAACTATACAACAGGGTATTTTTATCAAGTTATTGAGGAAACAATCATTAATGAAGATGGTACTGAAACTATCATATATAAATGGGAAGAAATTAATATGCCATCAGTTGACTTATCAGATTATGCAACAAAAGAATATGTAAATAATGCGGTTGCAGGAGCTACTGGCGCTGACTTATCTAATTATTATACAAAAGAAGAAATTAATAATAAAGGATATATAACATCTTCAGAAGCAAATTCTACTTATGTAACTCAAAACAATTTTAATACTTTAGAAAAAACAGTAGAAGATAAAGCTAATTCCTCAGATGTTTATACAAAAGAAGAAACAGATAAAGCTATTACTGATGCGGTTGCAGATGTAAAAACAACTGATTTCCAAGTTTCAGACACTTTACCTACTGAAAATATTTCTACCAATACAATCTACCTAATCACTAAAGAGGGCGAAGATGGAGATATATATGAAGAATATATTTATGTAAATAATAAGTGGGAAAAAATTGGAGAAACAACAATAGATTTAAGTAAGTACTCAACTACTGAAGAAATGAATGCGGCAATCGCTGCAGAAATTGCTAAAATTGATTTAAGTAAATATTTAACCTCTACAGATGCCGCAAATACATATGCTACTAAAACTGAAGTATCTAATATTAGTAATTCAGTAAATAATATGTATAGTAAAACTGAAGTTGATACTGCTATTGAAACTGCAATTAATAATATTACATACCCAGAAGTAGATTTATCTAATTATTACAATAAACAAGAGATTAATGATATTATTGGAGACATTAATGCATTATTAGACGCAATTAATGGTGAGGAGGTATAATATGGCAACAGCAGACAAATTATCATACCTTCAAGGAACTAAAGAAGCTATTAAGGCGGCAATCATTAACCACGGAGTATCAGTGTCTGATACTGATACTTTCCGTAGTTATGCAGATAAGATTAGAGCAATTACTTCAGGTTCAACTAGTGATAGCTCTCTTGAAGATGCAATTTTACAAGATGAATTAACAGATTATACCAATAATAGAATTACAAGATTAAGAGATAGTGCACTTCGTGCTACTAATAATTTAACTTCAGTAAATTTTCCAAATGTTTTAATTATTGGAAAAGAAGCTCTTGCATATAATGAGTCTTTACACACAATTACAATGCCATCTTTAACAGATGCTGGAGAGGCGGCATTCTTTGAAAATTATGAATTAACTGAAATTAATTTGCCTAATTTAAAAAATATTGGGCTAATGGGCTTTATGAATTGTTTCGCATTAGAAAGTGCGGAATTTGCTAGTCTAACAGATATCCCAACTCAATGTTTCTTTGATTGTGAAAGTTTAACAAGTTTAACTTTAAGCTCAACAACAATGACTACATTAGGTGCAATAAATGCTTTTACTGGAACTCCAATTGCTTCTGGTGAAGGATATATATATGTTCCCGCATCTTTGGTAGATACTTATAAAACGGCAGCTAACTGGTCTACATATGCAGGACAAATTAAAGCAATTGGAGAATAATAAAAAAGACTAGGATAAACCTAGTCTTTATATTTTAATGAAAGGAGAAAGAAAATGAGTTCAATAAATGAAAAATTAACAAGAATAGATAATAATATATCTAGTTTAAAAGATACTTTAGGTATTTCTCAAGATGCGAAGATTGAAACTATTGAAGAAAAAATTATTCCAAAAAAAGGTTTCATAATTAATGAATGAGATGATAATGGAAATGCTATAAATATAACTTATTATGGAAATTATCCTACTTTTGCTTTTGCTATGGGAAATGCATCAGCAAGTGAAAATGATTGTTTTATCAGAGCCTTAAAAAATATAACTATTAATGGAGCCAATTCTTATGCACGCTGAGGATTCTATAAAAATACTTCTTTAGAAAGTGTTAATTTTATTAATTGCACTGAAAATACTCTTTTTAATTCTCAGAGTTTTTATGGATGTATAAATTTAAAAACAGTCAATTTACCTCCTTGTCATACGTTAGCTGCAGAAACTTTTTATAACTGTACTTCATTAGAATTGTCATCTTTACCTAGTGAAATAAAAACCATACAAACAAATGCTTTTGAAAATTGTAAAAAAATAACTATTAAGTCTTTACCATATGTAACCCATATAGACAATGCTTTTAGAACTTGTACTGCATTAACCCAAATGTCCTTAAAAAATATAGAAATTGTATATAGTGGAGGTTTTTACAACTGTACTGGATTAAGATGTATGTGATTAGGTTCAAAATACAAAGGAACCAGTCAATCATTTTTAAATTGTACTAACCTAAAAAAGATATATGTAGATCAGCCAAGAGCAATAGTAGAAACCTCTCAAGGTTATTCAGTTAAATGGGGAGCAGCAAATGCAACTATTATTTGTAATGATGATGAGGGTTTTATAACTCAAGAAGAATTTGATGCAATAGATTGGAATAGTATTGAATAAAGATAGCACCTATTAAGGTGCTTCTTTTTTTGTGTAAAAAAAAAGAAG
>JAEIGA010017507.1_pt1 | contig 10921 bp, 8 predicted proteins | sample 9270691 | NCBI WGS metagenome assembly JAEIGA01 (sample SAMN17057246, study PRJNA624740) | gut metagenome | biome: biome; isolation source: fecal sample | host: Bos grunniens | place: China: Xizang | collected 2019 | reverse complement strand
CGTACCATGTATTTATGATAGTGCGGGTCCTTTCAATGACGGTTTAGCATGGGTTGAATCAAATGGAAAATATGGTATTATAAATACATCTGGAGAGTTGGTTGTGCCATGTATATATGATGATGCAGAAAGTTTCGGGAAAAGCTTAGTATGGGTTCAGTCTAATGGAAGATATTTCTTAATAAATACCTATGGAGAGTTGGCGCTGCCACGCATTTATAGTTATGCAGGCCCTTTCTCTGATAGCTTAGCATGGGTCGTGTATAATGGAAAATATGGCTTAGTAAATACGTCTGGAGAGTTAGTTGTTCCATGTATTTATGATGGTGTAAGAACTTTTGATGTAAGTACAATTGATCCTATTCAGCCTACAGAAGTAATGGTTATATCAAATGGAAAATATGGCTTAATGAATAGATCCGGAGAGTTGATTATACCATGTCTTTATGACGATGTTGAATGTTTCTCGGACGGTTTTGCTTTGGTTCAGTCTAATGGAAAATATGGCTATGTTAATACATCTGGAGATTTAGCAATACCATGTATTTATGATTCTGCTGGCTATTTCTTTAATGGCTATGCAAGGGCTGGATCAAATGGAAAACATGGCTATATAAATACATCTGGAAAGTTTGTGTTACCATGTCAGTATGATTATGTGGAAAGGATCTTTGACGACATGGTATTGGTGCTTGAGTTTAATGGAGGATATAGCATTGTAAATATGTTTGGAGAGTTCGTTATGCCATGTCTGTATGATGGGGTTCATGGACTCGGTGAAGACTTAGCACGTGTGCGGTCTAATGAAAAAATTGGGTTAATTAATACATCTGGAAAGTTGGTTTTACCATGTATTTATGACGAGATAGGTGAGATCTTTACCGAGGGTTTATTATATGTACGTGTCTATGACAAATATGGCTTTGTAAATACATCCGGAGAGTTGGTTATACCATGTATATATGATGATGTATGTACTGTTGTAGAAGAGATATCCCTCGGATTTAATTTAGGATTGTGTATGGTGAGGGAAGGAGAGATCATAAAGGTTATCAATAAAGATGGAAAAGTCATCATTTCACAGTGTTCTGAGGAAACAGACTGGTCAATGGTTGAATAACAAAAATCAGGGCTCTGAGCAATCTGAGTCCTGATTTGTTATGATGCGATCAGTAATGTGTGATTTGGCTTGCTTAGCTGGTTGTTAGCGGGTGATGCCGTCCACCAGGTATTTCTTGGGTCCGATTTCGAAGTAGGTTTTTTCGCCTTTGCCGGTCAGGTAGAATGTGAATTTGGTTCCGGTCTTGGTGTTCTTGAAGGTGCCTGAGCACTTTTTGCCGATTGCGGTTCCGAATGCTCTGATGATATTATGAGTTGCCTCTTCTGGAACTGGTTTGAACTGGGCATCAGTCATGTCTATCGTATCCTTGCCGATGAGGTATTTGACGGTGAATGTCTTTCCGTCATATGTGTTTTCCATGGGAACGGTACCAAGTATAAGAAGTACACATCCTGAAATAATCAGTATGGTTGAGATGATAGAAATTGACATGAGGTTAGTTATTTTCATAATTAATGATATCAGATCTGCTGACAAATATAACTAATTTTGTTTTGTATATCACATGCAATATTCTTAACTTGTGGAGGATTACAAAAAGCTAACTCATAAAACTAATAATCGTATGAAAAAGTTGTTTTCTACAGTTTATAGATGATGCCTCACGAAAGGAGCGCAACAAGGTCGTGCAAGGCGATCTGATAGAATGGGCCAATGATATAGCCAAGGATAATGTGATGGTTTACAGATGGAATCTTCCGGAAACAAGATATTGCGGGAAGATACTGTGGAAATATCGAAAAATCTTGTAAATTTGCAGATGCGCAATGCTGGTTATCGTCTTGCGTATCTTCTAAACAAATATTTCGGTAAATAAATGATTCTAACAAGAGTCTTTGCTTTTGCAATAGCCGTTTTATTGGGATTCTCTCTGAATGCTCAGACCATTGTGTCATATGAGAAGCCTTCGGAAAAGGAATTTAAAAAGGCAGTAAACATAGTGCTTAACAGGACCTCCTGCATGCCGTCCGATATGGATGCCAGGCATGAGGCTTTTGCTGTTATACAGCGTGAGATGAACAACTTTTCATCTAAACAGTGGAAGTCATATATCGCATCTGACTCAGATGCCGAGCTCGATTCACTTGAAAAGAATGGTACACTGTATTTTTATGCGAAAGCGATGTCCAAGGTGCTGAAGCAGGTAAGGCATTCAAAGCCTAAACGCGGAGAAGTCTTTCTGTGGAATCTCTACAATATGGGATATATCGTAAAGACACCTTCTCAGACTTTTGCTGTCGACCTGGTACATAAGCATATAGATCAGTTTGCCGGTTTGCTGGACTTTGTCCTGATTACCCATAAACACACCGATCATGGATCCAAGAGAGAATTTGATGCTTTTGCTGCAGCAGGTGTAGATGTCTATGCCGGATATATGCCGGAGTCACTGCCTGAAAACATCAGATGGAACTTTGTTGAGGACGGGGAGAACTTTAAGGTGGGTAAGGTAAGCATTACAGGAAGGAGAGGAGATCACTTCTATAAAGGTGAAGGCTTCAAGATGGTGACTACTTTTGAGATTGACTGTGGTGACGATGCGTCAAACACAGTCATTTATCATACAGGAGACTGCCGTAATTATGAGCAGTTGCACACCGAAAAGCCCGTTGACTTCTTTATCTTCCATACAGCTGTCGGCCTTAAGATCCAGAAGGCGATAGACAAGATCCAGCCTGGATATGCTGTATTCTCGCATGCATGGGAAATGGGACACAGCGTAGAGAAATGGAGATGGACCATCGATGACATGTCAGTCAGGGCCGCAAAGATCACAGGCTTTCCAGCTGAGAGAATCCTTCTTCCATGCTGGGGCGATAAGATTACTGTCAGGCCGGATGATCTTGCTGAATTGAGAAGGCAATATAAAAGATAAAATATATAGAATGCAAAAAGAGTACGATGTAATTATCATTGGCGGTGGTATTACCGGTGCCGGAACGGCCAGGGACTGCGCTATGCGAGGTTTGAAGACCTTGCTTCTGGAGCGTCATGACCTTACAGCCGGTGCAACCGGACGAAACCACGGATTGCTTCATAGTGGAGCCAGATATGCCGTGACTGACCTGGAATCTGCGGAGGAATGTATCCGCGAGAACATGATTCTGAGGAAGATTGCCCGCCATTGTGTTGAAGAAACCGACGGATTGTTCATCACACTTCCAGAGGATGACCTTGGCTTTCAGAAGACTTTCATCGATTCGTGTCTCAAGGCCGGCATCAATGCCCAGGCTATCGATCCGAAGGAAGCTATCAGACTGGAACCGTCAGTCAACCGTACTCTTATCGGTGCCGTCAAGGTGCCGGACGGTGCAGTGGACCCTTTCCGTCTGACTGTTGCAAATGCATTCGATGCCCGTCTTCATGGCGCTGAAATCCTGAAATATCATGAGGTCACTTCCATCATCAAGGAGCATGGCAGGGTAGTCGGCGTAGAAGTTTATGACAAACATACCAAGGAGGCGAAGTCGTTCCGCAGCCGCATCGTGATAAATGCCGGAGGTATCTGGGGCCATAGAATAGCGGAGATGGCCGGCGTTCAGGTCAATATGTTCCCTGCAAAAGGTGCTCTGCTTATTTTTGGCCACAGGGTTAACAACCTTGTCATCAACCGATGCCGTAAGCCTGCCGATGCCGATATCCTTGTGCCAGGTGACACAATTTCTTTGATCGGAACAACATCAAGCCGTCTGCCATACGATCAGATCGATGATATGAAGGTTACACCTGAAGAAGTTGACATCTTGCTTCGTGAGGGAGCAAAACTTGCTCCGGAACTTGCCCAGACACGTATCCTCAGAGCATATGCCGGTGTGCGTCCTCTGGTTGCGGCGGATAATGATCCTTCAGGAAGAAGCATCAGCCGTGGTATAGTGTGCCTCGATCACGAGACTAGAGACAACCTCCCTGGATTCATTACCATCACAGGAGGAAAACTCATGACATATCGTCTTATGGCTGAGTGGGCTACAGATCTTGCCTGCAAGAAGTTGGGCGTTGACAAGAAATGTCAGACAGCCCATATCGCTCTTCCTGGATCTGAGGAGATGAAGCCAAAGAAAAACAAAACTGCATTCTCTGTCGGAATAGGACAAAAGGCTGCCCTGGGTAGACACGGAACAAATGCCTCAAGCATTTCATTCAATGACAATCATGACGAGTCTCTTGTATGCGAATGTGAAGGAGTATCTGTTGCCGAGGTGAATTATGCGATCGAGAAACTTGGTGCAACCAGCCTGATCGACCTTCGTCGTCGTACAAGAGTCGGAATGGGAACATGTCAGGGTGAGCTTTGCGCATGCAGGGCGGCAGGACTTCTTTCCAAATCCAACGACTGCGCGAGAAAGAGTATAGTTGACCTTGCTTCATTCATGAACGAGAGATGGAAGGGAATGTTCCCTGTGGCATGGGGAGATACTTTGGCTGAGGCTCAGTTTACTTCGTGGATATATGAGGGAGTCTGCGGACTGGATGCTTTCAATAAGAGGGAGGAATAGGAAATGAAATTCGATACAATTATAATAGGAGGTGGCCTTAGTGGTCTAGTCGCTGGAATTGAACTTTGTCGCAAGGGACAGAAGTGTATGATCGTATCATCAGGCCAGAGTGCACTGCATTTCTTTTCCGGATCGTTCGAAATGCATTCGGGAGCTGAGAATCCGTTTGATGCCATCAGAGAACTGTCGCCAGAACATCCGTACTCTAAAATCGGTGTTGAAAAGCTGACTGAGTATGCCGGATCAGTAAAGAAACTCTTCAAGGAGGTAGGAGTGACTCTCAAGGGACAGAACGAATTGAATCATCTGCGTGTGACTCCGCTCGGAGCACTGAAAAGAGCATGGCTTACTTTGGATGAGTATGCAGATGTTCCTGGAGATGCAAGCATGCCATGGAAGAAGGTGGCCCTGCTGAATATAGATGGCTTCCTGGACTTCCATTCCAGCTATGTGGCCGCAGGATTGGCAGAGCATGGGGTGGAATGTGTCGTCAACACCATCAGACTTCCGGAATTGGAGAAACTGCGTGAAAATCCTACTGAGATGCGCTCGACAAATATAGCCAAGACCATATCTGCAGGATTGATCGGTCAGCTGGCTGCCAGAATAAACGAGCATGCCAAGGATGTGGATGCCGTGCTGATGCCTGCAATAGTGGGCCTTACAGGATGTGCTGATGTCGTCATGCTTAAGGAAAAGGTCGACAGACCTCTGCATTTCCTTGCAACTCTTCCACCTTCTGTGCCTGGTATCAGACTTCAGATGATGCTTAAAAGACATTTTACGAAACTTGGCGGAATGTACATGCTTGGAGATTCTGTTACAGGAGGCGATTTTGAAGATGGCGTATTGAAGACAATATATACTGCAAATCATGGAAAGACAGCCTTCCGTGCAGACAATTTCATACTTGCCACAGGATCATTCTTCAGCAAGGGACTGTCTTCGACTATCGATGGCGTCCGTGAGTCTGTGTTCGGATTGGATGTTGACTTTGCGCAAGACAGGTCCCAATGGTATGACAGAGATATATTCGAAAGCCAGCCATACATGACCTTTGGTGTCAGGACTGATGAATGCTTTCATGTCTATCGAAATGGCGAAATGATCAGAAATCTGTACGCTGTCGGTGCTGTGTTGAGTAATTTCAATCCTCTCAAGGAAGGCTCCGGAGCCGGAGTCTCGATCCTCTCGTCGATGCATGTCTCATCCAATATCCTGGGCTTATAGTCATAAGAGAAGTCCTGAGAACTAAAACCGAATGAAGAATATGTCCAAGCCAACAATAGATACAACTTTTGAGCAGTGCATCAAATGTACTGTATGTACGGTCTACTGCCCGGTAGTGGCTGTGAATCCTGATTATCCGGGACCAAAACAGGCAGGACCGGACGGCGAACGATATCGACTGAAGAACCCTCTATACTATGACCCGACCCTGGATCTCTGCCTTAATTGCAAGAGGTGCGAAGTGGCTTGTCCGTCAAATGTAAAGATCGGTGACATCATCCAGTCTGCCCGTCTGAAATATGGAAATATCGAGCCTAAGCTCAGAGACCGTATTCTGGCAAATACGGATACTATGGGTACCTTGGCAACTGCCGTTGCTCCTGTAGTCAATCTGGCGCTCAAACTGAAGCCGACAAAGTTGCTGATGGATGCAGCACTTGATATAGATCATCATCGTACCTTGCCGAAATATGCCTCTCAGAAATTTGAGACATGGTTCAAGCGTCATGCCCTCAAGAAGCAGGCTCAGTATGAAGAAAAGGTCAGCTATTTCCATGGATGTTATGCTAACTACAACTATCCTAAGCTTTCCAAGGACTTTGTGAAGATCATGAATGCAGTAGGCATTGGAGTGAATCTTCTTGAAAAGGAAAAATGCTGCGGTGTAGCATTGATTTCCAATGGCTTCAAGGATAAGGCTCAAAAGCAGGCTGAAACCAACCTTGAAAGTATCAGAAAGGCTGTGCACAGAGGGGAGAAGGTGCTGACAACAAGTTCGACATGTACATTCACCATGCGTGACGAGTATCATCATATTCTCGATATTGACAATTCTGACGTACGCGACAGTATCAATCTCGCTACCAAATTCCTGTATGAATTGATCGATGAAGGAAAGGTGAAGCTGGTGTTCAAGGAAGATTATCGCAAACGTATTGCATACCACACTCCATGTCATATGGAAAAACTCGGTTGGGCGATATATTCTACATCTCTGCTGAGACTGATTCCTGGAGTTGATTTCCTTATGCTTGATTCTCAGTGTTGTGGAATAGCCGGAACTTATGGTTTCAAGAAGGAGCATTATCAGGATTCTCAGAAGATCGGAGAGGGTCTTTTCCGCCAGATCAAGGAATGCTCTGTTGATCTGGTTGCGACAGATTGCGAGACATGCAAGTGGCAGATCGAGATGGGAGCAGGAGTTACAGTAGAAAATCCGATATCAATAATAGCCGATGCACTCGATGTTGAGGCAACAGTAAAAGCTAATAAATAATGAGTAAGTTTTTTGATCCGCCACAGGCGAAACCCCTTCTTCCGGCATCGAAGATCGACAAGGCTTTCAAGTCGATGAGATTCAGAGTATTCATTGGAGCTTTCCTGGGTTATGCGGCATATTATCTTGTCCGCAAGAACCTGTCATTGGCTTCTGCCGATATGATTGCAGAGGGACTGATTGATAAGCAGGGCGTAGGTATCGCAGCTTCTGCGGTATCCATTGCATATGCTTTCAGCAAGTTCATCATGGGTACATTGTCCGATCGTTCAGATGCAAGAAAGTTCCTTTCTGTGGGACTTGTCATCGCATCATTGGTCATGATGTCAGTGGGCTTCCTTCCATTCTCTCCGATCAATCAGGGAATGAACGTTGCCATGCTCTTCGGAGTTATGCTTCTTGTCGGAGTCTTGTCAGGAATGGGATGGCCTCCTTGCGGCCGTGTGATGGCATATTGGTTCTCCAATAATGAGCGAAGCTTCAAGATGTCCTTATGGAATACATCCCACACAATAGGTTCCGGATCACTTGGAATCATCGCCCTTTTCGGTGTGGCTTTATTCTCAGATATGGGTATAGCACAACCGTGGAGAGCTAACTTTATAGTTCCTGCATGTTTTGCTCTTGTATTGGCGTTGTTCTGCTGGTGGGCTATCAGAGATACTCCGGAATCATGCGGACTGCCTTCTGTAGCAGATTGGCGTAACGATCACTCCGGTGTAAAGACAAAGGAGAAAGCAGGAGAAAAGGTGCCTTTCAAGACATTACTGTTTGATTATGTCCTTAAGAATAAATGGGTGTGGATGATTGCACTTGCCAATGCTTTCGTATATATGGTGAGATATGGCGTAGGTGACTGGTCTCCGACCTTCCTTCAGGAGTCTGGCATTATGGATAAGGCTGAGTGCAAGCTGGCATTCTCTATCCATAATTACGTAGGTGCTCTTGGTACTATTGCCTGCGGATGGATTTCAAGCAAGTTCTTCAAGTGTAAATGCGCGCCTCCGACTATCATTTTCATGACTTTGGTGCTTGTGGGAACCCTTATTTACTGGCAGATGCCTCTTCTGGCAGATCTTACCGGTATTTCCGCTAAGACATGGGCATATGTCGCTCTCATTATAATAGGTTTCTGTATATATGGACCTGTGGCTCTTGTCACAATCCAGGCATTGAACCTTGTTCCGAAGAATGCGGCAGGAACAGCTGCTGGTTTTGTTGGCCTGTCAGGCTATCTTATCGGCGACTCTCTGTTGTCAAAGATTATCGTCGGTGGAATTGCAGATAAGAGTTGGGATATGGCAAATCTGACCATGGTTATCGGTGCCGTACTTGGCATTCTGTTGTGTGTAATGACTCTTAAATCAGAGAATGACTTGACAGAATCAAAGAATGCTTAGTTTCAACCGATAAACGAAATATATGCAAAAAAGAAGAGACTAATCAGTCATATTGACTTTTTAGTCTCTTTATTGGGTCGTGCACCAGTTGACGGTGACTAAGAATCAAATTAGTCGCCGTCTTTCTTATATACAAAATCACCAACATACAATGTCCCCAACATACAATGTCCCCAACATACAATGTCCCCAACATACAATGTCCCCAACATACAATGTCCCCAATATACAATATCAACATACAATATCAATATACAATATCACCAATAGACAATATCAACATACAATATCCCCCAATATACAATATCACCAACATACAATATTACCAATATAATCATGAAGACTTTATATTCATTTCTTTTAGTTTGATGATTAATCTAGTTTAATGATTAATTCTCCGTGACATGATTTGGGGCATTTGGTGTCACGGAAGTGTCAAAAATATGTCAAAATGAACCATTTGGGCTACCTCCGTGACATGAAATCGCCCATTTTATGTCACAGCCTGCGGTGAGTCAGAACATTGCAGAACTTGAAAAGCTTGTCGGAGCGAAACTCTTTGAGAGACTCAAAGGGGAGACTGTCTTGACTGGCGAGGGTGAAGTCTTCAGACAATATGCGGAAAAGATGCTTGCATCATGTGCCGGACTGGACAGCATGTTTGCCAAGATTGCTCCGACCGTGGTGCGCATCTCAGCTTCTGAAGAACTATATAATTATATGGTATCGCCGGCCCTCGAATCTTTCCGTAAGATTCATCCAGAGGTCGTCTTCGAACGTACCATGTTCGAGAACGCCGACCTGGTGATATCCCTGAAGCCCTCATCGGCTTCAGCTTATGACATTCCAGCTGACAGCATAGCCCGCATCAGAATGTCCATTTTCCCAACCCCATCCATCGGCACTGTAATGGCTTCCCCTAAGGAGACTGATTTGTGTACAGGGATAAGTACGACATCACAGTCTTCCGCCCTTTCCACCAGCCAGGAGACGACCTCGCACTTCGACGTCCTCTTCCTGCCGACCCCTGTCTTCTCCTGCACCCGCATCTGTCGCCTCATCCGCGAATTCCTTGTAGGCTGACGCTTCTCCACCTGTGCATGCTCATCATCTGTGCGCCGAATCCCATGCGCAGGGGTTTTGGAACAGGTGTGGGTTGCTCATTTCTGTCTAATATCTAAAACACAATAGAGACGTTGATTTTGTGTTTCTAAAGCTCGGTGATATGAGCTCATAGGCACAAAGCCAGGTTGCGAGCTCTGCCCAAGGGCTCGCAACCTGGCTTTGAGGGGTTGGCTGGCGTATTCGCCAACTCCGGTGACGCTGTTACTATATAAAGCACCATCGGCGGAATATACGATTTCCGCCGATTACAGATCGTACGAGTATGGGCGGTTCGACCAAAGGGCCGCCCGACTCTCCCGACTGTTGCCATACAATCTATCTCGTGTACAACACGATTTCTGCCCTTCTGTGTAGTACCTGGCGTATTCTAGCCAACTTTTGAACTGATTCTAGGGTGTGTAGTACATGGGAAAAGCCATTCCATGTACTACCCGAAAACAGGGAGAGTAGGTTAACGTTGATACCCTCATGCGTGTTTTTTCAGGTGTGCCATGGATTGAGGTTTAGCTACGGGTTGGGTCATGGTGGTGTTGGTTATGTGTATTCCAACAGTGACATCTGCGATTCCGTGTCGCCAGGCAATACAGGCAATGGACCGTCACGATCTTTCAAATCACGACGAAATTCTTGCATATCATCGCAGATGTATCTAACTTAGTGGAGATGATTTAAATTATATCAATCTATGAAAAGTATATTCAAACTTTTTCTTGCATTTGCCATGTCTGTGGCATTTCTTCCAGGTATTAATGCTCAAGAGAATGAGACTGTTGAAGGACGAGTTATCATTGCCGTAAATACCGATTGGGGTGTAGGATACTTTACTGATGAAAATGGCAAATTCTTGTTTAATAAGCAATTTGATGAAGTGAACATTTTCCATGATGGCTTCGCTGAGGTAAAGGCAAATGGAAAATATGGCTTTGTAAATACATCTGGAGAGTTAGTCGTTCCATGTCTTTATGACGATATTGACTGTTTCTCGGACGGTTTAGCATGGGTTGAATCAAATGGAAAATATGGCTATGTCAATACCTCTGGAGAGTTAGTCGTACCATGTATTTATGATAGTGCGGGTCCTTTCAATGACGGTTTAGCATGGGTTGAATCAAATGGAAAATATGGTATTATAAATACATCTGGAGAGTTAGTCGTACCATGTATTTATGATGGTGCGGGTCCTTTCAATGACGGTTTAGCATGGGTTGAATCAAATGGAAAATATGGTATTATAAATACATCTGGAGAGTTAGTCGTACCATGTATTTATGAT
>JAEIGA010017506.1_pt1 | contig 10922 bp, 11 predicted proteins | sample 9270691 | NCBI WGS metagenome assembly JAEIGA01 (sample SAMN17057246, study PRJNA624740) | gut metagenome | biome: biome; isolation source: fecal sample | host: Bos grunniens | place: China: Xizang | collected 2019 | reverse complement strand
GTGATGTGCTTGAGATACCAACCGAATGAAATCTTTTCGAGCCCCATCACAACGACTCCTGCTGCCGAACCGATGATAAGCATCGAACCACCTACACCTGCACAATAGGCCAAAAGTTGCCAGAACAATCCATCAACTCCCATGTCGCCCGTTGGGGCAAGTGGGTACATGCCGATGCAACCTGCTACCAAGGGTACGTTGTCTACAATACTTGACAATACACCTATGGCGCCTGTTACTAGGTAATAGTTGCCATTTGATGCCTCATTAAGCCAAGTACCAAGGGCAGAAAGTACACCGATCTCTTCCAAACAACACACGGCCATTAGGATACCGAGGAAGAAGAGTATTGTACTCATATCAATGCGTGAGAGCAAATTTGATACTCGTTTCTTCATTCCATCGCCATCAAACTGATGTTTCAGCTTCGCATAGAAAAGTTCGGTGGTCATCCATAATACGGCCAACACTAAAAGGATGCCGACATAGGGAGGTAGGTGTGTGATACTTTTGAAAATGGGTACAAAGATCAAACCGCCCACACCGATAGCAAATATTACTTTGCGTTGCAAGGCAGAGAAGTCCTCGGTACTATTGCTCTCTTCTGCTGCAGGTATCTCCAATGTTCCTTTTAGCAATGGTTGCAACAATAGTGCGGGTACTACCATTGATACGACCGAGGGTACGAACAATTGTACGATTACGCCTGCTGCGGTGATAAGGCTCATATTCCAAAGCATAATTGTAGTGACATCGCCAATGGGAGAGAAGGCTCCACCAGCATTAGCTGCAATGATCACCAACGAAGCATAGACCATGCGATCAGATTGCTTTTTCACCAACTTACGGAGTACCATTACCATCACAATACTCGTCGTCATATTGTCGAGAACGGCAGACAAAATGAACGTCAGCACTGCGATACGCCAAAGCAAATAACGCTTATTTTTTGTTTGCAGTGAATTTCTCACAAAATTGAATCCGCCATTTTGATCGACTACTTCGACAATAGTCATGGCTCCCATCAGAAAGAAAAGCGTGGTAGCTGTTGCTCCTAAGTAGCGTTCCATGATGCCACTCACAGCATTTCCAGCATTTTCTCCAGGTGCCAGCGTAATATATTCTTCAGGAGAAATCATAAATAAGGTCCAGCATGCCACAAACATAAATAATGCCACTGCTGCTTTGTTGACCTTTGTGACGTGCTCCAATGCTATGCATGCATAGCCCACAACGAACACGGAGATAATAATAAGTGTCAGCGTTGTCATAGTTAGAAAAGTTTTTGGATTAGTAGTGATTCTGCTTCTTCGTAAATACACACGTCGGTCACAGGAGTATATTCATAGTTGACAAAGCGGAACAATTGTAGCGCAGTGAAGCGACCATCTGCTGCCGCGCACATTTCCAAATGGTAATTGCCAATATTTGCTTGGGTCAGCTTGCCATATTTTTCCACTAAATCGTTGAGTTGAGCACGTGGTGCCTCTATGATTTTTTTCAGACATTCGCCGTCTTGCGGTGTATAATCGTATGTTTTTGCTTTTAACTTATTGTCAGAACTGACGTAATAATAACTTTTGCCAAAGAGCGACTTTTTGCATTGAATAAGTGGGAGGGCAAGCACTTGGCTCGCCATATCGAAATTAGTGATACTAGACATTTTCTTTGTTGAATATTGCGAAACCTGTCTGGAGGTTTCTGAGTTGATAAATAAATACGAGTTTTGTTGCCCAATCGTAGATAAAAGGGCACGCTAATTAGGGGATGCCAAAGAAGGCAAAGAGATATTCGAGCGATCGAAATCCTTCACCAATGCATCCGTGTCATAAGAGAGAGTGGGTTCAACAAAGAAGATGTCTCAAAGCCACAACATAGCGGTGGCATGAGACAAAAAACCGATAGTGCGCCGTCCGCTCGGATGACGCAAAGACCGTCTTTTTGAAATAAGAGAGTTGAGAAAAAACAAACCAATGCCATTTCGCTTCCCAACGTTGGAAATAAGAGGGCGTCAGTATCCTGCCAGGACGAGTGGTCAGGATACGATAAAGATGGTTTGAATCTGAGAAGGTAGCTAGTGGGATTCCTGCATCACCCTTTGAGAAAGAATAAGCATCGGAAGCCTGAGGTGTCACCATAGATACAGGTTCCACACGTTCTGTGACAGGACGCGCAGAGAGGCTCACACCACCGATGGCGAACCAAAGACAAACGATGAGCAACCAGTACCTTTTCATTATAATTAATAGATAAACATGTTATACCATCTCATTCAGTGCATCTGAAATCTCTCCAGCTGCACGCCAGGTAATATATTCAATCGCGCACGTGAGGTTAAATTTCTAATCAGTATGAGATTGAATGTGCGATCATTCACTAAGTATCAACACCTTGATATAATCTTTCAGACGGATGGGACCAATACCAAAATTACTTTGGGAATCGTTGATCAATAGCACAGTTTGTCGGCCATCCAAGAGTTTACGTCCCAAGCACATGCCCTCATAGTTAGCCCAAGTATGAACAAAGGGGTTCAACTTCGTCGAAAAGCGAGCAATAAGTTCCTTCGTCATAAATTTATTAGGGTCAAAATCCTTGAAATCCGTTGAGCCGTCGATCGCTTCCTCGTTGTTAGGGTCTACAATAAAGACTTTGCAGTAAACGTCCGAACTCAAATAGCCATTCGAGACGTTGGCTTCGCGTTCCAACACCAACAGGCGGCCATCAGGCAGAGCACATAGTGCCGGCACCCCGTAGGCATAGGTCATACCAAAGTCGAAGTCCATGCCGCGATCCATACGATAGGCGTATTGTGCGACGGGCTGCAGGTTTTCGTCAAAACATTGCAGACGCAAATAGTTTTGTCCACCAGGATTGTTTGGACCTGCTGCAACGCCATCGTTTTTGAGCATGCTCTCGGTGATGGTCCATAGTTTTTGTGAAACGGAATCGTAGGTCAGGGCTTCAAATCCGTAATTAGGCACAATGTTTTCGCGAGCAAAGATACCTGGCACGGTGACACTGCGCCCAGTCAATTCGCCCTCCATCGAATATTCAAGGATAGCTTGGTCTTCCTCGCCACTGATCAGCATAGTATTGGTATGGGGCAGATAAGCGATTCCCTCTGTATCACGTGTACAAATACCTTTGTCATCAAGGATAGGATTGGGATTGCCTTTGAAACCTTCCATTGCAACATGGATGACTTCCCCAGTCTCTTCATTTTGCAGAATTTCAAACAGGAAAAAACCATCCTGAGGCTCCTTGTCGCTCACGATAGCATAGCGACTGTTTCCTATGGGAGTGATACCGCTGTAATTGGCTGTACCAATGTTCCAACGCGACAAGTTCTGTTGCTTTTTCTCAACCACCTGCTGTGCAGAAACACTTGTCGCGAGCAAGAGAAGTAAGGGGAGAAATATTCTTTTCATGACTGATTCTGTTTTTGAGTTAAGTGTAAAATTTATTCTAATTTATGTGTTGTAAAAAAACCTAGACCTTTTTTAAATTTCGCGACGCCTCGTTAAAAAAAGGTTAGACTTTTTTTCAACAAGGTCTTTGATCGTTAAAACTATCTTTTATAGTTGAGATATGTAGTTAATTTTAGTCTGTAAAAAGTCTATTCATCGACATTGTTTTTATCAGTAGACAAACCTGCGCTCTACTATTCCACTATCTGTATTAAGGGTGACACTAATAGAATCAATTCCTCGGCGCATTTGCTTTGAGAAAGGCGTCAGTGGGCATGATGTGATATAGTATTCCTTGTACATGTAAGGGGTTTGCTGAATCTTTGTTTCGAGTGTGAAATGCAGTATTTTATAAGGTCCTTGTGTATTTACTCGTTCCTCAATATTCGACCATGTCCAACCAAGGTCTACTGTCCCCTCGCCTGCGGATATTCTGACGTGAGCATTGAGCCAGCGACTCTGCGTCTTCCATATCGAAACCAATTCCACGGGATCTTGTCGCACTTGTTCGGGAGATTTTTCCGTAGCCGGTTCTGCAGGGACAATACCCAACTGATACAGGGCAGCACCACTACTGCTCAAAGTATAAATAGTATAGGCGCGGTACACCGTACCAGGGTTGTATCCACTTTGAGGATTGATCAAGCCATACGAACGTCCCTCCTCGGTAATAAGGGTACGCAACACACCATTGGGATCAGCATGCAATTCCACCAAGCCTTCGATGTAGGAAGGCAATGGTTCTTGTTCGTTGTCGCACGATACGAACAAGAACCAAAGACTTATTAGTGGAATCAAATATCTCATTGAGCAGCCAATTGATTGAACAGAGGATTGGCATACATCTTGAGCATGGATTCACGCAAGAAAGCTTCGTCCTTGTTTTCCAAATCTACCATAGCCACACGTTCTGACAAGTATTTTTCAAAAGCGACCTTGTCTTCCTCGGTATACTTGTCTTGATGCGTAGATGTACCTTCCAACAAATCTGCTGCAATATAATTGCATGGATACAGCTGGTATGAGCGGTGAATGTCTTGGTCTATGCGACGAGCCACTTCTGTGAAAAATTCAGTCTTAGGCATATCAGCCAATTCGGGTAACCATGCATTGATGCAAGGTGCTGCATGGTAATGAATACGTCCCTTGTAGCCGAAAATACCCGTTTGCATGTTTTGCAAATCGTCTTGCTTGCTCTTCTTAAATTCAGGGTTGTCGCGCTTTTGTTGAAACTCTTTTGCCTTGAGGTAATCGCAAGGGTCAAATTCGTATGAGATAGCCAATGGTACGATATTGAGTGCAGAAAGGCGCTCTACTGGAGTGCCTTCGCCACCCATTGCCATCATTTTGAGCACAGACTCCTGTGTACGGTCATTACTATCCTTGGCGCGACCTTCACGTTGAGCAATCCAGATGTTTTCACCTTTTTCACGAACAGCAAAGTGCATATACTTACTCATACGCATACTGCTGGCGAGCATTTCGCGCATCGAAAGCGAACGTTGCACAATGAAGGATTTGTTGATACGAACCAATTTCTTAATCCAAGGATAAATCAAGAGATTGTCACCAATTGCAATTTCCACAGTAGTGGGGAAATTATTATCAACGAGCATGACGCTGAGCAGTGCCGAGTCAAGTACAATATCTCTGTGGTTGGAGATAAAAGTGTACTGCTGGTTCTTATCAGCCAAAGCATCAGCATTCATATCACAACCTGCACTGCATTTTGCAAGGAGTTGCTTTAACAGAGGATAGAAGAACATCTTCTGCACCTCAAGGTTGGTGTGACAAGACAGAAGCGCCGCCTGAAATTGCTCTTTGGGCATACCGCCGAGCATAGACAGAGCTACTTGCATGAACTGTTCGTCTGCCAAGAGTTCGTTGAAAACTGCGGGCAATTCCTCGGGACTATATGGACGGATTTCGTCAAATTCAGCAGGTACTTTCATAGTTTTTCGTTTTATAAAGTTTATATTCTGCGCTATCCGATATATATTATAGCGGAGTAGTTACAAAAAATTTTCTCAGCTTTATCAATTCAATTTACCTTCTATAATATCCGAAAGTACGTCCTTGATATCCAAACCTGCGGCGCGCACTTGCTGCGGGATAAAGCTTGTCACCGTCATACCAGGGGTGGTATTGATTTCAAGTAAATTGATTTCTTCATTACCCTTTTCCCCTGACAAAATATAATCGATGCGGATGATACCATAGCAGTCCAGCACCTGATAGATACGACGGGTAGTTTCGGATACACGACGTGCTGTTTCTTCGGCAATACGTGCAGGAGTTATTTCCTCTACCTTGCCATTATATTTAGCATCGTAATCGAAAAATTCCTGTGTTGTCACCACTTCGGTGATAGGGAAAGTTACGATTTCTTCACCCTTCTTGTAGCATCCGCAAGTGATTTCTGTGCCCACCATTTCACGTTCTACCATCACCTCGTCGCTTTCGCACATCGCCTTCTCAATCGCTGTCACCAGTTCGTTAGCTTCTTTCACCTTGGTTACTCCAAAGCTACTGCCACCAGCATTTGGTTTGACGAAGCAAGGCAATCCTACTCTTTCCACCATACTTTCGATGGAAGGCAACACTTCGCCCTTGCGAATCAGCAACGAGTCGGAGATATGGAGTTCGGGATAAGCGCGCAGATAATTGTTGAGCGCAAATTTATTAAAGGTCAAGGCTTCTACTAATACACCGCTGGTAGAATATGGCATACCTATCAAGTCAAAATAACCTTGCAAAATACCATCTTCGCCAGGTGTACCGTGTATCGTAATATATGCAAAATCAAATGTATGAAGTCCATCCTCTGCTGCAAAAGAAAAATCGTTTTTATCAATTGGGCAAGTGGTGTCTTTATATTGTACATACCATTCTTTACCATGCATCACGACTACAAAGCAATCGTATTTTTCATGATCCATAAACGACATTATTCCTTCTGCACTTCTGAGGGAAACTCCGTATTCTGAAGAATCTCCTCCAGCAACTATTGCAATTGTTTTCTTCATTGCTTTTTGTATTATTTCTTGTATTATTTCTATTACCTTTGATCGGCGGAAATGATTTGTTTGCTCTCGTATTATAAGCCAAGATGCCTTAGCTCATTGCCGCCACATATTTTCTCCACTTATCCAGCATCTCCTGCATATCCGTTGCAATCGGCGTCGTAAAGTCCATTTCTTCGCCCGTACGTGGATGCTTGAAGCCTAAGGTCAAAGCATGCAAAGCCTGACGTGGACAAAGCGAGAAACAGTTTCTGATGAAAGCGGCATAATGTCCCGAGGTATTACCTCGAAGTATTTGCTCGCCGCCATAACGTTCGTCGTTGAAGAGCGGATGTCCTATGTGCTTCATATGTGCACGGATCTGGTGCGTACGGCCCGTTTCAAGGATACATTCCACCAACGTCACGTAGCCAAAACGTTCCAATACGCGATAATGAGTGACTGCTGATTTTCCAATTCCCGAGTCTGGTGGGAACACAGCCATTTGCATTCTGTCCTTGGGGTGTCGGGCAATGTTGCCTTCAATACGTCCACTATCTTCCTGGAAGTTGCTCCACACTAAAGCATTGTACTTTCTTCGCGTCGTCTTGTTGAAGAATTGCTCACAGAGCTTAGTTTTTGCATCAGGTGTCTTTGCAACGACCAACAATCCTGAGGTATCTTTATCAATACGATGGACTAAGCCTATCGTAGGGTCGTTAGGGTCGTAGTCAGGATTATCCCGCAGGTGCCAAGCAATAGCATTGACCAGCGTGCCCGTATAATTGCCGCAACCAGGATGGACCACCAATCCAGCTGGCTTATTGATGACGATCAGATCGTCGTCTTCGTAGACAATATCCAGGGGGATATCTTCTGGTATAATAGTATTTTCGTATCTGGGTCGGTCAAGTTTCAGTGTCACCACGTCGCCTGGTTTTACACGATAGTTGCTTTTTACAGGAATATCGTTGACGTGCAGATATCCAGCTTTGGCGGCTGCTTGTAATCTATTACGCGAAGTATCAGGCAGGTGATCTAAAAGGAATTTGTCAATACGCACCAACTGCTGTCCCTTGTCTGCCACAACACGAAAGTGCTCATAAAGCTGAGCACTTTCCTCTATTTCGTCCAAATCTATATCTCCACCCATCGCTATTTCGTCTTGGATGTCAGGAGTCAAATATTCTGGCTCCATAGCTACGAAATGTGAGGATTTTGAGGTATCTTTCATACTCTTTCTGTAGATTCTAATCCCTTACTAATGGTAGTCGTTATCGCCTGACTCGGTTTATTCGAAGTTACTCTCTACGGATTGTTCGGCAGGCTTCTCTTCTGTGGTTTCTTCAATAAATTCGTCGTGGATTTCAAGGTCTTGGTAGTTCATGAAACTTTCATCTTCCTCAACATCCTCGTTCACGTATTCATTAAAGAAACTGTCTGTACCATTAAAGCTTTCAGAGAGCGAACCATCACTTACCACGATGACAAGAGGTGTCTTGACTGAAACTTTTGCTCCCCCCTTAACAGGTTTGCCCTTTACTTTTAATTGTACCACCCAATCTTTGGCATCGCCTTTGACATATTCTATAGGTGCTAACTTAAATCCAACATTCAACAAGATAGCCTTTGCCTCCATCAGCGTACAATTGCCGATAATGCCTTCGGGGATTTCCAAAGTTGGGGCTAAGGTATTGATATGAAGTTCTATGACACGTCCTTCCTTGACCTTTTCGCCTGCTGCGATAGACTGAATAATTACAGCACGATCGGGTACTTTTTCACGATAAGCCTTACCTATGATTAAATAGTCCAGACCCAGCGATTCCAGTTTCTTTTTAGCGACGTCTATATTCTGACCGTACAAGTCGGGCACTTCAATTTCTTCATTATGATTAGTATATATATCCAAACCATAGAAGACTCCCATGCACAAGATGAGCGAGACTATGATCATACCCAAACAATTCAGCATCACCAATGAACCGAATAGATTTTTAAAAAATTCTTTTACCTTCATTTCAATAGTATATAATTGTCGCAAAGTTAATCAAACGTGATAGTATGACCAAATCAGACGCCATGTTTTTATCCTAGTATAGTTTTTTCGCAACTTTTTTGGGAAGCGTTTAGGAACTTCAGGGCTATTCAATAAATTCGTTGTAGGTAATAAAAATTTATTTTAATTTGTACGACAAACAGAACAACTACAACAAGTTTATTTTTGCAAAGAATCATATTTAAAAAACTTATTGACTACCCTCTTTTAAAAAAGTCAAGACCTTGTAAAAATTTCGCGACGTCTCGTTGAAATTATCCAAGGCTTTTTTTCAACGAGACGTCGCGAAATTTAATTAGGAGTATATCGTCGGGAGAAAAAAAGAAGAGGAAGATGTATCAATAAAGATCTCATCTTCCTCTTCTTATATTGGGAATCTTCAGAACGATTCCTCCTCATGATTACTTCTTGCCGTGTACTTCGTCAGATACGGTCAATTTCTTACGTCCCTTAGCGCGACGTGCAGCCAATACGCGACGACCATTTGCAGTCTGCATACGTTGACGGAAACCATGCTTGTTGTTTCTCTTTCTGTTGTGAGGTTGGAATGTTCTTTTCATTTTGTTCTATGCTGTTTTATTATTAATTCATTTGCCTCCCATAGTTCTTCTACGGGTTTCGGGTTGCAAATTTAGGAATTATTTTTGTATCCTACAAATAAGTAAGCACTTTTTTCGTCTTTCAAGACATTATTCTCAGCAAAAACACTTATTGTGCAAAGCGGCGTGCTTGTTCTTCAATCAATTCTTTGTCATCAAAGTAATTAATCTTCATTGCACGACGTACATCTGCCAATGTATCAGCAGCCACGGCACGAGCATCATCACAACCCTTACGTAGCATTTCATAGATCGAAGGGATGTCCTTTTGGAACTCCATTCTGCGCTGACGAATTGGTTCGAGAGTCTCATTCAAGACTTTTTCCAAGAACTTTTTGCACTTCACATCACCCAAGCCACCACGTTGGTAATGCGCCTTGAGCTCGTCCAAATTAGCATAGTCGGGCAGGTAGCGTTCGAAGTGCTCGTCACTGCAGAATGCATCCAAATAAGTAAATACACAATTGCCCTCAACATGCCCAGGATCTGAGACATTGATATGTGTTGGGTCTGTGTACATAGACATCACCTTCTTGCGCATTTCATCAGCAGATTCACTCAAGTAAATACAATTACCCAATGACTTGGACATCTTCGCCTTACCATCAGTACCTGGCAAACGCAAACAAGCATTATTTGTAGGCAACATGATAGATGGTTCTACCAATGTATCACCATAGATATGATTGAATCGACGAACAATTTCTGTTGCTTGTTCGATCATTGGCTTTTGGTCTTCACCAGCAGGAACTGTTGTAGCACGGAAAGCACAAATATCAGCTGCCTGACTGATAGGATAAGTAAAGAATCCAACAGGAATACTTGATTCAAAGCCACGCATTTGAATTTCTGTTTTCACAGTAGGATTGCGTTGCAAGCGACTTACACTAACCAAATCCATGAAATAGAAAGACAATTCACAAAGTTCAGGAATCTGACTTTGGATAAAAAGCGTGACACGCTCTGGGTCCAATCCGCAAGCCAAATAGTCCAATGCCACCTCGATGACGTTTTGGCGCACCTTCTCAGGATTTTCCATATTATCAGTCAATGCTTGTGCATCTGCTATAAACACAAACATCTTCTTGTAATCGCCTTCGTTTTGCAGTTCTACACGACGTCTTAATGAACCTACAAAGTGTCCAATATGCAATCTACCAGTTGGACGGTCTCCTGTCAATATTATCTTATCTTGTGCCATAATCATTAATTCAATTTATTCTTATCACATATGATTGAGAAAACTAATCAGTTGTTTTTCATTTCGCAGCGCAAAATTACCATATTTTTCTTACTAAACAAAATTCTATATCAGCAGAAATCAAATATTGGTGATATCTACTTCACTTCTTCATAGCTATTCGGAAATCAAATGAGTAGCTGCAAGAATTTGGCTACTCTCCACTTCGATTAGTCAAGCGACAATGTTTCGCAGCAAAGCACCATGGTCCATCACGTAACACATGCTTATCTTCTAAGTGACAAGGTACACCAATGGGATTAACCTGATGGTTATTTTCATATATTTCAAAATAACCTTCAAACCACTCCATAACATTTCCAGTCATATCATACAATCCAAGGGCATTGGGATTTTTGTTTTTTTGACATATAGGTCAGAAATTATATCTATAGGCACTAGATATTCAAGAGAGTCTAGATCTTCTAGATTACCTAGATCATCTAGAGCTTCTAGATCTTCTAGAATATCTAGAAAGCCAAGCCTTCTATCCAGGGCTAGACAAAACGAAAACCGCTTGAAAAGATCATTTTGTCTTTCCAAGCGGTTCGT
>JAEIGA010017505.1_pt1 | contig 10922 bp, 11 predicted proteins | sample 9270691 | NCBI WGS metagenome assembly JAEIGA01 (sample SAMN17057246, study PRJNA624740) | gut metagenome | biome: biome; isolation source: fecal sample | host: Bos grunniens | place: China: Xizang | collected 2019 | reverse complement strand
AGCCGCAAGCATTCCCAGAAGCCCCGGTGCATTCACTTTGAAACCGCGCAGCAGAAGGAACCAGGCGCCCTCCAGCGACAGCGGAAGGATCAAAAACAGAGCGATTTCCAGAGTGCTGCAAGAAGGCAGATCCGCAAAAACAAAATAGTAGATCGCCTGCAGAAAAAACGCGACGCCCATACTCAAGGTCGAAGCGTATGTACACTTGCCGTCAAATGCGATTCGATATCGCATCAGTTGCTTCATACCTGGCACCTCCTAAGATTTTCTTCATTATACGGTACTCTCCCGCAAAATGCAAGAATGAGATTACACAGTGGCTGTTTCCCTTTCTTCCACGTGGATATCCACACCATTGACTTCTACATTCTCATCCGCGCGGATCAGAATATACGGAACGCCACCGATCACGCGGGTTTCGATCAGATCTCCTCTGTCGGCTGCCACTTTAATCAGAACATCCGGTGTCTTCACTTCAATTTTTTTGTGGTCAATCACATTCACAGGATGGATGGCTGCCTCAAATCCAAAGACAGAATCATAGTCAACGCTGAATTTTGCAACCCGCTCATCAGATACACCGCAACCCTCCAGAATCTGCTTCACCTGCTCTTTGTCCGTCTGCAGAGCATCCGGTATCTTGCTTTCTTTATGCATTGCAATCTGCTGGCACAGTTCCTCATGGACAGATTGCACCACATCCAGCGAACATTCCTCCTGCAAAGCGTTGTGCAGCAGAGCAGCAAAGGCATCTTTCTGCTGAGCAACCGGCATGGGGATTTCCACTTTAAACAGCGCATCGGCCAATGCGGCATGATTATCTTTGGGGCTACGATTGTAGAAAAGCGCGTTGTAAATATTCGTTGCCCGATTGTCAAATGCAGGGAACAGGAAGCCCAGTTCCGGTGCGGAGATCACATTGGCCATATTCCCATCGTGGAATTCCTTGCTCTCTGGAATGTAGTGGAGCGTCGCCTTGGTCTGCTTCACCGGGCAAATGGCGCACAGAATGTATGTGTAAGTTTCCTCGCTGTTGTCGCTTTGGGTGTCACCATCCTTGCTCTTAAAGGGCACATCATAGGTGTCGCAGCCCAGTAAGATCACATAGCTGCAGTCCAAATCGAGAGACTCCATCACTTTCTTGTAAAAAGCCATGCGGATCTCTTCATCCGCCACCTTGCAGCCACGCAGGTCCATCAGCAATTTATGCTCCGGACTACCAGCAACCTGAGAAGTGGCAAAAGAAATATCAATCAAATTCCTGCCAAGTGTACCGCCAAGGCTGCGTCGCAGAAGGGCAAAATACTTTTCCGCCTCATTTTCCGGCATCATACCGGTACTCTGGCGAAACTCGGAAATGATCTCTTTATTGTCATTGATATAGCAGCCATATATAGCTGTCATATTGCTGCGATCCCGACGCTGTCTGCGACGGATCTCGCCGATTTCCTTAATATTCATGATAACCTCCATGGATTACCCCGCTGCATTCTCAGCAGCGGGGTGAATCATTAATCCCACAGACATTTCCAGTTTTGGATAAAGTATTCTACACCGGAATAGACTGTCGTGATGACGATCACACCGGTGACAATCCAGCAGACCCAACCAACCGTGGGGAATGCCATCAGTACGCACAGGCCAATCATGCTGGATGCAGTCTTAAACTTTCCGGACTTTCCCGCAGCAATAACCTTTCCCTTAGGACCAGCCACCATCCGCAGACCGGAAACAGCAAATTCTCTGGTCAGCACGATCATCAACGCCCATGCAGGCATCATGCCCCACTGGCAGAACATAGTCATTGCCGCCAAAGTCAGCAATTTATCCGCCAGAGGATCCAAAAATTTACCAAAATCGCTGACCTGGTTACATTTCCGGGCAATCTGACCGTCCACGAAATCCGTCAGGCTGGCAATAATGAATGTTGCCAGAGAGGCCCACATCCAACCATTAGGCTGTCCTCCACTTAAATACATAAAAACCATATATACAGGGATCATAGCTACCCGAAGTAATGTGATTTTTGTTGCCAATGTCATACTTTATTCCTCCACGAGATAACCTGAAAGGTCGCCATCGACCAAACCATCGACATGTACCGTGACAAAATCGCCCTCAGAAATATCATCTTCCGTAGCAATCCAAACTCTACCGTCAATTTCCGGAGAATCGGCATAAGTACGGCCAAAATACTGCTCAAATTCCTCGTCGTAACCATCCACCATCACCTGGATTTCCCGACCGATCATAGCTTCGTTATACTCGTCCATGATCCGCGATTGGATGGATTCTATCATCTCTGCACGGGCCTGGGCAATCTCATTGTCCACAAATTCCATCTGGGCAGCAGGCGTTCCCTCCTCCGGAGAGAAGGCAAATGCTCCAACACGCTCCAGCTTCATTTCACGCAGGAATGTGCATAACTCTGCAAATTCTTCCTCTCCCTCACCGGGCAGGCCGGTGATGACGCTGGTTCGAAGCACCAGACCCGGAATTTTCTTCCGCAACAGAGCGAACAATTCCCTTAAGTATTCGCCGTTTCCACGGCGGTTCATAAGATCCAGGATCTTACTGTTACAATGTTGGATGGGAATATCCAGGTATTTTACGATCTTGGGTTCGGCGGCGATCACATCGATCAACTCTTCGTCGATTTCATCGGGATACAGATAGTGCAGCCGCACCCACTGGAAATCTTCAATCGCACAAAGTTCCTTCAGAAGTTCCGGCAACAGGCGCTTGTGACCGGGCAGATCCGTACCATAGCGGCTGGTATCCTGGGCCACCACAATGATCTCCTTCACACCAGAGGCAGCCAGCAGACGGGCTTCGTACAGTACATCGTCCATTTGACGGGAGCGGAACTTACCCCGCAAATACGGAATGATGCAGTAGCTGCAGCGGTTGTCACAGCCTTCTGCGATCTTTAAGTAAGCATAGTGCTCCGGTGTAGTAAGGATACGGCCGGTCTCCTGTTCCGGTGCATCGATCGAGCCAAAATCCCGAACAGACTCCCCAGAGAGCAAGCGCTCAATGGCAGGCACAACTTCCGTGTAGCTGCCGGTACCAAGCACGCCGTCCACCTCCGGCAGTTCCGACATGATCTCATCCTGATACCGCTGAGAAAGGCAGCCGGTAACCAGAATCTTTCCCACCAGCCCTTCTGCTTTCAGCGCGGCTGTCTGCAAAATATGATCAATGGCCTCAGCCTTGGCAGAATCAATGAAACCACAGGTGTTGATCACCACCACATCGGTATCAACGATCCCGGCACATACATCGTGGCCTGCCTCCTGAACGCGATACATCATCCGTTCGCAATCCACCTGGTTCTTAGCACAACCAAGGGAGATAAATCCAATTTTTGCCATGTTATTCCTCCAGGAATTCTTCCGCGTCCCATTCCATATCCGACAAAGCCCGGCGGATCACGCTATAGCTATGCCCTCTGCGGATCAGCGCGTCTGTCACTCGTTTGACTTCCTTCTGATCCGAACCATTATACAAATGAGAGCGAAGGAACGCAAGTATATACGCATACTGATCGGGATAGTCTGCCAATGCAGCATCCCAATACTGTTTAGGGATTTTCTTTTCGTACAGAGCCTGCTTGGCTCGCTGCAGACCATAGCCCTTTGTGATGCAGCGAGAAACCACCTGTCTGGCAGTTTCCTCATCATCAATTAGACGCATCTCTTCCATCCAGGCGACTGCTTCAACAGCGTGCTGAGGGTTCTCCCCTTTTTGCACCAGGCGCTGTTGCAAGTCCTTTTTGGACACCGAGGATGCCGCCACGATCCGAACTGCCCGCATTTTCGCTGACATCGCTCCAGCACTTTCCTGCAGACTAGTCCACTCATCCTCCGACAGTTCTCTGCCGGCATACAGGCCAAAATCCTCCACCGTTTGAGGGTACAGTGCCATGCGGCTACCGTCTTCCAGCGTCAGCCAATAACGTCCTGCCCTGTCCGGCTCTGTTTTTAATGACTCAATCCTCATCGTCAAAATCGTCAGCGCTGACACCTACGGGCCGCTCCGCAGCCTTAGCGGCAGCTCTCATGGCAGCGGGACTGGATTTCAGCAGATTCTGCCGCACCTTAGCTTCCACTTCCTCTGCAATATCGGGATTATTGATCAAATACTCCCGCACAGCATTAGCGCCCTGGCCAATACGCTCATCACCCATGGAGAACCAGCTGCCGGATTTCTGAATGATATCCATCTGCACCGCAAGGTCCACCAGTTCGCTCCACTTGCCAATACCCTGGCCGTAGAGAATATCAAATTAAGCTTCCCGGAAAGGAGGCGCAACCTTGTTCTTGACCACCTTGACACGAGTCTTGTTACCAACCACATTGCCGCCGTCCTTAATGGATTCCACTTTGCGGACATCTAGGCGGACAGAGGCGTAGAATTTCAGGGCATTACCGCCAGTGGTGGTTTCGGGGTTTCCGTACATCACACCGATCTTCATACGCAGCTGATTGATGAAGATGACAACGCAATTGGTCTTTGCGATGGTGCCTGCCAGCTTACGCAGAGCCTGACTCATAAGGCGAGCCTGCAGGCCTACAAATGCATCGCCCATTTCGCCTTCGATTTCGGCTCTGGGAGTCAGCGCCGCAACAGAGTCCACGACCACTGCATCCACAGCACCGCTCCGAACCAGCGCATCGGTAATTTCCAGAGCCTGCTCACCTGTATCGGGTTGGGAAACCAGCATATTGTCGATATCCACACCAAGCGCCGCGGCATAATCGGGATCCAGAGCGTGCTCGGCATCCACGAATGCAACTTCGCCGCCCATTTTCTGAGCTTCTGCCAGAATGTGCAGAGCAAGTGTGGTCTTACCGGAAGACTCCGGTCCGTAAATCTCAATAATTCTTCCCTTGGGAACACCACCGATACCCAGCGCTGCGTCAAGAGCCAGAGATCCGGTAGGAATTGCTTCCACATTCATTTCGGGGCGATCGCCCAGACGCATGACCGTACCCTTACCATAGCTCTTCTCAATCTGGGCCAGAGCAGTCTGGAGGGCTTTTTTCTTATCGGATGCGGGGGTAGGTGCTTCGTAAGATGCTTTTTTCGTAGCCATAAATTATGCTTCCTTTCTACCGTAGCAGGCGATGACCGCCCGTTCTCTGTCATTGTCGTCCCGGACCCGCTCCAGGACCGTATATCCGTTTTCATCCAGCAGCCGACACACGGCATCTCCTTGCCCCATACCGAATTCAAAGCAAAGATACCCATTGGGTTTCAGAGCAGCCGTGTAGTTATTAATAATAGCTCTGTAGAACAGCAGACCATCATCTCCGCCGTGGAGTGCCAAATGGGGTTCAAAGTCCTTGACGCTTCCGGGAAGTTCTTCCATCTCGCCCGTGGTAATATAGGGCGGATTGGAAATGATCATATCAAATTCACCCAAAAAACTTTCAGCGGGCTGCAAGGCATCTGCCTGGACACAGCAGACCCTTGCAGAGAGATTCAGCCGTTGAACATTCCTCTTAGCCACAGCCAGCGCCTCCGGTGAGATATCCGCCAAGGTCACACGGGCATCCTTCACACGACGCGCAACCGCCAAGCCAATGCAACCGGAACCGGTGCACAGATCCAAAATTCTTGGATCCTGTTCCAGGAACAAGCCTTGTTTGATAGCAAGCCTCGTCACAGCACAAGTATCATCACGTGGGATCAAAACATGTTTATTCACATACAGGTTCAGACCGTAGAAGCTCCACTCCCCCAGTATGTATGCCAAGGGTTCACCATCCAGAATCCTCTGGACCGCAGCCTCCATATCCCGACCGATCTGTTCAGAGGCATATAGTTCCCGATCTGCGATCACACGCTCCTGGGTCTTTCCGGAAACGTGGCACAGCAGATGCCGTGCAAGCAAGCTTGCAGTCTGCGTGTCTTCCACTTCCATCAATTTCTGGCGAGCCTCCAAGTAGAGCTGCGCGTATGTCTTTACCACGCGTCCTGTCCCTCCACTTCCGGAAGTACCGCCTGCACAGCGGCAATACCAACCTCGATCATGGAGTCATCGGGCTCACAGGTGGTATAATTCTGGAACCACATGCCAGGTGCCGTCAGGATTCGGGTCAAACGATTGTCGTAGCGACCAACGATACGGTTGATCTCATAACCAATACCAACAATCAGCGGCAACAACAGCAGCTTGAAGAGGATCATGATCAGCTTGTACAGCACAGGGCTGGCAAGGCTCATCGCCTTCAGCGCCGGCACCGCAGCCAACAGCAAGGAAGAAGCGATGGTAAATACCAGAATAGACAGGATCATCACAACAAGCAGAAAACTGGTACCGCATCTTGGGTGTAGCCGAGTTTGCTTGCGCACATTCTCGACCGTCAGCGGCAAGCCAGCTTCATAGCAGCGGATAGTCTTATGCTCTGCGCCATGATAGGCATACACCCGTTTCATTTCCTGCATCCGGGAGGCCAGCATAATGTAGGCCACAAAAATGAGAATGCGGATCACGCCCTCGATCAGATGAATCACTAACAGACTATCGATCCAACGGGTAAAAATGTTACCGATCAGCATTGGCAGCAGCATAAACAGGCCAATAGACATTGCCATACCCATAAACACAGCGATGCCAATAACCAACTGCTGGAACTTCTCATTACCCAGTTTCTTTTCCAACCAAAGATCAAACTTGGAAGGTTCTTCCTCCTGAGATTCCTCCGGAGAAAGGTCCGCCGAACGCATCAATGCTTTCACTCCCACCACCTGAGAGTCAAAAAACCCCCGCACACCCCGAATCAGCGGCCAGGTAAGGATGGAACCCTTGGGTGGGATCTTCCGATCAGTCACTTCCACGGTCAGGCCTTCCTTTCCGCGAATCACGATGGCATCCTGCTTGGGGCCACGCATCATAATGCCTTCGATCAGCGCTTGTCCGCCGATCATAGTCTTAAATTTTTCCTGTGTTGTTTCTTTTGCCATTGTAAACCTTCCTTACTGGGAAATCGGCAGTTGCAGTGTCACCAAGGTGCCGCCACCGACCGCATTTACTAAGTCCAGGGTACCGCCATGCATCGCAATGATCTCATCGCACACAGCAAGGCCGATGCCCGTTCCCCGGACCTTGGAATTCCCTTTATAAAACTTCTTTTTAACAAATGGAAGTGACTCGTCCGGAATACCGGGGCCAAAGTCACGGATCCGCACCACTACAAACTCCTCATCAAGAGTCATACTTGCTTCGATGCGCTTACCCTCACCGCCATGCTTGGCGGCATTGTCCAATATATTCAGAAAAACCTGTCGCATCCGCTTGGGATCGCAAGGAATTTCCGGAATTTCTTCATCATTTTCCAAATACTCCAGCCGGATGCCCTCCTGAGCCAATTGGCTGCTGTACATATACACGGTGTCTTCGAATTCTGCCCGAATATCTGTCATTTCCACATTCAATGTCAGATGGTCATCCTGCAATCTTGTAAAGTCCAGCAGTTCCACCACCATTTCTGTCAGCCGTTGGGCCTCACGAGAAATGATCTTAACACCTCGGCGGGCCTCTGGGTCCAGATCGTCGGAATCCAGAAGGGTTTCACTCCAACCGTTAATAGCAGTTAGGGGTGTCCGCAATTCGTGGGACAGTGAGGAAATGAACTCCGATTGCATCTGTTCGTTCTGGCTGATCTTGTGAGACATTTCGTTGATCGTATCCACAAGATCGCCGATCTCGTCATTGTATGTCTTTTGAATCTGTACACCGTAGCTGCCGTTGGCAATTCGCTTGGCCTTCTGGGTAATTTCCTCCACAGGCTGTAAAATAGAACGAATATAGTAGCTGCTGGTCAGCAGCAGCACGCTCAAAATAACCAGAAAAACTGTTAGTGCCGATACACCGATCAAAAAGATCTGCCGGTCTACCAACCGGGTTGATGTCACATACCGAAGAACACCAACCACTTCCCCATTTTGGTAGATCATAGGTGCGGAGACCGCGATGATCCGCTCCCCGGTATCCGGATCCAGGCCTGTGTAGGGCTCAATAGAGCGACTACGCATGGCCCTGCCGATCTCCGATGTGGTGGGTGAAACGCCCACCCAGTCACCGTACGAGGAGGCAACCAGCAAACCTTCCGAGTTGATAAACTGCAGTTCCATGTGATTTCGCATCTCAAAAGTCTGGGCAAAGGTGACGCAGGACTCATAATAGTCATCATAGGTCTGGCCGATGTAATCCGAGAAGAATTCCGTGGTCTGCCATGCGCGGCTGAACATATCCGAGCGCATATTGGAGTAATAATAGCCGGCAAAGGTACCCGCCACCGCAGCAACGCAGACCAGGCCCAATATGCAGAAAATAATCACAGTATTGGTAAGCCATCGTCCCCGTAGGCCGCTGAAAATCCTCATATGCGCTCCTTTACATTATCTCATGCGCCCCACTTATAGCCAAAGCCCCATACAGTGGTGACATAAGAGGGATTTGCCGTATCGTCTTCAATCTTGATGCGAAGGCGACGGATGTTTACATCCACAATTTTCAGCTCGCCTTCATATTCCCGACCCCAAACAGCGCCCATGATCTCCTCACGGGAAAGTGCCTTGCCGGGATTCTGCATAAACAGTTTCATGATTCCATATTCCACCTGGGTCAGACGGATCCTTTGGCCGTATTTGTCCAGGGTGTGGTTGCGGGTATTCAGCACAAAGGGACCCTGGCTCAAAAGTTCTCCATCCACGGCAGGATCCTTGCCAATCCGACGGAACAGCGCATCCACACGAGCCGTCAGTTCCGCAGGAGAGAACGGCTTTGTCACATAATCATCCGCGCCGGTCATAAGACCTGTCACCTTATCCATTTCCTGGGTCCGGGCTGTCAGCATAATGATGCCGATCCGCTTGTTAGATGCCCGAATACGGCTGCAAACCTCAAAGCCATCAATATCCGGCAGCATGATATCCAGGATTGCAACCTCTACGTCCGGGTTTTGCTGCAGCTTCTCCAATGCTTCCAAGCCTGCACCGGCTTCGATCACATCGTAACCGGCTCGTTTCAGATTAATCACAATAAAGCTGCGGATATTCACTTCATCCTCAAGGATCAGTACTTTCTTCATTGTTTTCCCCCTTGTTCGTTTCTGCCATCCAGTCCACACGAATAGGACGGAAGTTTTCTTTCAGCTCCGCTTCCGTGATCCAGGGTTCCTCCCCCTGATCTGCAAGCAATGCAATGTAAATTTCTGTATCTCCGCGGTGAAGCAAAATGTATTCTTCCTGCTTCGCCTGCTCCTCCCGATCCGGACCGGACAGCACCTGTATGGTAAGAATCTCCATCGGCTCCCCGTCTTCCTGAACCATGGTAAAATGATACTGGTCCTCCGTCTGTCGGATTTGCAAATTCTCTACACGGCTAGCGTCCAAACGCAAATACCATCCGTCATGGAGGTTGTGATAGGTGTAGATCTTGTCCGTCTGCTGTCCATCCAATGTCAATGAGAACCAACGGAGCAGATACCGGACGTCCCCCTCGTTTTGAGAAATTTCTTCTAGTGCCGGCAGATCGGTCACGCCATCCCCATCCATATCCTCCGGATAAATGTAATAATTATCCAGGATGGCAATGGGAACATTCATCGCCGCGCTGCAAAGCTGGCCTTCTGACGCAAAGAGAACATCGCAGGCAAGGCCCTCCTCATTTCGCACAGATGTGAAAAACACGGAAGGCGTACCATCCTCCAGATTGCCGAGATTCACACGCTTCAATCCATCTACGGGAGAAGACAATGCCATTTCCGCAGAACGCTCCATCTTACCATCCCGGAAGCCGTACAGCACGGCACTGGCGGGAACATCTTCTGCCTGTCCGGGGGTGATCAACAACAGATTTTCCAGGCCATCCAAGTCAAAGTCCTCTGTCAGAAGTTTTGCATAACTGGCGGTCAGCATCTGTCGGGCAAAGCCGCTGCTGAAACGGTATACAGATACCGCACGAACCATCTGGTCACTAACCTGACGGCCAACAATGATCTCAAGGCCGGGACGGTCATCCACATTGGCATAGGTAACAAATTCGAAGGCAAAGCCATAACCATCGATGGTATCCATCAGGGTATAGCCGGCCGCAACCTGGCTAAAAATCAAGATCTTCAGCGATTTTTCATCACTTGCCTGGGCAAAAAGCAGGTATTCCTCCATGCCATCGCCATCCAGATCCGCCATTTGGATGGTCTGCTGATTTTCGCCGCTGATGGGCGCAGAGTATTGCAGACCCGTCATGGCCTCGTCAATGACTTCCTGCAGGTTACTATCCGCGTAAGCACGCTTGGGCAAACAGTATAGCTCGTCCACCGTAGGCATGGCACAGCCAGCCAGGAGCAGTACGGATGCCAACAAAATTATGAAAAGTTTCCAGTTCTTGCGCACATCCGCACCTCCTGTTCTACAAGTTTATTTTAGCACAAATATTCGAAAAAAGCAAGTTATTTCAGAACTACATTATCTTTTCCAAGCAGATTTTCCAGTTCCCGAAGCATGCTTTCCCTAAATGCGCAACGGGTTCCACGCCGCACCGCTGTGTCCGCAAAATACAGCACCACAGGAGATTCCCCAGGGAACATGTTTAGGATCGCCCTGGTCTTGGAAAACTCCAAAGAATCCTCAGACGGCAGTTTCAGATACAACTTTCCCGTCAGTTCGCGATTCATAGGCGTTTCCTCTTCAGGCGCCGCATCCGCATAATCAGAGATAGGTCGCGCTCTGTTGATGACGATCTGGGGTTCTTTATCATCCCGCAGGGAGAGTCTGCCTGTAATAACGACCGCAGAATTCTCCTTCAAATACCCGCCAAATTGACTCAGCACACTGGAAAATGCCAACATTTCGATAGAGGCAGTATCATCTTCCACAGTTACATATGCCATCATAGAATTGTTACGGGT
>JAEIGA010017504.1_pt1 | contig 10922 bp, 8 predicted proteins | sample 9270691 | NCBI WGS metagenome assembly JAEIGA01 (sample SAMN17057246, study PRJNA624740) | gut metagenome | biome: biome; isolation source: fecal sample | host: Bos grunniens | place: China: Xizang | collected 2019 | reverse complement strand
GATATGATTGAGGTGGGTAGCTTTATCGGTATGGCGGCAATGACACGCTCGGAGCTTACAATCAAGAATGTGTCGTACGAGAACCTCGGTATCATACCTCAGCAGTTTGCCCGTATGGGTATTCGCTTTGAGCAGCGCGGTGATGACATCTACATCCCTACGCAGGAGAACTACGCTATTGAGAGCTTCATCGATGGCTCTATTATGACCATTGCAGATGCTCCATGGCCAGGTCTTACTCCCGACCTTCTCTCTATCTTCCTCGTTGTAGCAACGCAGGCTAAGGGCTCGGTGCTTATCCACCAGAAGATGTTTGAAAGTCGCTTGTTCTTCGTGGATAAGCTCATAGATATGGGCGCGCAGATTATCCTCTGTGACCCACACCGTGCTACGGTCATAGGTCACAACCATGAGCACCCGTTGCGTGCGGCGAACATGACATCACCAGATATCCGCGCAGGTGTGGCACTGCTTATCGCGGCTATGAGCGCTGAGGGTACAAGTACTATCCAGAATATTGAGCAGATAGACCGCGGCTATCGTGATATAGATAAGCGCCTTAATGCTCTTGGAGCCAAGATTATACGACTTGAGGAGTAGGACATTGATTAGTAATTAGTAGAGAGTAATTAGTAATTAGTAATATATTGGGTGGTGATATAATAAGAAATAAGATAAGTATATCGCCCTCAAATTAAAGATAACAGATAACCGTAGAGTAAAAATGTTTTTAGAGAATAATAAGCATAAGGGGTGGATTGAGGTGATTTGTGGCTCGATGTTTTCGGGTAAGACTGAGGAGTTGATCCGCCGTATGAAGCGAGCAAAGTTCGCTAATCTTAAGGTTGAGATTTTTAAGCCATCTATTGATGTGCGCTACTCCGAGGAGGAGGTGGTGTCGCATGACTCGAATGCTATCCTCTCAACACCTGTAGAGTCGGCACAGAATATCTTGCTCATGGCCTCGGATGTAGATGTTGTGGGTATTGACGAGGCGCAGTTCTTCGATGATGGTATTGTCGATGTGTGCCGCCAGTTGGCAAATAGCGGTATTCGTGTTATCGTTGCGGGCTTGGATATGGACTATATGGGTGTGCCTTTTGGCCCTATGCCAGCACTTATGGCTACGGCAGAGTATGTGACCAAGGTACATGCTATATGTGTGCGCTGTGGTGACCTCGCTCACCACTCACACCGACTAACTGCCGATGATAAGCAGGTGTTGTTGGGCGCGCAGGATACATATCAGCCTATCTGCCGCCACTGTTTTAACGAACTTAAAAATAGTAAGTAATATATGCAGAAAGCTGTAGAGCAGTGTGTTGAGATCCTCCGCGCTGGAGGTCTTATTCTTTACCCAACAGATACGGTTTGGGGTATTGGTTGCGATGCTACAAATGAGGAGGCTGTGGCTAAGGTCTATGCCTTGAAGCGTAGCGAGGATAAGCACTCGATGTTGTGCCTTATGCGTGATGCCGATATGATTGTCCGCTATGTGAATAAGGCCCCAGGTATCGCCTTTGAGGTTATGGAGCTCTCGGATAAGCCATTGACAGCGATACTCCCAGGTGCTGTGGGTGTGGCTAAGGCTCTTATCCCTGAGGCAGAGACTCTCGGTGTGCGTGTGCCTCAGCATGAGTTTTGTCAGGCGCTGTTGCGTAAGTTCGGTAAGCCTATAGTCTCTACCTCGGCCAATATCTCGGGCGAGCCAGCGGCTAAGAGATTGAAGGATGTGGCCGAAGAGATTATCAAGGGTGTGGACTATGTGGTGCATCCTCGCTTCGAGGGTAAGCCTACGCTTAAGCCAAGCTCTATCATCGCCTTTGGCGAGGGTGGCGAAGTAGAGATTATCAGACAATAACCATTGCGATTATGGCAAAGCAACTTATAACAGCTGTGCAGAAGCGATTCTCGGATGTCGATTCGTTTATGCATGTAAATAATATCTGGCAGCAGAGCTACTTCGATATGGGCAAGACCGACTTCTATACTAAGGTCTTGGGTATCACGGGAGTATTCGATAAGCTGCGCATCATTACCGCATCGACACATACGGACTACTATGGTCAGGTGCATCTCACGGATGATATCGTTGTGGTTACGGATGTGTCGCGCTTAGGTAATAAGTCGATGACGCTCCACCAGCGTATCATGCTGGACGATAAGTGTCTTACGGAGAGTAGCTCCGTCATGGTAGCCTTCGATTTCGAGACCCAGCAGAGCGTGCCGATGCCTGAGGAGTGGCGTATAAAGTTGGAGGAATACCTCGTCCACTCATAATTCCAACCGGACCATTCAGCAAGTAAATAGCACCATCGGGCAAATTTGTCCGATGGAACTATATTGATATATAGTATTTTGTATAATTTTGCCCTGTTCGTGCGCGCGTACGGACTGGCGATGGTTTGTGAAATAGCAAAACTAATTATAAAAACACTAAACATGAAAACACTTCGTTATTTAATGTTTGCATTGGTGGCAGCCCTCTTTGTTGTTGGTTGTGGTAATGATCCTATCGACACTCCAAAGGGTGATGACTTTGAGATTAACATTGATGATAGCAAGGTCTATCCTCTTGTGTCATCTATCCCAGAGATTATCTCGCCAAACACCACTGAGACTGTAGCAATCATCCTTAATGGTAAGGGTACAGTTATCGAGAACTTCACAGGTGAGATGTATGCTCACACAGGTGTGCTCACCGATAAGAGCTCATCAAGCTCAAATTGGAGATATACCAAGACAAGCTGGGGTCAGAATACTCCTGAGACTAAGCTTGAGAACCTTGGTAACAACCTTTGGGCGTTGGTAATCAAGGGTGGCCCTCGTGCATATTATGGTGTGCCTGCAGGTGAGAAGATTAAGGCTCTTGCCTTTGTATTCCGCTCGGCAGACAGCAAGAAGGAGGTTAAGGATAACGGTAGTGATATCTTCGTTGAGACCGTTGAGGAGGGTCTTTATGTTAAGATTACCTCTCCTAAGAATGGCTCAATCCTTACTGTTGGTAAGGAGGTATGTGTGACTGTTCAGTCGCAGGCAGCTACATCTTTGTCGTTGTATCGCAACGACAGCGAAGTAGTTGTTGGCGAGGATAGCGCTATAGAGTATAAGTTTGCCCCAGCAAAGGCTGAGGATATCATCTTCAAGGCTGTTGCTACTGATGGCGTTGATACCATTGAGGATAGCATCACAGTATCTGTGCTTGGTGCAACTGTTGATGAGCCACGCCCTGCAGGTGTGGGTAATGGCGTGACCGTAAATGGTGACGAGGCTACATTCGTTTTGTATGCTCCAGGTAAGGAGTCGGTAATCTTGCTCGGTGACTTCAACCGCTACGCTCCATCTAACGAGTATATGATGAAGCGAGATGGTGACTACTTCTGGACTACAGTATCTGGTCTTGAGGAGGGTGTTGAGTATGGCTATCAGTACTTCGTAGATGGCTCTATCAAGGTTGGTGACCCATACTCTACAAAGATTCTTGACCCATGGAACGATAAGTATATCAATAGCACCTATCCATTGTATCCAAACCTTAAGGAGTACCCTGCGGAGTACACAACAGATATCGTGTCTGTCTTTAAGCTCAACCCTGAGGAGTATCAGTGGGAGGTGGTTGACTTCGACCGTCCTGCGGAGAACTCTTTGGCTATCTATGAGTTGCTTATTCGTGACTTTACGAAGGTGCGCGATATCGACTCAGTGACAGCTAAGCTTGACTACCTTGAGACTTTGGGTATCAACGCTATTGAGCTTATGCCTATTCAGGAGTTTGATGGTAACGACTCTTGGGGTTATAACCCATGCTTCTATTTCGCATCTGATAAGGCTTACGGTACAGAGCGTGCATATAAGCGCTTTATTGATGAGTGCCACAAGCGCGGTATAGCAGTTATCTTGGATGTGGTATTCAACCACGCTACAGGTCAGTTCCCATACGCTAAGATGTGGTGGAACTCTGGTAGCAACTGCACAGCGTCAAATAACCCATTCTTCAATGTCTCTGCGCCTCACAATTTCAGCGTATATCATGACTTTAAGCATACATATGAGGGTACTGTAAACTACTTCGATGATGTATTGAAGTATTGGTTGGAGGAGTATAATGTGGATGGTTTCCGCTTTGACCTTACTAAGGGTCTTGTGCAGAACCCAGGCAACTACGATGCTGGTGGTTACTCTGCTGAGCGTATCGGCATCTTGCAGCACTACGCAAAAACAATCCGCTCTGTAGAGGAGGATGCTTACATCATTTTTGAGCACTTCTGTGCCCAGAATGAGGAGGATGAGCTCTATAGTAGTGTAGGTGCACTCTGCTGGAACAACAACCAGATGAATGGTTATATGGAGTCTGTAATGGGTTGGACAGGTAACAATAAGAGTTCATTCTCAGGCTTCAAGCGTGGTCGTATCAACAATATCGAGACTCACGATGAGGAGCGTATCGCTTATAAGGCTATCACCTATGGTCAGACATGGGTTAAGAATGACTGGGCTGTTATATCTAAGCGTTTGCAGGCAGCCTATGCCTTCCATTTCCTAACTCCATACCCTAAGATGATGTGGCAGTTCGGTGAACTTGGCTACGATGTATCTATCAATGCTAATGATAGCGGCGTTGTTGGCTCAGGTGATGAGTATCGTACACACCGTAAGCCTGTGCGTTGGGAATATTTCAATGACGCGAACCGTAAGGCTCTATACGATGCTTTGTCTAAGATTATCTCATGGCGTACAGATAACGAGGAGTACTATGGTCAGGACAACCTCTCTGTTCACTCATGGCGTACAGGTGATGCTGAGATGAGCGGCAAGACCCTTGTTATGGATAAGGTTATCGTTGTGGCAAACTTCACTAATGCTGAGGCTACAACAAATGTCTCTGTACCTTCGTCAATTACAGGTCAGTGGAAGAACCTCCTTACAGGCGAGAGCGTTGAGGTGGGTGGTACTTACTCTGTAACACTTGCTGGTAGCGACTATATCGTTCTTGTAAGAGAGTAACATCATATAAAATTGAGGGTAGCCCCTCAATGCGCGGGACGACCGGGATTTAATCTCGGTCGTCTCTCTTTTATCTGCCTATAGGCTCTCTTTTATGTGGAAGGCGGGTGCTTATAATAGCTATAGCGGCTGAGCGTAATGTAAGTAAGCCTATGCCATTTACCTACTTGCGTCTGTAGAGCATAGCTATAGGCTTGTAATGTCGTATATATATAATATAGCTATTATAGTGGTAGTAGTGCTGATATGTGGCTATGTTACCATATAAAGAGAGGGCGACTAATCGAATTAGTCGCCCTCGCATATAGTATCACTCTTAATTATCGAGTAAACTGGAATGGTAAAGCCTCGTCAAGAGCTACAACCTCCTCAGGAGTAAGCTCATTAAGAGGACGATTATACATCTTTAGGGCAATAGAGTTGCGGTACATCTCAAAGCCAGCCTCAACCTCAGAGATAAGGCTCTCACGAGTCTCTGCTGAGAACTTCTCTGCTGAGATAAGTGATGCAGCGTCAATCTTCTCGCCGTCAACGATCTCCACCAAGTCGTGGTTCTTGAGCAACTCACCCTCGATTACGCGTGCCAATGAGCCCTCCTCCTCTGGAGTATCATCAGCCTCGTCAGTAAATACGCGGTCGCCTACACGCACCTGATTCTCGCCTACATACTCGATAACTACAGGAGCTGTTGTGTAGCGGTCTGCGCCACCCTCGAATGTTGTAGGTGTGCCGAATGCGAAGGTGTAGAGAACAAATAGCCAGTGTGCAGCAATAGCAGCTACAAGACCACCGATAGTGTGTGCAAGGATAGCCTTAGAGGTAAGCTTGCGGTAACCAAGTGAGTCGAGCATAGCTGTATGTGTGCTAAGGTAACCACTCCAGCACATACCGATAGCGGTGAATACTGCGATAGCGTTACCATTGATGATGCCCTGAGCAGAGAACTCAGGTACAAGGCTCAACGCTGCACCTACAGCACCAAGTGAGGTGATAGGGAAGGCCATGAGCGCTGGGTGCTCGAAGCCAAACAACCACTCGAACAAGAAGTTAATCTTACCGAAGAGTAGAGGCAAGAACTCGATACCCTCGTATGCTGCGCCATCATATACGCCATTGTCGCCAGCACCGAATGTAAGAATCATCACAAATGTTGAGATGATAAGCACGCCAGGGATGATTGAAAGACCTACATCCACACCTGTCTTACCACCATCGAGCAATGAGTTGAGGATGCGGGTAAACATAGATGTCTCCTTAACCTCCTCGTTCTCCTTCATCTCCTCCTCAGAGAGTACAGCAGCAAACTCCTCTTTGAAATTTGGGTACTGCTTAAGGATGAAGCGCTGCATAAGGCGTGTAGAGCAGATACAGCCGATGAATGCACCCAACAAACCAAGGAATGGCTCAACGAAGTAACCCTGCGAGATCATGAACACGATAACGAGGAGTCCCATACCGAACGCTGTACCGAAGTTGGTGAGCGAGATAAACTGGAACTTCTTGAAGTATGAGCTAAAACGCTTATCCTTAGCAAGTGAGATGATAGCTGGGTTGTCAGAAAGGAATGTCATTACAGCGCCCAAAGATGCCACACCTGGAAGGTTGAAGAGTGGCTTCATAAGTGGACGAAGGATGCGCTCCAAGAGGTTTACAACGCCAAACTCCACGAAGATACTACCAAGAGCACCTGTGATAACGCAGATAGCCATAAGGTAGAATACGGTGTTAAGCAGCAAGTCGTGTGCTGTCTTCATAATAGTATTAAGCATGTTTGGCACACCCATAACTGAGCCGATACCGCCAAAGATGCCAACTACGATAACGAGGCAGAAAATACCTCCGAGGTACTTCTTAATGCCCTTCTCTTTGTTCTCCATAGTTCAGATTATATAAGTTTACTAAGTTTGATTACTTAAGTGCAGCCTTAAGGCCCTGCAAAGCGTCAATGCGCCATGTTAGACCAAAGGTGAAGAATGAACCCTTATCCTTGGCAGTACCACCAGGGTTGCCATTCTTACCTATATTATATACATAGGCAGCGTGGAGGCGTACATCGCGGTTGCCGAGGTGGCCCATAGGGTAGAACTCGATACCTCCACCGATACGCTTAATGTCTGTGTTAGGATATACAAACAAGCCTGTTGCATAATCTGGGCCCGCCTTGTCGTATGTAACTTTAGCAAAGGCATTCACACGCTCACCAAAGAGGTATGAGAACTCGGTCATAATAGAGAAGTTCTTGAAAAGAAGCTCCTCAGCACTGATACCACGGTTCATAATATCGAACTGAAGTGTTGCGTTGCCAGACTTAAACTGGTTACCAAGTACTACATAAGCAGCATACTTACCTGGCGCGTATGCCGAGAAGTTCACAGAGTGTAGCGCAGTGTAGCTACCGTGTGAACCCATGTAGTAGAGGTTATATGCGTAGAGGTCGCCAAGCTTGTCGCCATCATCGAAGTTGTTTGACATCTTGTCGTATGGGCTCTGGCAAATCTGGAATGTAAAGGTCTCGTTGCCCTTATCTGTTGTGTAGGCAACAGATGCACCAAGTGCAAAGCAGTTTACATTGTGCCAATACTCCGAGCAGTAATAGATGTCGATAGGTGCGCGGTCATACTCCCAACCACCAATCATAACTACCTGCTTACCAGCAGAAAAAGCCCAATTCGCATCTGGGCGATAGGTGAGGTGTAGCCAGTCGGTGCTGTTTACAAACGATTTATCCTCATTTGGACGGCTAAAGCGCTGACGCCATGAGTATGTGAACTTTGGCGCAATCTGACCATCCATGCGGATGTTGAAGTAGCGAGCCTTGAAGCCCGAAGCATCGAAATTCTGAGTGCCATCAAGAGCCTCGTGGATGTAGTCGAAGCGAGACTCAACACCAAGGCGGAAGATCTCGTTGTCCTTCTCATAGCCCTGCTGTGCAGCTGCCGATGTAAGGCTAAATGCAGCCATGGCAACGCATAGAATTTTGGTAAAAGTTTTCTTCATATTCTCTTAGTTTAGATTATTTCAAACTCCTTTAGTGTGGGCAAATATACGAAAAATAATTATATACTTATAATTATCTATCTCAAATGCCAATTATTCTCTACTCGACATAGACCACCAAACCCTTCAAATACTCGCCCTCAGGGTGGTAGATATTGATAGGGTGGTCGGCAGGCTGTGTGAGCTGACCAATGATGCGCACCTTACGCTTGGCGATAGCCGCAGCGGTGAATATCGTTGTGCGGAAGAGGTCACGACTTACGGCCTGTGAGCATGAGAAGGTGAAGAGTATGCCTCCTGGGCGTATCTTCTCAAGTGCGCGGGCATTTATCTTCTTATATCCCTGTAGCGCATTGCCCAAAACTTTGTGGTGCTTGGCAAAGGCTGGTGGGTCAAGGATGATAAGGTCGTAGTCCGAATCAATATCCTTCAAATACTCCACGGCATTGCATGCTATAGCCTCATGTGGCGCCTCATCGCCAAAGTTGAGCTTAACATTCTCATCTGCAAGCTTTACGGCGCGCTCCGAGAGGTCTATAGATACAACCTTCTTAGCACCACCTGCAAGGGCAGCGACCGAGAAACCACCTGTGTAGCAGAAGGTGTTCAACACTTTGCGCCCCTTGGAGTATTGGCGCACAAGGTCGCGGTTTACGCGCTGGTCGATAAAGAAGCCTGTCTTCTGACCCTCCACCCAGTTAACCTTGAACTTTAGGCCATTCTCAAGTACGATGTTATCATTCTGTGCATTGCTGCCCCAGAGGTAACCATCAACAGCGCCGAGGTCTGCCTTGAAAGGTAGCGTCTGCGCGCTCTTGTCATATATCGCCTCAAGCTCATTGCCATACGCTGCGCGTAACGCCTCGGCGATAGCCTCGCGTGAGCGATACATACCCACAGAGTGGCACTGCACTACGGCTGTACGCTCGTAGATGTCGATAACTAGGCCTGGGAGAAGGTCGCCCTCGCCATGCACCAAACGGTAGCATGTGGTGTCGCTATTATTTACCAAACCCAAGGCCTCGCGTACCCCCTTAGCCTCGCTGATACGGCGGTTCCACCACGCCTGATCGATATCCTCCTGCTCGAAGCTAAGCACACGCACTGCGATAGAGCCTATCTGCCAGTGGCCCTTAGCGATGAAGTCGCCCTGCTTGGTGACTACATCTACCATGTCGCCCTCGCTGAGTGGGGCTCCGTTCTCACTTATGCGCTCAATAGCTCCTGAGAATACCCATGGGTGGTTTCTAAGGAGTGACTCCTCCTTACCTCTGCGTAGGTGTATTATGTTTAACCTCTCTTTGCTCATATTTTGAATGTTTGTGTTCACTGTTTCTATGTTTGCGGCGAGGATGACGGCGTGGTGATGCCTCGGTGGCATCCTCCTTTGGCGCTGCTGCCGATATTATTGTTAGCTCACCTGCTACAGGCTCGCTGAGCTGCATAGCTCGTAAAATCTCAACACATACCCATGCATCTGTTGCGGCATACTCGCGCTGTTGCTCGGTAAGACTCTCAGCCTCCCAGTTGCTAAGACGCTGTGCCTTAGATACTCTATGTCCAAGAACTATGGCTGATAGTTTGCGTAGGCTCTTCTCCTCGATGCCCCAGCGCGAAGCCTCGCGCTGTAGATCTACAAAGCCGTCAGCATGGAATAGGCGTAGGGCGTGAAGTGAGCGTATATCGCCCGCAACATCTGCACCGACCTTGAGTATCTGTCGTGAGCCAAGAATCTTGAGTATGCGGTTGCATAGGCGTATGCGAGATAGACGGAAGAGGTAGCATGTGTCCTTTGTTGAGAGCTGCAGGAGTGCCACCTTATAACTCACACCCGCTCGAAACGATGGGCGTGTCTCTGTGTCGAAGCCGAGAATGCGATGGCGTGATAGCTCCTCGCATGCCGCCTCAACCTGCTCCTCGCGATCTACAATGACGATGCGTCCAGGAAAGCGAGCTGCGGGAAGTGCTGCAACACTATCGTTGTCTATGGTTGGTTGAAATGCCATGAAATTCTCCTAAACTACTCAATAATCCACAAAATTACTCATTTATTTTTAGTTTCCCGCTTATGGATATAGAAATTTTTCCTTCAGCCACTAAATTATCTATCGCCTCAACAATGTTTGAGGTGTCGCCCTTAATCTCAGCGATAAGGTCTTTTACGGTTAACTCTTTGGTTGATAGTGTGTTTAGTATCTGCTCTTTGGTGGATATATTGTTGTTGCTCTTTGTGCGTCTCTTTAGGCATATATCGCATATTCCGCACTCCTTGGCGTGCTTCTCGCCGAAGTACTCCTCGATGATCATGCTACGACACCTATCCTCGCTTAGGGTGTAGTTGAGCATGCTATTAAAGCGCTCCACAGCCAAATCGTAGCGGTGGCGGTAGGTCTTAGGGGCGATGTATAAATCCTTCTGAGGGAGTCGCTCCGAGTCGAAGTATATCATCGGGGTGCGCGATGCAGGGATGTAGCGTATTATATGCATGCGCCAGAGTATCTTAAGTAGCTCATGCACGCGCTCCGAGCTAAGCTGCGCGTTTGCGGCTATATACAGCTCATCTATATTGCGGAAGTGGGTGAAGACACCATTGTATTGGCGCAATATTGCACGAAGCAACTTATCCATATCGTTGCCCTCGACATTGAGTTTATAGAGCGCATCACGCGAGCAGGTAAACATCAACTTTGCGGGGTGATCCTGCTCATCTATGAGTGTCATTAAGTTGTTTTGCTCCAATATTTTGAGGGCATTGACAACATTCGATGATGATAGTCGCACCGTATGGCAGAAATCGTAGATATTAAACGGAAATGAGCCGCCACCACCATCGCCTATAGCGATTTGTAGGTAGTTGCACACAAGTTCATATATACGCTTAATATCGGCAATAGGTGGAAACTCGGCCTTGAAGAGTTTGG
>JAEIGA010017503.1_pt1 | contig 10922 bp, 10 predicted proteins | sample 9270691 | NCBI WGS metagenome assembly JAEIGA01 (sample SAMN17057246, study PRJNA624740) | gut metagenome | biome: biome; isolation source: fecal sample | host: Bos grunniens | place: China: Xizang | collected 2019 | reverse complement strand
CAACCAATACGGTGGTAAATTGCCAGACGCAGTAGGTATTCCAGAGGAGCAACTCCGCAAGGCATCTGAGAGCGCAGTTTGCAAGATCAACATCGACTCTGACAGCCGTTTGGCTTTCACCGCTGCTGTTCGCAAAGTGTTTGCTACCAACCCAGGTGAGTTCGACCCACGTAAATACTGCGGCCCAGCTCGTGACCTCATGACCGAGCTCTACAAGCACAAAATTGTTAACGTTCTCGGTTCTAACGGCAAAGCTTAATTCCGTTGGAAGTGGAAAAGGTTCTAGGCGCACCAAAGGTGCTGTTCTAATCGCCCTGCGGGCTGTTTTAACGGTTAGAACTTTTAGAACCTTAGAACTTTTAAACACTGAAACATTTATGTTGAAGTATATGACTGCCGCTGAGGCTGCTCAATTAGTACCTCACGGAGCAATATGCGGCATGGGTGGTTTCACCCCTGCCGGCGCTCCAAAGGACGTTCCTTCTGCTATCGCTGCGATGGCGGAGGCACTCCATGCTGAGGGCAAACCATATAAGATCGGTATGTACACTGGCGCCTCTACTGGCGACAGCTGTGACGGTGCACTCGCTCGCGCTCACGCTATCGAGTTTCGTACCCCATACCAAGGTAACAAAGACCTCCGCACCGAGCTTAACGCTCAAGGTGCGCACTACTACGATATGCACCTCTCTGAGTTGGCGCAAGACCTCCGCTACGGCTTTATGCCAAAGCCAGACTTCGCTATCGTGGAGGCTTGCGAGGTAGTAGAGAAAGGTGACCAAGTAGAGATCGTTCTCACCGCAGGTGTAGGTAACGTACCTACTTTCTGCCGCTTGGCTGACAAAGTGATCGTAGAGCTCAACGAGGCAATGCCTGCCGCTATGCGTGGTATGCACGATATCTACGAGCCAGCAGACCCACCAGTACGTCGCGAGATCCCTGTCTATACCGTTTCTGACCGTATTGGTGCGGACTGCGTGACTATCCCTGCAGAGAAACTCGTAGCTGTAGTTAAGACCAACCGTCCTAACGAGGTAGGTGGTTTCACTCCATTGGATGAGACTACAGCTAAGATTGGTGCGAACGTAGCTTCTTTCCTCGAGAACGAGATGAAAGAGGGTCGTATCCCTGCATCTTTCTTGCCAATCCAATCTGGTGTAGGTAACATCGCTAACGCCGTACTCTACGCGTTGGGTGACAACAAGAACATCCCTGCTTTTGAGATGTACACCGAGGTGATCCAAGACTCTGTAGTGGAATTGATGAACGCAGGTCGCGTGAAGTTCGCTTCTGGTTGCTCATTGACTATTGGTTCTGACAAGCTCCAAGAGATCCTCGATAACCTCGATTTCTTCCGTGATAAACTCGTTCTCCGTCCACAAGAGATCTCTAACAACCCTGAGGTGGCTCGTCGTTTGGGATTGATCACCATCAACACAGCTCTCGAGGCAGATATCTTCGGTAACATCAACTCTACCCACGTTTGCGGTACCAAGATGATGAACGGTATCGGTGGTTCAGGCGACTTTACTCGCAACGCATATATCAGCATCTATACTACTCCATCTACCGCTAAGGGTGGTGCTATCTCAGCTTTTGCGCCAATGGTTAGCCACCACGACCACAGCGAACACTCTGTGAAGATCATCATCACCGAGCACGGTATTGCTGACTTGCGTGGTAAGAGCCCTATCCAACGCGCTCACGAGATCATCAACAACTGTGTGGACCCACAATACCGCCCATTGTTGAATGAGTACTTGGAGATGTCTAAGACCGCTCACACCCCTCACACACTCAGCTGTGCGTTGGCTATGCACGAGGAGTTCCTCAAGTCTGGCGACATGCGTAACACCAAATGGGAGAACTATAAACGCTAAGTATCGGTTATTCGGTTAATATCGGTGAAAGTCGGTTAAGATCGATGATATACATAAAAAAGACTGCTTCGGCAGTCTTTTTTGTATTACTTCTTTATTACCAACCATCGTGGTTTATCGGCGTGCTGTTCTGGGGAATAGAATCGTAGAATAGGATCATCGGTAGTTTTGATTTGAACACCTATTAAGTCTGCCCATTTTTGGGCTTTTTTTGCGCCTCTGCGGCGGCGTTGTATGCTGCGGGTATCTTTCTCCCAACGACGTTGTCCCCCTTTCTTAATCATAGGTTCTTGCGTGATACCAGCTTCTATAGCCCTTTGCACTTCTTCTTCCGAAGCAAGAACCAATGGCTCGTGGCTCTGACGTCTGCATTTATCCAAGAACTCATTCCACTCATTATTCGTCTTATCAACCACTGCTTGCGACCATGATAAATCATTGGGCAAGTTCATCACCTTGTTCCATACACGCCAACTTACAGGTTCTTCGGATATATAATATGGTTCCTCTGCAGCAACATAGATCAGTTTTACGCGCAAGTTCTTTATTTTTAGTTTCTTCACCAACTCCGGTTTATCTTTGACCTGGAGAGTAGGTTCATCAGGAAGAGTGAGTGCCAAACGCAATCCACAGTAGCTATTGCTTTCCAAAGGATCCGTAGAATACCGATGTGAGATATAACTATTCTCCTTGCAGTTATCAAAACTACTACCTCGATACACTTTATTTTTGCCATCTTGAGCACCTTGAGGATTAGGCTCGGTACCGATGTAATATGGACCATACCAATCGGCACACCATTCGCTCACATTACCCGTCATATCATATAACCCTAATTCGTTAGGCAACTTCCGCCCAACCTCATGCCGTCTAAACCCTGCATTACTCAATCCCCAGCTCACTAACTCCGGACTATTACTACCCGCAAAACGATAACCTAGACTCTTGTTTCCTCCCCGTGCAGCAAACTCCCATTCCGCTTCGGTTGGCAAGCGAAAGGGCAAACCAGTTATGCTATCTAATCGCCTCACAAACTCTTGACAATCATACCAACTGACATAACACATGGGGAAATTGGGAAGGTTCATATCTTCTACAAAAACCCATTCTGGCATGACTGCTTTCCACAAGGCTTGCGTTACTTCTGTCCGTCCGATATAATATGCATCCAGGGCAATCGTGTGGACAGGTAAGTCTGTAGAGATGCTTTCTCTATGTTGTTCACGGGTACCGCCCATCATAAACACACCGCCCTCTACTCTTTGCATATCAAAGAGCACACCATTCACTTCAAAATGCAGCACTTGTAGCGAATCGGGAATCATGTTTTTGGGTTTAGCATACACGTTTGCCACTCCCAACCACATTAATATATATAATAAGGTATACTTGTGCATAACCGCAATATCTTATACAAATATTATGCCAAAAACAACCTTTTATATTTGAACCCATAAAACCCTTCAACCACAAAAAAGACTGCTGAGGCAGTCTTTTTTATGTGCTTAGAATAAACTCAATTGATCGGCTACGGGTTTGCTATCCTCAGGAACCTCGTTGGTAATGGTGAAGGGTACATCGACTACAGGTGCTGCGGGTTCTTGAGCAGGAGCTGCGGTAGGAGTAGTCTCTGGCGTGTTTTCGCCACCGTCGTTGTTTTCGCCATTGTCATCTTCGATGTTTTCTTCTGGCTCCGGTTCGGGTTCTGGAGTGATGTCCTCTATCTTAGCCACATCCCAGGTCGCAAAACGCTTACCTTTGGCTTTCGCAGATTTAACTTCGATGAACTCGGACATCAGTACTTCCATCGTCGCTTTAGTCTCATCCACGAAGGTGAGGGAGAAAATAGCTTCCTCTCTGTCGGTGAGGATAGTCATCTTGTTATCGGTGTTCTCGCCCAACATGTTTTGCGATTTGGCCTGTGCATCGAGTTGGAAGCGTTTACCATAATAATACCCCAAATCTGCATTCCACATGGCGAGAGACCATACTTTGTCGCGGTCGAACTTCTCAATGCGCCAGATATTTTGGTCGAAGTGAGCGGTTAGATCGAAGTTAGTGGTGTAGTAATCACCTGTGGTGGTGATAACCAAGATGCGATCGTCCTCTACAAACTCTCCTAAGTACATACCTTGTCCATCGTAGTTGAGGCGCAAGACATCTGGATCAAACCATACTTTGCGTCCGCCTAGGGTGGAGTGGCCCTTCTGCTTGAGGGTGATAGACTTGACATCGTATTTAGTCAACACATTACCGCGTGCGGTACGGCTCTTGATGGCTAGTTCGCTCAAGTCTTTGATGACTTCGAGTTTCTTGAGGTGTAGGGCAGGTTTGAGCGCTACGCGTATCACCTCCGCTTCGCCATTAGGGTTGGCTGTGAAATATGTTACGCGAGAACCTGGTTTGCCTTGGGTAAGATCATACTCTTTGTCGCGTGCGATACCGGTAACGGCAAAGCGCTTCATGTAGTATATTCCGCCCTTTCCATCGCGATAAATAGCGTTGTAGATAGTACGATGATCGTTCTTGCGGAAGATGTCTATATGTATGATATCCTTGCCTACATAAATCTTGTCCGCTACCTTAACAATCTTATACTTACCATCCTTGTGGAAGATGATAATATCGTCGATATTAGAGCAGTTGAAGAGGAACTCATCCTTCTTAAGGGATGTGCCAATAAAGCCATCTTCGCGGTTGATATACAACTTCTCGTTGGCCTCTACAACAGTCTTGATATTGATATTAGCAAAGTTACGAACCTCTGTACGGCGTGGGTACTTCGCTCCATATTTCTCTTTGAGCGAGTCAAACCATGCAATAGTATAGTCGGTGAGGTTTTTGAGATTCTTGATGGTGGCTTTGATCTTCTTTTCAAGATCCTTCATCAGCTCATCCGCTTTTTTAGCGTCGAAGCGAGTGATACGAATCATGCGAATCTCAAAGAGTCGCTCGATATCCTCGCGACGTACTTCGCGCACGAGTTTGTCTTTCCAAGGATCGAGGGCTTTGTCCACAAAAGCGATGAGCTTCTCCTTATCAGGAGCATTCTCATATCCCTCTTCCTTATATATACGGTTCTCAATGAAGATTTTCTCTAACGATGTAAAGAAGTATTGCTCCTCTAACTCACCCTTTAGAATCTCCAACTCCCATTTGAGCAGGGACTTGGTATGTTCTACCGACATACGTAAGAGTTCGCTCACGCTGGTGAAGACTGGTTTCTTGTCTTGTACCACGCAGCAGTTAGGAGATATATTAATCTCGCAATCGGTAAAGGCGTACAACGCATCTATCGTCTTGTCTGACGAACTACCAGGTGCCAATTGTACTTCGATACGTGCCTCTTCAGCGGTAAAATCATCTACCTTGCGAATCTTGATCTTACCTTTTTGTACAGCACGAGTGATGGTCTCAATGATCTTTGAGGTGGTTGTTCCGTAAGGAATCTCCGTGATGATAAGCGTCTTATTATCATCGGACTTTTGGATTTTAGCACGAATACGGATGGCGCCACCTCTTTCGCCATCGTTGTATTTGCTGACATCTATCTCGCCGCCCGTTGGGAAATCAGGATAGAGTTGGAACTCCTCGCCACGCAAATGGGCGAGTGCTGCGTCGCAGATCTCGCAGAAGTTATGGGGGAGGATCTTAGAGTTAAGACCTACCGCAATACCTTCTACACCTTGTGCCAATAGGAGTGGGAACTTAACGGGTAGGTTGATAGGCTCTTTCTTGCGTCCGTCATAGGACATCATCCAATGGGTAGTCTTAGGGTTGAAGACGGTTTCAAGTGCAAACTTGCTGAGTCGAGCCTCTATGTAACGAGGTGCTGCGGCACCATCTCCTGTGAGTACGTTACCCCAGTTTCCTTGACAGTCAATCAGCAAGTTCTTTTGTCCCAATTGTACCAAAGCGTCACCAATACTAGCATCACCATGAGGGTGATACTGCATGGTTTGTCCAACGAGATTGGCTACTTTGTTCAGTTTACCGTCATCCACCATCTTCATCGCATGGAGTATACGACGTTGCACAGGCTTAAGACCATCCTCGATTGCGGGGACGGCACGCTCCAATATAACATACGAGGCATAGTCCAAGAACCAGTCTTGGTACATGCCCGTCAAATGTTGTTTTACAGAGTCCTTCGTTTCGGCCATAGCTTTTGACGGCTACTAAAGAATTAGCACAGAGTACTGTGGATTAATCTTTGAGATATTTGTTGAGGAGAATGTATGTAATAATACCTACAACTTCCAATATTAAACTTACAAAGAGCAATACATTGCTTTGCGCTATGAATTGGTAACAAGCTAGGCATCCTACGCCGAGCAATACGATGATTGCTCCTAAATTCTTTAGAAATGTCTTCATATTTTTGTTTCTTAATTTTTACTTTACAAGTAATTCGCTGCAAAGGTAGCACTTTTTTTTTACATATGCAAGCAAATAGTTATTTTTTCACTCTCCACATGCCTCCGGGCATAGATTTGACGATGTCTTGCAGTTCCATCATAACCAATTCTGCCACAACAATATTATACCCCATCTGCGTTTCTAATACCAATTGATTGACGTGCAACCCTTCCTCTGCTTCCTGCAATAGATCGTACAAACGTTGTTGTGATTCGCTCAAATCACATAGCAATTGCACCGTTGTGCTCTGCGTGGATCGTTTCTCCTCATATTCCCATTGCATACCCTTAATCAAATCCTCCGCATTTTCAATCATTTGAGCTTTGTTGCGTTTGATGAGATCGTTGCAGCCTGCGCTACATTCATCATTTATTCGTCCAGGCATAGCAAAAACCTCACGTCCATAATCCACTGCCATATCTGCTGTAATCAGCGAACCACCTTTCTTTTTGGATTCAACGACCACTACTGCATCTGATAATCCCGCTACTATCCTATTGCGAGCCACAAAATTGAAACGCTCAGGTTCCGTCCCACAGGTATATTCAGTCACGATACCACCTTTATCCAAGGCTTGAACGGCTACATTGCGGTGAACCGCAGGATAAATCCTGTCCAATCCATGAGCAGGGACGATGATCGTCGGTATACCTGCCTCAATAGCAGCTCTATGAGCCACTACGTCGATTCCATAGGCCAATCCACTCACAATCGTCAAGTCCGCTACCTGATTGGCTAAATCCAAGACCAGATGTCTGCACCAATCTTTGCCGCGTTCTGAAGGCATACGGGTGCCAACGACACTCACCATATGCTTGGCGTTCATGTTCACATTGCCTTTGGTGTACAATATGAGGGGAGCATCTACACATTGTGCCAAACGATAGGGATAGTTCTCGTCCTTGTAAAAGTAAGTACCTATCTGGTGTTTCTCTATAAAATCCAACTCCTTGCGTGCATGCTCCATGGCTTCCTGACTGACCATCTCCCCAAAACGAGACACAACCTCTGTGGCACTACCATAGCGATCCAACAAAGTACGCACTTGCCTTGGACGAGTCTTGTTAGCCCAAGTCAAGGCAATTCTATTTAGCCATTCTTCATACATGTCTGTTGCTATATAATCGCTTGATAATCATCACTAATACAACACCTACTACCACTCCTATACAATCGACCAACCAGTCCATCCACTCGCCACTACGAGGAGCAAACCATAGCTCTTGTACTATCTCAATAATACCGCCATATACCATAGGAAGCACCATCGCTATCAACCATAATAGCCAACCACTCATCTTCAGCCGGATGCTATCCCAACATATGGCTATACCCAAAATAGCATACATCAAGCCATGCACCCATTTATCGGCTCCAGCGATACTAGGCAGACTGATACCTGGATCACGCACCAAACTGACATAGAGTATCCCTATGCCAACGACTATACTCTTCCAATATCCCCCAATCAATCGCATAAATAGTGCTTAAAGTTTGCCCCCAAAGCACAAATCACCTGCGTCGCCTAAGCCTGGAACAATATATTTGTGAGGATTGAGTATAGGGTCAATCACAGCGCACCATAGTGTGCAATCTGCTGGCATAGTTGCTTGCAAGTGCTCTATGGCTTGAGGAGTGGCAAAAGCGCATACTAGGTGTGTGCTAGATGGATGGCCATGGCTCAGCAGAGCTTGGTAGGCAATCTCCATGGACATACCAGTCGCCAACATAGGGTCAACTAATATCAGCGTCTTATTTTCCAACGAAGGAGCGGCCAAGTATTCAGATACAATCTCTAGTTTGACTTCACCATTCTCGTCGGCTTCCTCCTTGCGATATGCACTGACAAAAGCGTTTTCTGCATGGTCAAACATATTCAAAAAACCTTGATGCAAAGGCAATCCTGCACGCAAGATCGTTCCTAATACCACTTTGTCCTGAGGTACTTGAACTTCTGCTATGGCTAGTGGTGTCTGCACTTGTTCGATGGCATAGGTCATCGTTTTGCTAATCTCAAGGGCCATAATTTCGCCAATACGCTCAATATTGCGGCGGAAGCGCATACTATCTTTTTGGATGTCCACAGAGCGCATTTCCTTGAGATACTGATTGAGCAGAGATGGTCGCTCGGATAAATTGATAACTTTCATATGATATTAGTTTGTTAAATTTATGCAAAAGTACAATTTTTTTTTGACACACACAAATATTCATTCTATTTTGCTTGCAGATATGCTTTTTTTGTAGTATCTTTGCAGCAAAATTAGGTTTGTATGGAAAACTCAAGCACCCATTTCGTTTATCAGCAACCTGCCATTGAGTTCGTAACTGTGGCGGTACAATTGTGCATATATCTTGAGCAATTAGCCGAGCAAGAAAAGCGGGAATTGGTGGATAAGATGCTGACATTTTTGCCATTGCTATATCTAAAAGCACGCCTTGTGCCACGAAACGAGCAAGAAATGGATGGTTATGTAGAACAGTTTGTGACGGAAGAAGAATATGAAGATATTCGCCAAACAATAGCTGCAAAACTAGGCTCTGACGATACCTACTTAGAAGTTTATATGGAAGATATGCGTTATTCTGATGAACCAATCACAGCCTTCATCTCGGAGAATATCGCGGATATCTACCAAGAGATGAAAGATCTAGCATGCAACTACCAAACTCAAAATGAAAGCGTCATGAATGATGCGCTAGTGGCTTGTCTAGAGGCTTTTGAACAACATTGGGGACAGAAACTACTCAATGTCCTTCGTCCATTACACGCTATAACATTGAGTAACGATGACTAATCTGAAGCCAAATACTTTTCCTGCTCATATTGATAAGACGGCCATCCAAGAGCTGCCTCTCACCTATTTTGAGGGGGAGGTTATTGTGGTGGATCACCCTGAGCAGGTGGCTGAAGCTGCGGCATACCTCAATCAGTTTACCATCTTGGGCGTAGATACAGAGGCTAGACCATCCTTCAAAAGAGGGGTGCATTATCCAACTGCTTTGGTGCAAATAGCCACCGAGGAGCGCTGCTATCTCTTCCGCCTTACACACGTCGGTTTGCCCGTTGAAATTGCGCAAATCTTTGCCAATCCTGCCATCTGCAAGGTGGGGCTAGCTTTCAAGGATGATATCAATGGTCTTCGCCGCAGACGCGATTTTAAACCAACCAATTGCATTGATTTGCAATCCATTGTATGTAAATATGGTATTATGGATATGGGTTTGCAGAAGATATTTGCCATCGTCTTTGGTAAGAAAATCAGCAAGGCGCAACAGCTGACCAATTGGGAAAACTCCCACCTCACTCCAGAGCAAGCTCGTTATGCCTCTACCGATGCTTGGGCGACCTTACTTATTTATCTTGTTTTGAAGGAAACCAAACCTCTAAGCAAGAAACAAGTAGAAGCCCTCAAACTTGCAGAAAAGCAAGCTCAGTTCCAACGCCAACAGGAGGCATTAGCCCGTAAGGCGCAAGCTCAGGCTCAGCAACAAGCTCCGGCTAATGAATAAGATCATCCGTATTATTCTTCTACTCCTACTTCCTTCTTTGCATCTCTTGGCAGAGAAGTCCTCTTTGCGTATTGTGTCCTATAATGTGGAGAATCTCTTTGATACGCAGCATGATACGCTCAAAAATGATTTTTCTTATATGCCAGATGGAATGCATCATTGGTCCTATTATCGATATAAGACGAAGGTTAATCGGATAGCACAAGTGCTGGTAAATATAGGAGGGTGGGAGAGTATTCCCCTAGTGGGGTTATGCGAAGTGGAAAATGCGAAATGCCTCGGTAAATTGTGTTATTTTTTGCGGTGCTACAACTACCAGTTTGTGCATTATGATAGCGCAGATGAACGAGGGGTGGATGTAGCGTTATTATATGATTCTACCCGCATTCAGATACTAGATAGTAAACCATTGCACGTATCTTTAGAAGGAGATGCTACGCGTGATATATTATATGTGTCGGCTCTGTACCAGCAGCAAGATACTATTCATACCTTGGTATGCCATCTGCCCTCGCAACTAGGTGGCACTGTGGAAACAGCATGGAAACGCCAACGCGCAAAACAAGTCATACAAAACCAAATAGACAGCATTCTGATGCATCAGCCTGATGCAAAAATAGTTGTAATGGGAGACATGAATACCCTCCCTAAGGATGACTTGAGCAAGATGTACAATATGATGCTTCCAATTCAAAAATCAGGTCAAGGGACGCATAAACACCAAGGTATATGGACTTGTCTAGACCAGTTTTATGTTTCGCCTTCTATTGCGTCTAGGTCTGTTGCTAGTATCTTTTCTCCCCAATGGTTATTGGAGGAAGATACGAAATATTTGGACCATAAACCGCGTCGTACGTATATTGGATATAGGTATAATGATGGTTATTCTGACCACTTGCCCATAGTCTTACATATTCAATTGGATAATAAAGAATGAGACTACCGTCTGGTAGCCTCATTTCTTATGTATGTATTCCAAGTAGGATTAGAGAATAATCTTAGCTTGGTTTTTACCTTGTATAATGATGACTACACCATGTTGATTGGTTGGCAATTCATTACCTACAAAGCGACCCATAATATCGTACACTTCGATGGTTCCATTGAGTT
>JAEIGA010017501.1_pt1 | contig 10923 bp, 4 predicted proteins | sample 9270691 | NCBI WGS metagenome assembly JAEIGA01 (sample SAMN17057246, study PRJNA624740) | gut metagenome | biome: biome; isolation source: fecal sample | host: Bos grunniens | place: China: Xizang | collected 2019 | reverse complement strand
TTCCTGAGTTTCAAAATTAAGGTCAAATTGCTGTCCCTCACACACTTCTAAAGCCACTTTGCAAAGTTCAGCGAAAACATCATAAGAATATTCTTTTTTCATCGACAAGACATATTGAAACGCCTTGATTAACATTGTGTCGCCCGAAAGCAACGCGATATCAGAATTCCATTTATGATAAATAGTTTCCATTCCGCGACGCAAAGGAGCTTGGTCCATAATATCATCATGAACCAAAGTGAAGTTATGGAAAATCTCTGCAGCAACAGCAGGAACCATACAATCGTCAATGTTACCGCCAAAAAGTTCGCACGCAAGAAGACACAAAGTCGGTCTCATTCTCTTTCCTCCTTGATGGAGAATATATTTTATAGGAGCATACAATTCTTCTGGATTTCCACTAAAACTTTGATTTTCAATATAATCATTGACTAATTTTTGTATTTGTTCAACGTTTGCCATAACACTTTTAAATTATAAATTAGAATTTCAAAAATACAATTTTTTAAGGTATTAATAATAAAAAAAATGGTGTGAAATTTGTAATATTTTTTTAAAAATTATAAACGATGAAAGTATTAAAATCCATAATTATCAGCATTGCCCTATTTATTAATTATAGTGCGAACGCACAAGTCGTAAACATTTCCGAACTTGACCAAACAATTGACAAATTAATTCCAAAAGCCAAGAAAAACAAACTGAACGAGAAACAAACAATTTCGTTGATGCAGTCATATCATCTGGCAAACGAACAAGACTTCAAAAGAATCATGGAACTAAAAACCTCTGGACAGCCAAACATTTGGATTGAGATTTACCACAAATCCGTTTCTATTAACGAAAGACAAAAGAAAGTTGAGGTTCTGCCTGACAAGGTTAAAAATGCCATAAATTTCAAGTCATTGAACCTTGACAACGAAATAGCCAATGCCAGAGAAAAGGCAGAATTATATATATGTGCAAAAACAAATTTATTGTTAAAAAACATTAACGAAGAAAATATCAAAGAAGCCAACATACTTATAAATCAACTTCGTAAGATCAATCCTCAAAGCAAAAACATTGACGATTTAATGTTAAAATCAATCGTCATGCAATCGAATCAAATTCTTTTTAAAGTCATAAGTCCGATAGAATTATACATTCCACAAGAGTGGAGCAAAACAATTTTGGGATTCGATACCAATAGCATTTACGGCATTCCTTTCGATGTAATTCAAGACAAAGACAAAAAATACGATTTAATGATTCGTATCATGATTGACGAAAAGACAGTATCACCAGAAAGAATCGAGACAGTTACTTTTGAAGAGAAAAAAGATAATTTCAGAGCTGTCGTCACAGATAAAACCATGACAAAATCTGCGACATTTAAAGGCAAAATTCAAATTATTAACGTAAAAAATGATGAAATTTTAATAAACACGCCTTATGATGTAACCTCTACATTCCGTCATCAGTACGCAGAAGTGAGCGGAGACAGCTCTGCATGTTCAGAATACACGCTTCAGCTTTTAGAGCAGGAAGTCATTGATTTTCCGAGCGATGAATTACTTTTAAAAGACGTCTCAAAGAAACTAAACATTCTTCTAAAAAATCATTTTTTAAAAAATTAAAAAAAATTAAAAAAATGTTTGGTAGTTTAAAAAAATGTTGTACCTTTGCACTCGCAAACGACAAGGTATTGCATGCCGGCGTAGCTCAGCGGTAGAGCACGTGATTTGTAATCTCGGGGTCGGGGGTCCAAATCCCTCCGCCGGCTCAAAAGAAAGAGGACGAAATTTCGCCCTCTTTTTTATTATAACATCATCTACGAAATCACACTAATCTTCACGAAAAAATTTCAGTGACATTTAGTGCAATTTCGCGGATGGTTTATTTTTTCCACGAAACCACACTAATCTTCACGAAACATTTTAGTGACATTTAGTGCGATTTCGTGGATAGCTTTAGAAGTTAACATATCTCTTCCATTCCAGTTCATCTTCATGACCAAAATTAACCAATAATCCCAACGGATACTTCGTGATATGCAAGTAATTCAACAATTGAGAAACTTCTTTACTAGTCACATTATCCAAAGCCTTCAACTCCACTATAATATCATCATAGCAAACAAAATCTGCAATATATTTCTTCCGCAGTTTTTGACCTTTATAATATACTACCAGTTCCTTTTCTCTCTCAAAAGGAATACCACGTAACTTAAACTCTATTTCTAATGCTTCTTGATAAATAGGCTCCGAAAGCCCACAAGACAATTCTTTGTAGACATCAAAACATGCTCCCATGATGTCATAAACCTCATTTTTATAAATCAGACTCATATCTTTTGGTTTTTTCCACGAAACTTTGGCGCGATTTCGTGGATGGTTTATTTTTTCCACGAAACCACACTAATCTTCACGAAAAAATTTAGTGACATTTAGTGCAATTTCGTGGATGGTTTATTTTTTCCACGAAACCACACTAATCTTCACGAAACATTTTAGTGACATTTAGTGCAATTTCGTGGATGGTTTTTACCAGTTAAGGATTTTCTTGAAGTCGTAATCTTCTGGATTTGCAACGTATTTCTTAGCAGCTTCGTAATCAGCTGGAGTGATATATTGCAAGCAATCGCGGAAAACGAGTTTCGCCTTTGGACCTTCCATATTAACAAGACGAGGTTTCACCTTACCATTTTCATCTTCTACATCTTTGAGATACAATGGTTTAACTTCACCTTTGTTATCAGATGTCACCATAGCACCAGAAACGCCTTCGTCGAACAATTGTTTTACGCCGTAGCCCAACATGCTGCAGTAGAACAAATCAAATGCACCTGGATCAACGCAACGAACTTCGTAACCAATTTCTACTGGACGACTCTTGATTGAAAGTCCTAATTCTGCAATACGTTTTTGCAATAAAGTATTGAAGATATGAGCTTTACTTACATTACCGAGTTCTGGGTGACCATGATCATCGTATGTGAAGTTAACGCCTGAGTTAGCGATTTCTTCGTCTGTCATGAAGTGGAATACACCTTCACTGATGATAGCAACGCCGTAACCGATGCCCAATATTCTACGTTTAAGCATAGCACTGATCACGAGTTTGAGGATACGGTCGAATGTAACCTCTGTTTTATTGAACATTTCAGGGATGATAATCATTGGATAGTGGCAAGCAGCACCCATACCGAAAGCAAGGTGACCAGCTTCACGTCCCATAGCAGAAACGAGGAACCAGTTACCGCTAGTGCGAGCGTCTTCGTAAACAGTTTGTGAGATTCTCACGCCAGCTTCTTTTGCTGAATAATACCCGAATGTTGGAGTACCTTCTGGAAGTGGAAGGTCATTATCGATAGTCTTAGGAACGTGGATATTTTGGATTTTCACATTATTGGCAGCCAAGAATTTAGAGATACGATTTGCTGTTGAAGCAGTATCATCACCACCGATTGTAACCAAAAGTTTCACGTTATTTTTAACGAAGAAATCTGTGTTAAACTCTTCATCTTTTGGTTTATAACGACTCATTTGCAATGCAGAGCCACCCATTCTTTGAATCAAATCCGCATAAGCGAAATCCATTTCAACAAACTTAGGATTTGCCTTGAACAGATTTTTATAACCTTCGTGAAGACCGATAACACGATAACCATCTTTCAAGAAAGTTTTTGCCACAGTACTGACGACAGTATTAATACCAGGAGCCGGGCCACCACCGGCGAGAATAACTATTGATGGATTCATACAAATATTTTTAAAATTGTTAAATTTTATTAGTTTTTGCAAAAGTAAAAATATTATCAAAACGAAGCAAAAAATCGATAAAAATATATTGCTTATTAAGCTTAAAAAACGTATTTTTGTCGATTATTAATTAACAATTCTCCATTTCAAAAATTGAGATCAAAATAAGGATATGTATAGTTTTATTTCTGGCAAGATAGTAGAAAAGAATCCTGCTTATGTAGTTATTGACAATCAAGGAATTGGATATTTAATCAATATAACATTAAATACGTTTACTTCGATTGGAGAACAGGCGGAGGTAAGACTGTATGTACATTTGGCGATACGTGAAGACGCACATGTTTTGTATGGTTTTTATACCGAAGAGGAACGTTCTTTATTTCTGCAATTGATAACAGTGTCAGGAGTAGGATGCAATACTGCCAGATTAATACTATCATCATTGACAGTACACGAAACGATTGACGCCATTTCAAGCAACAACATAAAGTCGATTCAAAGTGTCAAAGGAATCGGTGCAAAAACCGCTCAACGAATAATAGTTGATCTCCACGACAAGGTCACAAAACTTAATATTGGAGATGATGAAAAAACACCTTTCGAATACAATACATTGAAAGAAGAGGCGTTATCTGCATTAATGGTTTTAGGCTTCAGCAGAGCAAGTGTAGAGAAAATTTTAAGCAAACTTCTAACACAGATGGAAAATCCGAATGTGGAACAACTTATCAAAGAAGCTTTAAGACTACTTTAAGTTATTGTTATTTATGAGAAAACACTTCATTAAAAATATCAAAAATATTTTTACGCTTATATTATTGTTATGCGTAATTACGCCCTTATCATTAAAAGCACAAAACGACGAAGGCGCTCAACTAGTCTACCCTATTCCATACGATGACGGCAACCCAACAAATTACGAGAGCAAACAGTCAGGATTCTTTTTCAAAGAGCCAGACAACGTAACCCATGAAATAGTCTACGACCCTACAACTGGCAAATATACTTTTTATAGTAAAATTGGCGATTTTATGTACAAAGATCCATATAGCATGGATCAGAAACAATATCTTGACTATTACAACAATAAGTCAACGAAGGATTATTGGAAAGAACGCCGCGAGTCAGTCAGCAGCAATTCTGGCAATGGCAACCAACTCATTCCGACAATATATGTAGGCGGTAAAGCTTTCGACAAAATATTTGGAAGCAACACAATAGACATCAAGTTGCAAGGTTCAGCTGATGTAACATTCGGCATCAAACATCAACGCAGAAACGACCCTTCATTAACTGTGAGTCAACAAAGAAACACCAACTTCGACTTTGATGAAAGCATACAATTGAGCGCGGCCGCCAAAATAGGTGATAAGATCGAGTTCAAGCTCAACTACAATACAGAAACACAATTCACTTTCGACAACAAATTCACTTTAAAATACGAAGGTGACGAAGACGACATAATACAACTCATCGAAGCTGGCAATGTCAGCATGCCTCTTAAAAGCTCTCTGATAACAGGAACGCAATCACTGTTCGGTATCAAGACCAAATTGCAATTTGGAAAAACAAGCATCACATCCGTCGTTTCATATCAAGAAAGTGAAACTCAAAACATCTCTGTTAGTGGCGGCTCACTCACCAACGAATACGAAATTGAATGTATCGACTATGAAGAAAACAGGCACTTCTTCCTCAGCCAATATTTCAGAGACAATTACGAAAAATCATTAGAGAACCTACCACTTGTGACATCCGACATCAACATCAACAAAATTGAAGTATGGGTCACGAATACAACATCTAATTACGAAAACTGCCGTAACATAGTAGCTTTCACCGATTTAGGTGAAGGTACAACAGAATGGATCTACAATGATGAGCTTGTACGTTCTTCTGGAGTTATCGGAGCTCAATATCCAGACAACGCAGTCAACACTCTGCTAAACGACATAGATTACAACTCTTTAAGATCATTAAATTCAGTAACATCATATTTAACATCTGAAGGCTACACATCCGGAAAAGACTTTGAAAAATTACAAAAAGCCAGAAAACTGAAGCCATCAGAATATGTACTCAACAGCAAATTAGGTTTCATCACCTTGAACATCAACTTAAACGCCGACCAGACCTTGGCCGTAGCTTATCAATATACCGTCATCGGACAAGATAAGGTTTATCAAGTAGGTGAATTTTCAGACCAAAGCATTGCGGATCCTAACTTATTGGTAACAAAGTTGTTAAAAAGCACAACAATTAACACCAAGATGCCTATGTGGGATCTTATGATGAAAAACGTCTACAACATCCGAGCTTATCAAGTAAGTCCAAACGATTTCATTTTGAACATTCTATATTTAGGCAACAGTAACGGCGTTGCCACTGGATATTTCGCCGATGCTGAAGGCAACGCAAAAGGAGAGTCATTACTTCACCTGATGAATGTTGATAACCTCAACTCACAAAACAATCCTGTGGAAGGTGGTGATGGACTATTCGACTTCATCAATGGCGCAACAACCAATGGAGGTACTATCAACGCTGCCACTGGCCGCATCTACTTTCCTGTGCTTGAGCCTTTCGGAAGTCATATCAGAAAAATATTCAAAGACGAGCCAGCACTTGCCGACAAATACGCCTTCGATTCTTTATACAGCCTAACCAAAGCATCCGCCGAACAATATACTGAAAAGAACAAATTCAGATTAGAAGGTCACTATACCTCATCATCGGGTAGTGAAATAAATCTTAATGCACTTAACGTACAACCAGGTTCTGTAAACGTTAGTGCTGGTGGCGTACCTCTCGTAGAAAACGTTGACTATACCGTCGACTACACACTCGGACGTGTGACAATCTTGAACGAAGCATTGCTGAATTCAGGAACAAACATCAATATTTCAATGGAAAACAACACTGCAATTTCAACCATGAAAAAGACATTCATGGGAGCAAGAGTTGAGCATGAAATAAATCCAGACTTTTTAATTGGTGGAACAATTTTACACCTCACAGAAAGAGCATATACAACCAAGGTTAACTACAACGATGAGCCATTATCTAACACGATATACGGATTTGACTTGAATTATCAAACTGAATCTCAGCTATTGACAGACCTCATTGATAAGTTGCCTTTCATTGAGACAAAACAAAAGTCAAGAATATCAATCTATGGTGAAGTAGCACAATTCATCCAAGGTATCAACAAAGAAAACGGTCAGACAGGAACATCATACATCGACGACTTTGAAGGATCCAAGTCAACAATAGATTTACGTCAATGGTCGACATGGAGCCTTGCAAGCACCCCTCAACATCAGCACACCTTATTCCCAGAAGCCTATTCTACAATGGGTGTTGATTATGGCAAAAACCGTTCTAAATTAGCATGGTATACCATCGACCAATCTGTATTTTACGAACGAAACAGCAACATTTTGCCTTCTAACATCACCAACGACGAATTGTCAGACCACAGAGTAAGACAGATTTTAGAAACTGAAATATTCCCTAACAGAGACATTCAAGCAGGCGTATCAACCAACGTATCCGTCTTGAACTTGGCATATTATCCAAACATAAGAGGACCTTACAACTATGACACTGATAATATCAACATTGATGGTACTTTTTCTAATCCAGAAGACAGATGGGGCGGTATTATGAGAGCCATTGAGTCATCAGACTTCAACGCGACAAACGTTGAATATATTGAATTTTGGATGATGGACCCATTTTTTGAAGGACAAGACCAAAGCAATATCGGTAAATTATATTTCAACTTAGGCGACATTTCTGAAGACATCTTACGTGACGGAAGAAAATCATATGAAAACGGGTTACCAACGACCGATCAAGTAGTCAATGTCGACACAACGTCATGGGGACGTATCCCATCATTGCAGGCATTAGTAGATGCATTCGACTCAAATCCACAGTCACGACAATATCAAGATATAGGATATGACGGACTTTCTAATGAAGACGAACGTTCTTTCTTCAACAACTATCTTGAAATCTTGAAAGACAAGTTATCAGCAGAAGCTTATGCAGAAGTATTCAATGACCCTTCAACAGATGATTATCATTATTTTAGAGGTTCAGACTACGATTCAGATCCTAAATACGGCAGTATCTTAGAACGTTATAAGAAGTATAACGGCAATGAAGGCAACTCACCTTCTGAAGCCCAATATGCAGAAAGTTATACAACAAACAACACAAAACTTCCTGACGTTGAAGACATTAACGACGACAACACACTCAGCGAGTCTGAAAACTACTATCAATACGAAATTGACCTCGACCCTAACAAGATGATAAGACCCGGTCAGAATAGAATTTCCGACATTCGCACCTCGACAGTCACAACAATCAATGGCGAGAACAAGGAAATCAAATGGTATCAATTCCGTATTCCAATCAGAGAACCAGACAAAATCATTGGAAACATCGAAGGTTTCTCATCTATCCGTTTCATGAGAATGTTCATGAAAGGCTTCAAGAGTGATATCGTGATTCGTTTTGCCACTTTAGATCTCGTAAGAGGCGAATGGCGCACTTACACACAATCAATACAAGCGCCAGGAGAGTATATGGCAGGCGACCAGACAAACCATACTTTGTTTGAGCAATCAGCTGTTAACCTTGAAGAAAACAGCAACCGTTTGCCAGTCCCTTATGTCATTCCACCTGGAATTTATCAAGAAGTTTATAGAGGAACACTTTCAACGATACGTCAGAACGAGCAGGCTTTACAGTTATCTGTAGAAAATTTAGTCGACGGCGACGCAAGAGCTGTATATAAATCCACAAGCTTCGACTTCAGATATTACAAAAAACTACGAATGTTCATCCATGCTGAAAAGATGAACGAATATGACAATATGGAAGACGGAGATCTCACTGTATTCATCCGTTTTGGTTCCGACTTAACAGACAACTACTATGAATACGAAGTACCTTTGAAGTTCACAGATTGGTACACATCTTCTACCAACGACTTGGCAATATGGCCAGAAGAAAATAACGTAGAAATTGACTTTGATGAACTTATTGAAGTAAAGAACAATCGTAACAGAGCGATTGGAAGCAATAATGTTCAATCGAATCGCGTATACACCGAATTGTCTGGCAACAAGAAAATCAAAGTCTTAGGTAATCCAACCATCAGCGAAGTAAGAAGCATGATGATTGGTATCAGGAATCCATTGAACAATACGGAGATAGGTGTCGACAAGAGCGCAATAGTATGGATCAACGAATTGCGACTCACCGACTTGAACAATCAAGGAGGCTGGGCAGCAACAGGACGTATCGAAGCAACATTAGCCGATTTGGGTAGAGTGACAGCTTCAGGTTCGTACAACTCTGCAGGTTATGGTGCATTAGAGACAAAGGTTACCGATTCGAAGATGGAATCAAACGGATATTATAATATTTCTACCGACATCGACCTTGGCAAATTCATGGCGCCACAAAAGACAGGTATCACAGTACCTATCCACTACGACCACAATCAGACAACGATAACACCAGAATACAATCCATTCGACCCTGATGTAAAATTCAAGAATGCATTGGAAATTATTGAAGAACAAGCAGCTAAAGATTCTCTCAAATCTGCAGCTAAAGATATCGTCAAACAGACCAACTTCAATATCACTAACTTAAGAAAGACTCGCGTCGGCAAAAAGAAACCACACTTCTGGGACATTGAGAACTTCAACGCTTCCTACGCATATACCAAACAAGAGCAAAGAAGCAGTGACATTGAATATGCCATAGACAAGAGTTATAGAGGAGGTTTAGGTTACACATATTCTACAAATGCGAAAAACATTCAGCCTTTTGCAAAAGCAAAGTGGGCCTCATCACCTTATTTACAATTAATCAAAGACTTCAACTTTTACTATATGCCTAAAAGTTTCTCTTTCTCAACGGAAATGTTTAGGCAATATCAAGAACAAAAGCTGAGAAACAAGAGTTCAGGCGATATCATTATCAGACCAACTTATGCTAAGAATTGGGATTGGAATCGTACTTATGACTTCAGATATGACATCACCAAAGGATTGAATTTCACTTACAATGCATCTGCAAACGCATATATCTACGAACCTGCAGGCATGCCAGAGAGAGAAACTGCAGAATGGGATGCTAACAGAGATACCATCAGAAATGAAATATTTGGATTAGGTTCTATCTCAAGATTTAACCAGACATCTAAGCTTAACTATAATATACCTATTAATAAGTTACCATTCCTAGATTGGGTTACATCAAACGCAAGTTATACAGGAACATATCGTTGGACAGCTTCATCACGTTCAACACAAAGCGTCATGGGTAACTTGAACGAAAACGAATCTAGTTTACAATTAAATGCCAACGCGGATCTGACAAAGTTGTATAATAAGGTCCCTTATTTCAAAAAAATCACGTCTCCACAACGTACAAATCGTAACAACCGTCAACCTAAAAAAGAAAATGCGACAGACAGCATAAGTAAAGCACCTAAGAAAAACTACGCCAAGATGGTCGGTGACAATATCGTAAGAGTTTTATTAAGTGTGAAGAAAGTGTCATTTTCATTCTCACAAAGCAGTGGTGTTTCATTACCTGGATATATGTATGAACCTGATTATATTGGCCTTAACGCTATGACAGGTGCACCTGGATTCGGTTTCGTCATCGGCAGAAACAACGACATATTGAATAAAGCAATAAACGGAGGATGGCTTACAACAGACACCACTTTCAACCAGGCTTATTCTGAAAAATTCAACGAGACATACAACTACAAAGTAACACTTGAACCATTTAAAGATATCAAGATTGACATTAGCGGAAACAGAAGTTATGTCGAAAATTTCTCTGAATATTTCAGAGCCGACGCAGATGGCACATTCCATTTCTACACACCTACAAACGGAGGTAACTTCAGTATATCTCATTTAATGACAGCAACTTCTTTCAAAGATGGCGACGAATTGTTCAACAATTTACTCAATAACAGACAAGACATCGCTATGCGTCTAGCAAATGAAAATACAGCTTGGATAGAGATGGGAAGTCCTATGGTTTACGACTCCATAGGCCATGGTTATTATCCTTATGGATATGGCGCAAATTCACAAGAAGTACTCATCTACTCATTCTTGGCAACATA
>JAEIGA010017500.1_pt1 | contig 10924 bp, 12 predicted proteins | sample 9270691 | NCBI WGS metagenome assembly JAEIGA01 (sample SAMN17057246, study PRJNA624740) | gut metagenome | biome: biome; isolation source: fecal sample | host: Bos grunniens | place: China: Xizang | collected 2019 | reverse complement strand
CATTTACAGCCTATACCCCGGGACAGTAAAAATATGTTGACAATATTATTTATTTATAGAGGGCGCAATTTTGCCCGGACAATAACAGCAGAAAAGGAAAATAACGAAATGCAAACACAAACCAGTATCCTTGACGGCGAATTGCTGACCTTGCAAGAAGCCGCAACCCTTTTGAAAGTTACACGCAAGACCTTGTACGCCTGGAAACGCGCGGGGAAAATACGCACCGTCAAGATCGCTGGAAGTTTGGTTAGAGTACCCAAAGCAGACCTTGCAAACCTGATTACAGCTTGATAGCAGAACCCGAAAAAACATTAAAAACCCTAATACTGTAACTTTTATCCGTTTTTTGTAACTCTAATGCTTGACAATGCTATATAGTGCTGTATATTATACACAGAACATACAGCATACACAGCAATAACAGCACAAAGGGCGAAACAATGGAAAACAGTTTGCAGATTACGACGACCGGCGCAATTACCACGACAGCACAAATCACCGAGGAATTGTACCGGCGTTTTATTTCCTTTTGCGACGCAAAGCCGCAGACCGTCAAAACCTACACCGTCGCCCTGCAAACCCTTTTCGGATACTTGAACGCCCAGCAGATCAGCAGACCCGACGCAGACGACATTATCCGCTATAAATCCTTTTTGCTGGATCAGTACAAGGCTTGCACCGTATCGCTGTATATGACCGCTTGCAGATTGTTTTTTCGCTGGACAGCACAGCGGGGATATTACCCGAATATTGCCGACCATATCAAGGGCGCAAAGATTGACCGCACCCCTAAACGCGACTACCTGACCGGCGCACAGATCAAAGATGTATTTAAGACCACAGACCGCAATACCCTGACTGGCAAGCGCGATTATGCTATACTTGCATTGATGACGGCGGCAGGCTTGCGGGATACGGAAGTATCAAGGGCAAATATCGAGGACTTGCGACCGGCTGGCGATAATATGGCGTTATATATTCAGGGCAAGGGCAAGGACGACAAAGCGGCAAGTGTTATTATTCCTGCCGAAGTGGAAAGAGCGATCAGGGCATACCTTGCAGAACGCGGCGAAATAGAACCGACTGCCCCGCTTTTTGTATCCGCCAGCAATCACGCAAACGGCGAACGCCTGACAACCCGATCAATCAGCCGCATTGTGAAACAGCACTTTGCAAAGGCGGGATTTATTAGCGACCGCCTGACCGCCCACAGCCTGCGACATACTGCGATTACTTTATCTTTACTTGCTGGCAAATCCGCGCAAGAGACACAGACTTTTGCACGCCACGCCGATATAAGTACAACGATGATTTACGCGCATAACCTTGACGATATACAGACAAAGACCGCTTGCAGTAACGCAGTCGCCGCCGCAATCTTTTGAGAGATGATACAGCAATAACAGCATATACACAATATACAGCAATCAGGAGACAAGGACAATGGCAAAGGCAAAAACAAGGATATTTGCAATCGCCCAGCAAAAGGGCGGAACTGGCAAAACGACGACGGCGCACGCAATCGGCGCGGGAATGGCAAGAGCCGGAAAGAGAGTATTATTTATCGACCTTGACGGACAAAAGAACCTGACATATACCCTTAAAGCATTGAACCACGACGGCGCGACCGCCGCCGATGTCTTATTAGGCAAGGCAACCGCCGAAAGCGCAATCATACAGAACCCCGCCGGAGATACTGCCACGCCCTGCGACCTGATCCCAGCCAGCGACAAACTGGCTATACATACCCTGACCGGCGACGACTGGCAATTTGCTTTATCAAAGGCAATAGAGCCAATAAAAGCAAAGTACGATGTAATTATAATCGACACCCCGCCGCAATTAGGACAAATCCTTGCTTGCACCCTGACGGCGGCAACCGATGTAATAATACCCACGCACCCCGATTTTTTCAGTTTGCAAGGCGTTAATCAGATATTGCAGACAATCGAGCAGGCACGCGCTATAAACCCAGCATTAAAGACCGCCGGAGTTTTGATTACCAAATATTCCCAGCGCAAAGCATTGTCGAGAGACACCGCCGCCCTGATCGAGCAGACAGCAAAGGCACACAAAACAAAAGTTTTCAAAACCAAGATCAGGGAGTGTATAGCACTTGCGGAAACTGCCGCCACGCAGACCGATATTTTCACATACGCACCCAAAAGCAACGCCGCCACCGATTACAGCAATCTTTTAATGGAGATATGATACAATGAAAAAGAGTTTTACACCTGATACCACCGCCGCCGCAGAACTGTTTACCACCCCTGCCAAAAAAGCACCAGTCAAGGCACAGCCGGAGACGACCACAGAGCAGACAGCAGAACCCACCATAAAGAAAAGCGCACGCCTGACCCCACCGCCTGCACCTGAAACCATAGACACGACAAACGCTTTATCATGGAGAGCCAAACCCGACGGCGAAACCCGATCCCGCAGATTGCAGATCACCAGCAAACCGAGCATTGCCGACAAAGCGGCGAAACTGGCGCGGGCAAATGGTATATCGTTAAATTATCTGTTTGAATTGCTTGTACTGGACGCATGGAAAGACGCGACCGGCGACAGCGACAAATAAAAGTCAATGTCTTAAAATATACATTATCGGACATTGAAAATATAACCCGATTACCATATATGAAACAATCTGTAACCCGATAGAGGATTAAACCGTATGCCTGACGATATACCAATACTTGCGAAAATTACAATCACGCAGGACGATTACCGGCAGATCAGGAAACTTTACAAGGAAATGCCACAGCAGACAAAGGACGCTATCACCGCCGTAATAAAGGCACGACAGCGCGAGAACTGCGACCGGCATATATCCGACTTGCTGGCGATTATGGCAGTATTTGCCAAATTCACAACGCAAAAGCGCGATCGAGACTTGATAATAAAGACTTTTAACCTTGATGACAGCGACTTTTTATACTTGACGGCAGAACTTGCACCGGCAGACGGCGGGCGCGATGTCGTATGTACTATACAACCTGACGACCAGCAACCCGAACTTTTCCCAATGTCGGAAATAGAACGAAACGAAAAAGCCGATAAAGAAAAGATACTGGATCAGCAAGCCGCAGAAGTCGAAAAAATAAAAGAGAGTTTAGGACAGCGGCAAGGGCAAGCAATCGTCGAACAATTAAAAAATCAAATTGAAATTGTATCAATGGCGCAGGGCGCGGGGTATAATGCTTTTCAATACGCAACAGAGAAAAACAGCACCGTAACAACAGAACCAAGCACCGGCGAAATGATAATCACCCGCCCACGCAGTAACACAAATCTAAAAGTAACCCTTACCAATTACGACGAATTAGTGGCACGCTGGCGACCGAGTACCAAAAAATTGTTAGAGTTTGCAGTTATTCAATTAACGGCGCAAAACCATTTCCCAGCCGGATACCTGACCAGCGCAACCGGCGAGATTGATACTAAACGCGATAATCCCGATATAAACCGTTTTGTATCGTTCACCCTTGAAGAATGGCAGGAAGTACAAGGCGCACCGCTGACAAAGGCAACCGAGGACGAAACAAGAGAGCGCGTAAAAGCAGACGCAAGGACGATACTTAATACAACCCTTGAATGGGAAGAAGTAAGCAAACGGACAATCGCGGAACGGCAAAAGGCGGCGAAAGACGGAGTTGTCAAAACACGGCGGCGGCACTGGAAAGGCGTTAATCTTGTAACTGCGGCAGAGATCGAGGACAACAAAATATCAATAGCCTTTTCGCCTGAAATGGCAAACTATTTGCTTAATTCCTACATTACTCAATACCCGATAGGATTACTGACAATAGACGACCGCAACCCTAACGCTTACGCAATCGGGCGAAAACTAACAGAACATTTTTATAACGCCAGCAATAAACGAAACGGACGCAACGGCATATTATCAGTATCCGCGATACTTGAATGTACCGACTTACCAACAGCGGAACAAGTAAAGAAAAATGACAAAGGAGATTACAAAAGGCGTATTATTGAACCATTTATAAAGGCATTGCAAGCAAGCGAAAAGGCAATATCTTTACAATGGCGTTTTAGTAACGCTGGCGGCGATGACTTGCGCCCTGACCAGCACCCCGATAAAAAAATAACAGACTTTGAGAGCGCATATATCTTGTTTTCATTACCTGAAAAACCAAAAACGGAAAAAGGGAAATAATGGAAAGTTTAGCGGGGTATTCTCACGGAGTTAGCGGGGTATTCTCACGGAGTTAGCGGGGTATTCTCACGGAGTTAGCGGGGTATTCTCACGGAATTTAAGCAGAAAAAACGCTTTAAGACTGTTAAGACTGTTAAGACTATTAACAGAAGCGAAGCCGTCGCCCGCTTGCAGGCGGCGACCGGCACGCTTTTATAAAGGAGAGAACCGCCGCCGCAGGCGACGGAGAGCCAATAAAAAGATTGATGTAATATACAGCAAATACAGCACAATATAAAGGACTTTGACAATGACAAGAGACGAAGTAAAAGACCGTATCCACGCAGACCCCCAGCCGATTTATGCTTTAATGGAAAAAGCCAAAGACGGCAAGAGTTATGTTTGCCCCTTTTGCGGGCATGGCAAGGGCGGCGACGGTATTATACTCAATCAGGATCAGGGCGGAAAATTTCATTGTTTTGCTTGCGAACAGAACGGCGACGCAATCGACATTTACCAGCATATCAAGGGCATTGCAGACTTTAATACAGCACTTGCGGAAGTGGCGAACCTTTACGGACTGCAAATAGAACAATCAAAGCCGGTTGATCCTGCGACCCTGACACCCGAGGAAAAGCAACGCCGTATCGACAGCATGGCGGCGGCAGACATACGGAGAGCGCAAGCGAACCAGTCGCACCCTGATTATATCGCCTATTTGAAACAGCGGGGAATATCGCCGGAACTGGCGCACTTTTTCGGATTAGGATTTATACCCGACTGGCGACACCCTAAAACAGTAACCGAGGGAAAGACCCCGCCACCGTCGCCACGCCTTATTATTCCTACCGGCAAAGTATCATACACAGCAAGAGACACCCGCCCAGCCGGAGAGATACCCGAGACGGCGCAAGGATACACAAAAAGCAAAGTCGGCAAGGTTGAAATATTCAACGCCGCCGCGATCAGGAACGTCACCCGACCGCTTTTTATTGTCGAGGGCGAAATAGACGCTATCAGTTTTTACGCCGTCGGCGGGCAAGCCGTCGCAATCGGCAGTACAAGCAATGTCAATAAACTTTTGCAGGAATTAGAAAAAGCAGGACGACAGCGCACCCGAGAGCCTTTTATTATTGCCCTTGACAATGACGACGCAGGACGCAAGGCAACCGAGACCCTGACCGCTGGACTGGATCACTTGCGGATCAAATACACTTTTTCGGATACGGTTTATCTTTTCAACGGAGAAAAGGACGCAAACGACGCATTGCAAAAGGATAGAGCCGTATTTGCTGAAAGAGTACGCAAGGCAGAGCGCGCCGAACTGGACGCAGAGAGCAACGCCGCATATATCGAGAGACTGAAAAAGGATTTTTCAAAGACCCCCGAACCGATCCCGACCGGATTTACATATCTTGACGACCTTTTAGACGGCGGATTGCTGGCAGGCTTATATTTTATCGGCGGCGTTTCATCGAGTGGCAAAACGGCATTGAGTATGCAAATTATTGACCAAGTGGCAAAGGCTGGCGGGGATTGCCTTGTATTTGCGGCGGAAATGTCAAGAGCAGACCTTATAGCGCGCAGTATCAGCCGCGAGACTGTATTAAATAGCGCAGATCGTTTTTCATTTTTTACGCAAAGAGAGGTACAAGCCGGATATAAGTTTTGCGAATATTCCGAGGGCAGATTAGATAACCTTGATAACGCATACAAGGCTTATCAGGAATACGCCGGACGGATTACCATTTATGAAAACAAGGGCGACAACATGAAACCCAGCCGGATACGGCAGAAGATAGAGAGATATTGTAAACTTACTGGCAGTCGCCCCCTGATCCTGATTGACTATTTGCAAATCCTGACCCCTGAAAATGACCGGCAAGATGTACGCTTTTGCATTGATGATACAATCCGCGCCCTGAAAGGAATATCAACAGAGTTTTCCTTGCCGATTATCGTTATTTCCAGTTTGAACCGCGACAATTACACAATGCCCCTGAACTTTGCCGCCTTTAAGGAAAGCGGAAATATCGAGTACGCCGCCGACTACCTTTTAGGACTGCAATTTTCAGTTGTTCACAGTTTAGATCAGGCAAAGGGAAAGCAGGCAGAAAACCTTGAGATACTGGCGCAAGAGAAAAACAAACCGATACGCGATGTAGAAATAACCATATTGAAGCAACGCGGCGGAAAATCTGCGGGATCAGTACGCTTTTCGTATGACGCAAGGCACAACCTTTACAAGCAAAGTCAAACCGTCGAGGAATATTTGCAAGCAAATTACCCTGACGGAAACGACCAGCGGGAACACCGCAAAAATCTTACTGGACACGCTATATCAGCAGACGACCGCCCCGCGCCGATCCAGCCGATCACCAAAAGAGCAAAACCGCTTTAACCCGAGGACAGCAGAACAATGAACGACCCAGCACACCCAGCCGGAGAGCCTGCACCGTTTCAACAAATCCGCTTTAATAGCAAGTATCCGACAATTACCCTTGACGGATTGCAAAGAGTGGAACTTGTAGAGGGATCAGGCGACGGCGATATATTCTTTTTGACCTACACCGCCGACGGCAGGACATACGAAAGATTTACAAATGTTGCTGGACTGCGACCGGCAGAACGGACAGCGGTACTTGCTTTTATCGGCAGGCACGCAAGGACGCAGGCAATCAGGAAAAAGGGCAAGCGGCGCAAAGCGCAAGGCGGAAACAGTCGGAGAGTGGCAAAGAATACCACAGCCGGAAACATACCCGCCGCCGAACTGATAGACCTTGACAGCCTGATAATCGAGATCCCAGCACAGCCGGAAACAAGCACAAAATAACCCCTATAAGTGTATACGGACGCACCTATAAGTGTATACGGACGCGATAGAGGTAAAATCACAAAGGGAGTGTTTAACCGACACCCCCTTTTTTTACAGAGATACGCGAACCCGCGCGCGAGGATTGCAAGCCTTTTTCCTGCGACAAACTGCCGCGAGAACTGATTACAGCCTATACCCGCCGGAGTGGATTTTATAATATAAACCCTTGTATATTGAGTGTTTGCAACACGCTAACCGTCGTTTTTATTCAGTCAAGACCGAACGCGCCCAGCCAGTAAAAAAGGTACTCCACAAAAGAGGATTACCAGCAGGCACGCGGAAGCAGTCGGACAGTATCACAGACATTGCAGGCAATGCGAAAATAACAGTACATACAGCAAAACAAACACGCAATAAACAGCAAATACAGCATATCCCATGCCCCCCAGCACCCCGCCCCCTTGCGCTGTATGACGGATCAGGGCAAACGCAGATTTTTATTTTCTTTTGCTGGATTGTCTAAAATTCCACGGCGGAACGGCGGAAGTATCCGACCAAAGACCGAGACGACCGGCACGCGCCTTTTTTTCGGCGGCGGCGTATTCCGGCGATTTGTCAAAGTGGACATAATGCCACGCATACCCAGCGGACAGCATGGCAAGGGCAATATCTTTTTTGTCAAGGTATATCCTGCCGACGATACGACCGTAACGATCAATCGAGGAATAGCGGACAGTAACTTGCTTGCCAAAGATCAACCCTGACAGATACCCTTTTGCTTTATTCCCGAACGCCTGCCGCTTTTCCGGCGCGTCGATACCATACAGCCGGACACGAAACCGCCCTTTATCGAGATTATCAAGGATTGTAATTGTATCACCGTCGGAGACCCCGACAACCTGACCGATGATTTCAGCACCCGAGACGATGACCGCCGCCGCGATCAGGAACAACGCAAGCAATATTTTTTTCATGGCAAACCCCTTTATAATTTTATCAACGGCGTAATATATCACCAAACGGCGCAAAGTAAAAGGACGGATCAAGACGCACGCAGAGAAAAAAGACAATCACGCGCGGGCGGAAACCGTCGCCACCGTATGACGGTAATAAACGGACACCAAACGCAAAGAGGGCATAGCGGATAACCGGCACAGATTGCAAGATATATGTATTTGCGACCGTTTGCCCCTCAAATTATTCTCTAACGGCAGAATAGCACATACCAGCGGATAGCATTGTACTGATTTTACTTTTGCGACCGAAAAGATATAATACGGCAGGACGCAAAAACAAGGCACGCAGAGCCACAGAGACCGCAGACACGATAAATTATACCCTTGAACCGCAAACCCCCGCCAAAACGCGCCAAAAACGCAAACAACGGCGTTTTATCAGGATTACCAGCGATTGCCAATAAAGCAAAACTGGACACAATGGACACCCCCGAACGCGCGCACGCATACGCGAGAGACTCCGAAAAATAAACACTTTCAACACTCACGCACGCGCGAGGGAAATACACTTTACCACCGGCACGCCACAAAGCGGAACGGAATGGAACGAAACGGCAATTTTGACTATTTATAGTAGGTACTCCGAATTGCAAGGCTTGCTGACCTACCGGCGGAAGTATCAGGGAGCATTACAGACTTTCTTTTTTTGTCCTGATCCGCCGTTTTGCGGAACATATCGCGCAGGCGCACACGCGAGAGATTGCCAGCCGGAAAAGGGCGTTACGCGCGCGCACACCAAACCAGCCGGAGACCACAAAAAAAACTTGTACGGTTTTTTCCTGACCGCCGAAAAGCGGGATATTTTAGGCAATGGACAGTACAAAACGACCTGAAAAGGGCGGGAAAGTTGACAAAAAGTATTTATATAGAAACAAGTGTTTTCAATGTTGACAAATGGCGCAAGGATACAAGGAAGTTGACAAAAAGTGTATTTGATAGAGAGATGTATTTTTAATCGCCAGCAATGGCACGAAAACGGTTTTACTTGACAAATTTTGTTTATATAGATCAATCCAAAAAATGAAAGGACTTTAACAATGATCGAGACCCTGAACAACGGAAAGGAAAACAACGAAATGCAGACACAAACCAGTATCCTTGACGGCGAATTGCTGACAATGGCAGAAGCGGCGGCGATCCTGAAAATTACCCGCAAAGCATTGTACGACTGGAAACGCAAAGGCAAGATCAGGACTGTAAAAGTCGCCGGATCACTTGTAAGGATACCAGCCGCAGACCTTGCCGCCCTGATTACCCGATAAATGGAGATCGAGACAATGCCAAAGAAAACAGACACAGAACAGCAGGAAGCCGGACGCGGCGCAAATGGCAGATTTACAAAGGGCAATAAATGCGCCACCGGCAGGAAAGTTACAGCCTTGCGGCGGGCATTGCTGGACGCAGTAACCCCCGAGGATATACAAGCCGTCGTCGCCGCCCTGATTGACAAAGCCAAAGAGGGAGACTTGCACGCGATCAGTTTACTTTTTGACCGCTGTATAGGTAAGGCGATGTCGTCGCAGGAAACAGAGTTATATACTTTTGAGTACGACCGCGAGGATTACGACCCTGACCCGCTGGCATGGCAACCCCTGACCGATCAGATACGACCCTTGCACTTGAAAGGATAAAGCCTTGTTAAAGATCATTTGCGATAGCAGAGAGCAGAACGGATACGCATTTACGGCGTATCCTGATGTACTGGCGACAACCGGCACGCTGACAACCGGCGATTATTCACTTGCAGGATTTACCGATAAAGTGGCAATCGAGCGCAAAGAGTTATCCGACCTTATAAGTTGCTTATCTCACGACCGCGACCGATTTACCCGAGAACTGGAACGCCTGCGAGGATATGAAGCCGCCGCCGTAGTCGTAGAAGCAAAGTATAGCGACATTATGCAAGGGCGTTACAGATCAAAGATGAACCCTGACGCGGCAATACAAAGCCTTGTTTCAATCATGGCAAATTATCGTATGCCCTTTTTCTTTGCTGGCACACGATCCGCCGGAGAACAGTTTGCACACGATTTTATAAAGCATTACCACCGGCACGCCGTCGCAAGATACAAGGCACTTGCAGACCCTTGAAGCGAGAGCGAAGCAAGGAAAACCCCAGCAATGAAGCACGAGCGAAGCACGAGCGAACAACGAAAAATCAGGGCAGGACATAGAGCCGCGAACAAAGAGCGAACAATGGAAAAACTGCCGCGATTTTAACAATTTGAACCCCTAAAAAACGCGCACGCGAACAAATGGCGGGAAAAAGTACAAAATTCCTTGAAAGTTACTTGATTACACGCGATTTCATAGTATATTATGGACAGCGGGAAAAAATTGCATTTATGCAGGGTGATTTTATAATCTTTTCTTCCATCGCCGACATGGCAAGAACAAGGAAACCCCCTTGTTAAAAAAAACTTATCGCCGTAGGACATTTTTCAAAGTCGGAAATGTACTACAAACAAAGTTTACTTGCCAGTCAAAAGAAAGGAAAAAAGATGATTGACACGCAGACGACCAAACCGCAGGACTACACCGACCCCCTTTTTAATGGCGAATTGCTGACCTTGCAGGAAGCCGCAACCCTTTTGAAAGTTACGCGCAAGACCTTGTACGCATGGAAGCGGGCGGGCAAGATACGCACCGTCAAGATAGCAGGCAGTTTAGTTAGAATACCACGCGCCGACCTTGCAAACCTGATTACAGCCTGATCCAAAGACAGCCAGCGGGCAAACCTTGTATCTGTAACTTTTATCCGTTTTTTGTAACCCTGATACTTGACAATGCTATATAGTGCTGTATATTATACACAGAACATACAGCAATAACAGCACAAAGGGCGAAACAATGGAAAACAGTTTGCAGATTACGACGACCGGCGCAATTACCACGACAGCACAAATCACCGAGGAATTGTACCGGCGTTTT
>JAEIGA010017499.1_pt1 | contig 10924 bp, 8 predicted proteins | sample 9270691 | NCBI WGS metagenome assembly JAEIGA01 (sample SAMN17057246, study PRJNA624740) | gut metagenome | biome: biome; isolation source: fecal sample | host: Bos grunniens | place: China: Xizang | collected 2019 | reverse complement strand
CTTTGTCTCGAGGATGGTTTTGAATTCGAGCTCGTATTATTGCATTCTTATCAGGTGTCAATAGAACAACAGCTTTATCAAAATCTGAGATTTCATGTGGCGTTTTGAATTTATTTAATAGCCATACAGCATCAAGAGTTTTTTCTGATAACGCATTCATATCGATAACTTTATAGGTTTCATTTTTAGGAGATGTTAAGCCTTCTACAATCCTAAAAAATTCAGCAGGATTTTTTGTGGCTAAATCGAATTCAACACTTGCTGTAGGACAAGTTCCAGTATGCATATTATCTAAATTGAAATTAGCTTCTTCTAATTCTTGCATATCTTCTGAGACGTTGGTTATTATCCCTAAGACTTCTGTTTTATATTCATCTGGAATATCTTCACAAGTTTGGGTTATTACATAAGGATTTTGTATTATATCCAAACATTCTTTAAGAATTGTCCTTCCATCGAGTCCAGGATCGCGCTCTTCTTTTAAAATTTTATGTAAATTTGCTAATACAGAACTTTTATCGTCTGAATCATTTTTTAATAAGATGCCACTTTTTAGTGCGTAATCTAATTTTTTCTTATATTTACTATCTAGGACTTCTACAATCTCATTATATTGTTTCTTTTCTTCTTTTGTCGCTAATGTTGTTCTTATGCTTATAGCATCTCTATAAGAATCAGCTTTAAACGATGGCGTAGTTATCGTTGTTTTAGACGCATTTTCCGTAGGAGAATTGGCGGACTTGATTTTTTCGACTCCGCCAAATTGATAAACCTTTTCATAATTTTGAAAATTTACACTAACCATATATTTATATAAAGTATTTTAATTTTAAATTTTTGCTAAAATGTAAAGCTTTGTAAATATTTTAAAAAAAATAAATTTATTGCTTAGAAAAATTAGTACTACACTTGAGAAGCTAATTAAAATAAGTTATAATATTATTAGCAGTTAAAAACACTGTATTTAGTTCATTTAGAATGGAAAGGGGCGAAGAGCCCCTTTCTATTTTATTTTATTTATATAGCATCTAAAAGAGAAGAATTGTTATCCCAATATTTTATCTCACCATTAATCTTTTTTAAAGATTCAAAAAGTTCTTCTGGTAAATATGTTGCATCATTGTGAGTATCTCTTATTTCTTGGGTATAATTTCTTTCAGTACGAACCGCGTATTTTGTTTTACCATTTTCTACATAAATATAAAACTTGTCATCTTGAGATTCTACCGCAAGTCCTGAATATAACGACCCTTTAGTACACCATTTTGTCCCAGTAGAAAGAGCTCTTATATCTTCAGTTGTTTCCGCTTGTTTTTGGGCATCATCATTGTAAGAGAATTCTATCCAGCCGTTTTTTTCTTCCCCATTTTTAAAATATTTTTTTAGAGCATTCTCTCTTAAGTGATTTTCGTATTGTCGGTAGAAATTAAACTTCTGAGAGCCTTGTTTTATGCTTTCTTTTATATCTTCAATTGTTTTTACTATAACATCAACTTTAGGTTCAAAAATATACGTAGAGTTTAAATCTTTAATGTTCTTTAAAATTAAGAATTTCCAAAATATACTATTACGATGCCTTGCTAAATCAAGTTTTTCTTCAACACATTTTTTCCAAGGAACTAAAACCTCTTCTATGCCAAACATTTCGTGAGGTTTAAGCACTTCTTTATATTTATTACTAACCCAAATTAGCAAGTCATCAACTTTATTCATTTTTTCAAGAGGCGGATGATACATTTCGCAAAAAGCTCTCTTGAATGGAGTTAATTTAGCTTTCGTAAGCTTTCCGAAGCTAAGATTATTAGAATAATAATTATTATTTCCCAATATTTGCATATTAATCTCCTACACACCCATATCAATAATCTGCTTTAATAATAATACAAACAAAATTAAAAATCACTTATATTATTAATCATCAAGCATGGAACCATTGTTTTTCCAAATTGTTATATTAGGATTTGCTTTCTTAAAAGAATCTAACATATCATCCGGTAAATCAATTGCTTCATTATGTTTATTTCGGATTTCAGCTGTATAATTGTTTTCAGAACGAACTCCATATACTGTTTTTCCATCTTTAAGAAATATTGTAAACGCGTGTCTAGGAGTTTCTATAGATAATCTCGAAAAAAGAGCTCCTAAAGTGCACCAATTTGTTCCAACAGAAAGTGCTCTTATATCATCAATAGCCTCATCTTGCTTTATAGGATCTTCTTGACCAACGAATCCAATCCAAGCTGTACGCTCTTCGCCATTCGGAAAATATTTTTTTAATGCGATTTCTTTTATATGATCTGCATATTGTCTATAAAAATTAAATTTTTCAGTGCCTTTATGAATATTTTTCTTAATATCATCAATAGTATTTACTATTACATCTAATTTTGGTGAAAGAACGTATGTAGAATTTAAATTAACCAGATTTTTAAATATTAAGTATTTCCAAAAAATACTATTACGATTTCTCGCTAAATCTAGTTTTTCTTCAATACATTCTTTCCAAGACTCAAGAACCTCCCAAATCCCTTTTGAATCGTGAGGGATGAACGCCATTCTCATGTATTCTTTCTCCACCCAAGTAGTTAAATCTTTTACTTCATTCATCTTTTCAAGAGGCGGATGGAATGTTTCACAGAATACTCTCCTAAAGGGGGTTAATTTAGATTTTGGCAATTGACCAAAGGTAAGTGTGTTTCTGCTATTAGTATTAATTTGCATACGAGCTTCCTTATAATATCCTTTTATGATAATAAAACAAGTAAAAAATAAATTTGCTAGCTATTATTAAAATATTTTAAAAATTTAAACGCTTGCTTCTTGTTTTTTAAATTGCATATTATATAGAGCTTTATATTGACCGTTTTCTATTTGCATAAGCTCTTCATGATTGCCGAGTTCAACCATCTTTCCTTGATTTATAACAGCAATTCTATCTGCGTTTTGAATAGTTGAAAGCCTATGAGCTATGACAAATACGGTTTTATCTTTCATCAAATTATCAATAGCTTTTTGAACAATAGCTTCAGCTTTATTATCTAGAGCAGAAGTCGCTTCATCTAAAATCAGAATTGGTGCGTTTTTCAAAAATGCTCTAGCAATTGCAACTCTTTGCTTTTGTCCTCCAGATAGTAATATTCCTCTTTCACCAATTTGAGTGTTAATTCCTTCTTGTAATGTTGATACAAATTCATCAAGGTATGCCATTTTTAAAGCCTCGTGAATTTCTTCATCAGTCGCATTTAATTTACCCATTAGAATGTTTTCTTTAATTGTGCCAGAGAACAAGAAATTATCTTGAAATACAACTGCAATATTTTCTCTCAAGGATTCAAGCGTATAATTTCTTATATCAACATCATCAATTGTAATACTACCATTGATTACATCGTAAAAGCGAGGTAATAGGTTTACAATTGTGGTTTTCCCACCTCCAGAGTTGCCAACAAGAGCTATTGTTTCCCCTTTGTTCACTTCAAGTGAGATATCATCTAATACAAGTTTGTTTTTGACGTATTCAAATTTAACATTATTGAATTTAATTTTTCTATGATTTCTATCTAATTTTTTTGCATTTTCAGCATTTCGAATAGATGGAATTGTATCTAGTTGATCGAATATTTTTTCTATTGCAAAGAAGGACATTTGAACAGCGTTTAAGTTATTACCAATATTCTTAACTGGAGTGTATAATAGGATTAAAGCTGTGATAAATGAAACAAAGTTTCCACTTGTGATTTTACCTGTCATAATTAGATGTGAACCATAACCAATCGCAGCAGCAATACCTATTGATACAATAACGTGCATCATTGGAGAAAGCCATTGGGTTTTTTGAACCATCTTAATTCTTAGTTTCATAACATTTTTAAGAATCCAACTGAATTTATCTATTTCAGAGTTTTGCAAATTATATGATGCAATTGTTTTATTACCATTAAAAGTCTCGTTGTAAGCTGTAATAATTGCAGCATCCGCAACAACAGCTTTTTCCATTACGCTTTTAATTCTCTTTTGAATATTTGCAACTGGCGCAAATGCACATCCTAAGACGACAACTGCGATTAATGCCAATTGCCAAGAGTTATAAAATAGTACGCAAACTAATGATAACGAAGAGAATATTCTTTGAATGAACACACTCAAATTGCTTAGGAGCCCGCTACAAGCACTATCCGCCATGTTGTTGAATTGAAAGACAACATCTCCGGAATTTTGTTTATCATAAAACGATGTTGGCAACTCTAATAATTTCTTATACAAATCAAACTTTAAACCGTTGGTAATTTTCATCCCAACCCAAGTTGAAAGGTAAGCTGACAAGTATTTTAGACCTCCTTGTAGTGATGTAAATGCCACAATTGCCAATGGGATATACCAAGGAGAGCCAAGACTTTTTTCAACCATAACTAAATCCATATATGGTTTTAAGGCAAGTGCGATTACGGCATCAAGGGAACCTATTGGAATACATATCAATACTGACATTAGTGATCTAAACCAAACAGGCTTAACGTAAGGCCACATACGGCTATAGTTTATATAAAATCTATTATTTTTAATTTCTTCTATGACTTTTTTTATCATTATACCCTCTTCGCCAAATAATTATTTATATCATATAGAATATTTTAAACCAATCAAGATTAAAATAATATAAGAAAAATGGCTTCTTAATATTTTTTTACAAAATCTATGGCTTCTTCTTTTGTGTTCACATCGCCATTTATTTGTGCTTCTTTTAAAGCGCTTAAAATTTTTCCTAAAAGTGGAGTCTGCGGAATCTGCTTTATTTCCATAATTTCAAAGCCATCTAAAAGTTTTGGTAATGGTTTTAAGCTATCGCGTTTTTCGAGATAGAATTTTAAAAGTTTATCAAGTCCGTTTATATTTTCTGCAATGATCTCTTCAGTAATAGCTTCACCGCGAGCTGAAAGTCTATCAGCTTTTGCTAGGTAAATATTATCAATTACATTCTCTTCCATTTTTCTAATATAACGCATCATGATTTTCTCGTTTAACTCAGGAGCTGCGACTACATTCGATGGATAAATATGATTTTTTATCATCAATGAAATATAATCAATTTGCTTCTTAGAAAATTTCATATCTCTTAGAAAAGTGATGCACATTTTTGCGCCAACATCATCATGTTTAATAAAACGATGACGTCCAGTTTCTTCAATTGTCCAGGTTGAATATTTGCCAATATCATGCAAAAAGCCCGCCAATTTAATATGATTTATTCTTGGAAAACCTCCAAAATCAATGCTTTCTAAGTGTGCTTTTTCAGCTTCTGTTGAATTTAAATATAGTTCATCAATATTACGAACTGTTTCAATGACATGATTAAATAGATTTAAATGGTGATGTGCGTTTGGTGGAACTTTTTTCATTTCATTAACGTAAGGGAAAAGTTCTTCCAATATGCCAAATTTATCCATTTCTAATAATACATTACTACAGAATCTCCCGCCAAAAAGTTTCATTAATTCGTAATTAATTCTTTCTTTAGCTGGGCTAAATAAAAGATTTTTATATTTTTCAATACAGATTTTCACTTCATTTGAAAGCTCAAAGCCTAATAGAGACGCAAAGCGAAAAGCTCTTAAAATTCTCAATGGATCGTCGCTGAAATTAGAATCTTTTATATGTCGTATAATTTTATTTTTAATATCTTCTTGACCGTTGTATGGATCTAGAATTTTTTCGTTAGATAAATCAATTGCGATGGCATTCATTGTAAAATCTCGCCTTGATAAATCTTCTACAATATTTTCCCCTTGTATTTCTGAAATATCCAAGTAATTAATTTTATCTTCTAAAACTAAACGATATATTTTATTCTCTGAATCGAGCTCTATAAAAGTTGCATTGAAGATTTTAGCCAGTTTTTTTGCAAAATTTTCTGCATCTTTTATTGCAATATCTCTATCTACAGAGTTTTTACCCATTAAAGCATCACGAACCGAGCCACCCACTAGATAGCCTTCTGTAATTTGAGAAAGTATGAAATCATCTTTGAAATTCATATATAATATCTCCTAATGTCACTATTACTGCGGTTTCAGCTTTAAGGATTAAATCTCCTAAACTTATAAGTGGCAAATTTTTTTCTTTAAAATAATCAAATTCAGCTTGTGAAAAGCCTCCTTCAGGGCCTATTATTGCTAATACTTTGTCTCCCCTCTTTATTGGGTTTTTAGCTAAATATTGTTTTAATGAAATTTCTGTAGAACGCTCTGCAAGAAGTAATATCTTGTCAAACTTCAACTCTAATACTTTCTCAAGACTTGTTGGGTCGAAACAAGTTGGGATCTTGGCTCGTTCACATTGTTTTGAGGCTTCGTACATTGTTTTTTGCCATTTTTCCAATTTTTTTTCTAAGACAGATTTATTTAATACGCAATTGTCTGTAATTATTGGATAAATACCTCTTACACCTAACTCAGTGGCTTTTTCCATTATCGTCAATTGAGCATCGCTTCTTAATGGACTCTGTGCTAAATATAAATCAAATTCTAAATCTCGTTTTGAAATATAGGATTTTTTTATTTCACAAACTATTTCGTTTGAATTTATTCCTATAATTTTTGTTTCATATTGAGTTTGCTTTTCATCAATCAATAATAGTTTTTCACCCGCTCTCGCTCTTAATGCTCTAGCGATGTGACGATAGTTTTCGGAATCATTAATTATGATTTCATTATTTGCAATATTTTTAGAATCAATAAAAAAGTGTGGCATTAATCTTGAACTTCCATATCTTTAAATCTTTGAACTAAATTAATAAATAATATCATACAAAGAATTATAATCGAAACAATTAAGGCATACCAGAATCCCATAAGATTTAATTTAAAATGTAATGCTAAAAGACTTCCTAGTGGTAGTGCAACTACCCAAAATGCAATAAAGTTCGCAAACATTACAACTTCTGTGTGCTTCAACCCTCTAAAAATACCAGCAAGCGAAGCTTGGATTCCATCAAAGACTTGAAAGAAACAAAGTGTATAAATTATAGGAACACAGATTTTAATTAAATCAGGGTCAGTTGTAAAAAGATTTGTTACAATACCTGGAGCGATTGCTACAATTATAGCTGAAGAAGCCATGAATAATGCTGAAATACTAATTGCTGTATAGGCGTATTTTTTTAAATCTCCAAAAAGTTTTGCACCATTTGCAAACCCGACTTTTACTCCTGCAGCATTCCCTATTGCAAGTGGCACCATAAATGCTATTGATGTAATTGTACAAACAATATTTTGTGCTGCAGCATATAGTCCAGAGACTCTGCCCATTATAACTGTAATACTGTTAAATGCTACAAATTCTATCATAATAGCTAAGGATGATGGCAAGCCAACTTTAAGCATTTCTTTATAATATTCTTTTTCTTTATGATATTTAATTTTGATTTTCTTATAGCAATAGAAGAACAATACAATACCCATGAAATAGCGAATAATAAGGCTCGCAAGTGCTAAACCTTTTGTGCCCATTTCAGGGATTGGGCCATAGCCGAAAGCAAAAATTATATTTAAGATTACATTTAAAAATATGCAAAAAATAGTTAGTAAATTAGGGAAAAGCACGATTTCAAATGCTTGTAGAAATTCTTTTGTCATATAATGCAAGTACGCGCCAAAAGTTGAAAATGCTGTTATGAAAAAATAATCTTTGATAAGAGGTACTAATATGGGATCAAAACCGAATTTGTCAACAAAAGGCATTGTAGTCAATATTGCTATTCCTATTACTATTGAAAGAATAAATGCAAATTTTAATGAAGGATAAAAGTACTTTTCTGGTTCTTTTCCAGCGCCTCTGTAATTTGATAATATAGGCGAAATGCTTCCTAAAACTCCAATTCCCATAATAGTTATGCAATTTATAATTGCAGTAGCTAAACTTACTGCCGCAAGAGTATTAGTAGAATGTCTCCCCGCAACTATAACATCGCCGACTCCAATCATTATAAAGCCAACATTGCCAAGTATTATGGGGAATGCAATCTGCAATAAATCTTTTAAATATCGTTTCGTATCTCTAAACATAGTTTTTATTTTACATGAAACTAAGAATAACTCCAACTATCGCAGAGATTAAAATATAGAACAACGGATCCTTCTTGCTTTTCCAGCTTAATATTAGTAAAAAGGCAAGTAATAATATTGCGTATAAATTTTGAATCTCTGGTTTTATTAATCCAATCGCGACAGAAACAAGAAGTGCACAACTAATGGGCTTTAAGGTGTCAATAATGGCTTTTACGTAGAAATTATCACTAAACTTTTTTAAAATTTTCGCAATTATCAGAACTAGAAAAAAAGACGGTATTACTTCTGAAATGGTTGCAATAAGAGCTCCTAAGACTCCTGCTGTTTTTAATCCCGCATACGTTGCGACATTTATTCCAATTGGTCCGGGTGTAATTGAAGCTATAGCTGTCATTTGTGTCAATTCTTCAAGGCTGTACCAATTGAATTCTTGTGAAATATGATATAGAAAAGGAATTGTAGCATATCCGCCGCCAAAAGAAAATAATCCAATTTTTAAGAATTCGAAAGCTAGCTGTAAATATATCATCTAGCCTCCTTTGGTATAGTCAATTTTTTGAATATAACTCCAATTATTGAAAATATTATAATAGTTTTAATCGGTGAAAATTTTAAAAGAACAAGGCTTAATAATGACGCTATAAAAATTGTATAGAAAAATTTGTCTTTGCTGGATTTTTGCCACATTTCCCTGAAAGTCAACGTGATTAGTGCTATAACCGCAATACCAATTCCCCAAAGGGCGCCTTCAATATATGAGCTTTGTGATAGATAATTTATTACTGTAGCTAAAATTATAATAGTCCCAAAAGGTACAAAAATTACGCCTAACATAGCGACTAACGCACCAGTTTTTCCATGTAGTTTATAGCCTATAAACATTGATATGTTTGCTGCAATTATTCCTGGCAATGATTGTGATAAGGCGAAGTAATTCATCAAATCATCATATTCAATAAGCTTTTTTTTCTCTACAAATTCATTTGTCAAGATTGGTAAAATAACATAGCCACCACCTAATAAAATAGCGCCAATCTTTGTAAATATCAAAAAGAGCTTAAAAAGAGAAATTTCATTCATAGTATTAAATATACCAAAGCATGTTGAATAATCAAAGAGTTTGCGGAAAAACTCTCGTTTTTCCTGCAAACTCTGGGGAACGGTTTCAAGTTAGGCTACGTGCTATCCCGCACCTAGCCTAACTTTCAAGTCTGTAGAAAATTTTCCAAGCCTATTCATTTACCCCTTTTTCAATAGGTGGAGCAGCTTGAAGCCTAATTTCCATGCTTCATTTACCCCCTTTTTCAATAGGTGGAGCAGCTTGAAGCCTAATTTTCATACTTCATTTACCCCCTTTTTCGACTTTTTCCGCATCCTCATCAAATATTAAAATTTGTAACAAAAATACTAAAAACTCTAAAGTTTAAAAAAAAAATACCGATAACTTAATTATTGAAAGGTTAATTATGTACGAGCAGAAACAGATTTTTTTAGACGGAGAATTTTTAGGTAATAGCGTTGTTACAAATAGGTATTTTGAACTTATTTATAACATATCGCCTACTATTATTAAAAATTTTATAAATCTTGTTGATGATGCTTCTTTTTTGTCAAAGCCAATTCGGATAAAAAAATATGATTTTATACAAAATAATTGCATAAAAATATATTTTAAAAGCAAATTATCATCAGGTGAAGCTCAACTTTCTTATGCTTTGGATAAGAATAATCAATTCCAAATGGACACATATTTATTATTAATAACTAATGGTGAAAATAAAGGTGAGTTTATAACGAACCAAAATTTTGATATTGTTCCTAAACTAGAGGATGAAAAACGCATATCAACAGAGGAAATTCAAAAAGAAGAAGATTTTATTGATATTCCTGAGATGATTCAAAATGAAATTGATGCAATTAATCTTGATGAGCCTGAAGAAATTTGTATTGAAGAAGATGAAAAACCAGGATTAGAAGAAAATACAAATAATGAAATAAAATCCGCATTAGAAGAAATTATTGAATTAAAAGACAAATTAGAAGAAAAAATTGAATCTATAAATTCAAAAAAAGAAAGTGGAAATGATATCTTTAACTCAAAAATTGAAGCACTTAGTGCAAGAATTGAAGCTATTAATGAGAAATTAGAAATCAATAAAGTTCTAGAGGAATTAGTTGCTCTAAACAATAGGACTAGAAACGAATTTGATGATATTCCAAGAAAACACGAAAATAGAGCTAATATTGGCGAAGATAAAATCGAACAGGATAAAACAGAAGAAAAACCTCTTTCTCAAGAATTAGATGAAAATGACATTAAAATTACTGATGATGTTTTAGAAAATACTGAAAATGAAAAACTTATAGATAAAGAACCGCAAATAGAAGCTCAAGAACAAGATATGGAAGCGGAAGCTGAGATAGAATTAGAGGAAGAACTTGAAACGGAGTCTACAATTCCAATTGAAGATGAAACAGATAATTTAGATAATATTGATAATACGAATGAATTTGATAGTGTTGATGAAACAGAGTCCTCAAATGATATTGAACAAGATATGATTTCTGAAATAGAGGAAACTAATGATATAGAAAACTCTGATGAAACTGGCAATTTTGAAGAATTTGATTCCAATGAAATTAATAATGAAGAATTAGAAAACTCAGAAAATGATATTAGATCAACAGAGGAGGATATTAACCTTGAAGATGTTGATAGCGAAGAAATGCCTCCAGAAACTGCCTTTGATGACAATATGCAAACATTAGAGACAGAAGAATCTTTATTAGAGATAGTAAATGAGATTTCTGAAAACGAGACTTGTGAAATATTTCATGATATTGCAGAAGAATTCATGACT
>JAEIGA010017498.1_pt1 | contig 10924 bp, 13 predicted proteins | sample 9270691 | NCBI WGS metagenome assembly JAEIGA01 (sample SAMN17057246, study PRJNA624740) | gut metagenome | biome: biome; isolation source: fecal sample | host: Bos grunniens | place: China: Xizang | collected 2019 | reverse complement strand
TTGTCGTAATAGCCCTTCCCTCTACCCAGACGGTTGCCTTGACGGTCGAAAGATACCCCTGGAATAATTCCCAATTCAATTTCTTCATAATCCGTAAAGTCTTCTCCACCCGGTTCTTCGATATGGAAGGCTCCTGCACATAAACATTCCTTGCCTGTATAATGACGCAAGACCAAGATATCCCCTTGCACTACCGGCAAGAGAATCTTCTTGGTCTGATACCATTTTTCTACAAAGTTGTGCGTCTGAACTTCATCCCCTAGCGAATAATATATCAGAATGGTTTTCGAGGCGATGAAGCGCGGATGCTCTTCTATCAGTTTAAGCAAAACAGAAGAACTTGTCATTAGCAGCTCTTTCGGCTGTAGGCTTTTGGCTTCTTTGATCTGCTTTCGCAATTGCTTTTTCTGTTCTTTCATAGGCTTCTTCCGGTTTCTGTTCAGGAGCTTGCGGGAAAGATTCGCCTGCTTTCAGCACTTCCAATGCCTTCAATACGGTCGGATCTGATTGGTTCAGGAACTTCAGGTACTCTTCCATATTCAGCATATTGTAGATGATATTGCCATACAAGTTACGGTTGAATAGTTCCTTGGACTTGTACATCAAGAGATTGCGTCTTTTCAGTCCCTTGCTTTCTGCAAATCGGGCAAACTTTTCCAAAATATTTTGAGTCTTCAGGTATTTCAACAATTCTTCTCCAGTCTTGTATTTCGCTAATTTCTGACGGTTTTGGTCGGTGTACTGGAACGAGAATTGGATGGTCAGACCACGGTTGGCTGCCATGGTAAAATAAGAAGTGATACCAGTCGTATCCTGTGGCACGAAGATGTCCGGCATGATGCCACCACCTCCATAAACTGGACGTCCGATGGACGTATAGTAAATCTGGCTTTCATCTTGTTTGATGCTGTCCTTCGAGAAGAATTCTCCATGTTCGTATCGGGTTAGGAGATCCATGTTGTATTGAGCATCATTACCTTTATTATAAGGTTTCTGGATGCAACGTCCCGATGGTGTATAGTAGCGGGCAATAGTCAGTCGGATAGCCGAACCGTCGTTGAATTCGATCGGTTGCTGTACCAATCCCTTACCGAATGAACGGCGTCCGATGATGGTACCTCGGTCATTGTCTTGGATAGCACCGGCAAAGATCTCACTGGCTGATGCCGAACCTTCATCCAGAAGGACGATAATCGGCATTTGTTGGCTGCTGCCAGTTCCGTTGGAAGGGTAGTTCTCGCGTGGTGATTTGCGTCCTTCTGTATAAACAATCAGTCTTCCCTTCGGCAGAAATTCATTGACCATTTGGATGGCTGCTCCCATGTATCCACCAGTGTTCCCACGTAAGTCGATGATGATACCTTCGCAGTGCTGTTGATGCAATTGAGCCAATGCAATCAACATTTCCGGATAAGTGGTTTCACCGAACTTCTCAATGTTCATGTAACCGTATTTCTCATCCATCATGTAGGCCGCCTTGATACTCTTGTTCGGAATATCACCACGTACAATGGTGAAATGAAGGAGTTCCTTTTCGCCTTGACGGAATACCCCCAACTTCACTTCAGTGCCTTTAGGACCCTTCAAGCGCTTCATCGATTCGTTGTTGGTTACTATCTTGCCCACGAAGGCAGAGTCGTCGATTTCCACGATACGGTCGCCCGGCATGAGACCCACTTTTTCAGAAGGACCGCCCGAAATAACATCGCTGATGTGAATAGTATCCTGTTGAATGGTAAACTGTACACCGATACCGCTGAAACTTCCTGCCAAGTCATCATTCACGGCTTGCAAGTCCTTTGCCGGGATGTAGGAGGAGTGGGGATCCAGTTCGTTCAGAATCTGAGGCATGGCTTCTTCCACGAGTTCGGCCATGTCCACCGTATCTACATATTGATCGTTGACAATGCGTAATAAACCATTCAGCTTATTGGTACCTGGCTGAATACCACCTAGCCCAGGCGTATTTTCAGAAAATCGGTTGGCATAGAAAGTGCCGATAAAGATACCGGCCACGATGCTTACCGCAATGATGATGGGGATATAACGTGTTTTTGATTGATTGCTCATAGGGAATTCATATTATTCGTTAGGATTCACATACAATACTTCAATACCGGCTCTCTTAAGAAGTTCCAAACCGTCTTCCAAACGGTATTTTTCAGAATAGACCACACGTTTGATACCGGACTGGATTATCAATTTGGCACATTCGATGCAAGGAGAGGCAGTTACGTAAAGGGTAGCTCCGTCACTACTGTTGTTCGAACGGGCAATTTTGGTAATGGCATTCGCCTCTGCATGAAGAACGTAAGGCTTGGTTACTCCATGATCATCTTCACATATATTTTCAAATCCCGAAGGGGTACCATTGTAACCGTCGGAAATAATCATTTGGTTCTTTACAATCAAGGCACCTACCTTGCGACGGGTACAATAGGAATTCTCAGCCCAGATACCTGCCATGCGGATGTAGCGCTTGTCTAATGTCCATTGTTTTTCATTCTTTGTTTCCATATCTCTTATTCTGAGTAGTGCCCGAATTGCACATACGATTTCTTGTCCTGTGGAGCCAGTTTCAGTACCTTGCTGTCTCCTTTATAATAAGCTGCATTTTTCAATGCTTCTACAAGTTGTTTGCTTTTTCCGCTCGGGGTAGCCGTCGTCTTGAGTTGGGTAATGGAGATGGTGCGGTCTTCTCCGTTCGCTTTCCAGTTGGCGGTAAAAGTTCCGTTGTTCATGCGTCCCTGAAGGGTACCATCCTCCAGAAAGGTAACGCTCAAGAAGTTCAAGGCTTTGAGATCGTCTTCTTTAGTGTACGCCGGACGTGCCCCGTCGTTCAACTTGTTCCAGTCACCTCCGTTGTAGAAATTACCTACGTTCCAGATGCCACTGACAAAGATTTCGTCTACGTTGTCTTCGTTGTTGCATCCCCAAAGCAAAGGAAGCGTTAAAATCAAATATAATACATGTTTCAGTTTCATCTTTCTTTTTACTTAATGAATAATACCGTTTCTTCTTAATAAAGCATTGATGCTTGGTTCTTGTCCTCGGAAACGCTTGTACAGAACCATCGGGTGTTCGGTGCCCCCCTTCGATAACACATTTTCGCGGAAAGAGTTTGCTGTTTCCGCATTGAAGATTCCTTTTTCTTGGAAGAGGGAGAACGCATCGGCATCCAATACTTCCGCCCACTTATAGCTATAATAGCCAGCTGCATATCCACCCGCCATGATGTGCGAGAATTGTACAGTCATACATGTTTCCTCTACTCCCGGTAATACTTGTGCCTTTTCCCATGCCTTTTTTTCGTAACTTCTTACATCTCCTTCGAATGGTTCAGTACGGGTATACCAAGCCATGTCTAGCAGACCGAAGCTCAATTGGCGGAGGCAAGCATAAGCCACATTGAAATTGGAAGCGTCGATGAGGCGCTGAATCCATTCTTTCGGTATGTTTTCTCCCGTTTGGTAATGCTTGGCAAATGTATTTAAAAATTCCTTTTCAATAGCAAAGTTTTCCATGATTTGGGAAGGAAGTTCCACAAAATCCCAATAAACGTTGGTTCCGCTCATGCTTTGGTAAGTGGTATCGGCAAACATACCGTGCAGTGCATGACCGAATTCATGCAGGAACGTGTTCACTTCGGAGAAGGTGAGCAAAGCCGGTTTTTCTTCCGAAGGTTTGGTAAAGTTCATGGTGACAGACACATGCGGGCGGCTGTTGCCGTTCTCGTCCTTCCATTGTTCCTTGTAACTGGTCATCCAGGCTCCCGAGCGCTTGCTTGCACGCGGATGGAAATCGGTATAGAGTACCGCCAAGAAACTTCCGTCTTTGTCGTGTACTTCGTAAGCCTTCACATCCGGATGATAGACCGGAATGGCTGGGTTTTCCTCAAATGTGATGCCATACAGTCGGGTAGCCAGTCCGAATACCCCTTGAATCACGTTCTTCAGTTCGAAGTACGGACGCAATTCCTCTTCGTTCAAGTTGAATTTCTTTTCTTTCAACTTTTCGGAATAGTAAGCCCAATCCCAAGGCATCAATTCGAAGTCTTCTCCCTCCAGTTCCCTTGCCAGTTGCTGTACCTCTTCCACTTCCTGATGAGCGGTGGGTGCATAAGCATCCAGCAGTTCGTTCAACAGCTTGTATACATTTACACTGTTTTCCGCCATTCGTCGGCTCAATACATAGTCGGCTACTGTATTGAAACCCAACAACTGGGCGCGTTCCAAGCGCAAGTTCACGAGTTTCTGGACAATCTCCAAGTTGTTGTACTCATCGTCATGCGTACATTGGGTATTGTAGGCCATGTACAGTTGCTGGCGCAAGGCACGGTTCGTACTATATTTCATAAAAGGAACAAAACTTGGGGCATGAAGGGTCACAAGGTATCCTTCCTTCTCCTTTTCCTTGGCGGCTTGTGCGTAGGCATCCAACGCACTGGCCGGCAAACCGTCTGTTTGTTCCGATGTGAGAATCAGTTCGTATCGGTTGGTTTCCTTCAAATTGTTTTGGGAGAACTTCAATGTTAGTACGCTGAGTTCGGCCGACAACTGGCGGAAACGTTCCTTTTGCTCCGGTGCGAGGTTGGCTCCGTTCCGGATAAAACTATTGTAGGTATTTTGGAGCAGCATCCGTTCTTCTTGACTCAATGCCTGCTGGTCGGTCTGATTGTACACCTGTTTGATGCGGGCAAACAATTTTTCGTTCAAGCTGATGTTGTTGCTATGTTCAGAAAGGCGCGGCATCATGCGTTCCGCCAAGGCTTCCAACTCATCGTTGGTTTCAGCGCTGAGCAAATTGCCAAATACAGTAGTGACGCAATCCAGTAGTGCCCCTGATTTTTCCAGGGCTACAATAGTATTGGAAAAAGTCGGTGCATCGGTGCAGTTGACGATATCGTCCACTTCTCGGTTGTGTGTCTTCATGCCTTCCTCCATGGCAGGCTCGAAGTGTTCGGTCTTAATTAGATGAAACGGAGTCGTTTCAAAGGGAGTATGAAATGCCGTCAGAAACGGGTTGATATTTTCATTCATGTTCAATTAAATAGTTAGTCAGTTTTTCAAAATCAGGAATGAAGAATTCCTTTCTTTTCAGTTGTACCAATCCCTTGCTTTGCAATTCGTTCAGCAGTCGGGACAAGTTGATTCGGGTTTCGTCGATGAGATTGGCCCAATCTTCCATGGTAATCTGCAAGGTCTTCTCGCCACCCGGGTTCTGGCTGCGCAAGGCAATGAAGTTCACCAATTTCTCGTTCAACGTACCTATGTGGTTCTTCCAAACCTTTTGCGAAGCCGTTTGGGCACGGTTACTCAAGATGTTCAGGAAATTCAGTAGGAAAATGTCATGCTTGTTCAGTTCACCGAAGATATAAGCCTTCTCGATGGTCAGCATCTTCACCTGCGTCTGAGCCTGGTAAGTCGCCGTGTATGTCGGCTGCATCCCAAACAAGGATTGTGGTTCGATAATCGTAGATGCTTCGATGGTTTCGGATAGCGTATAAGCATGTTCCTTGTCCGTGGTCCGGGCAATGGCTTTTCCATTGAGAAGAAAACAGAGTTGTTGGCAAGTTTCCCCTTGTCGGATAAAAGTTTCTCCTTCCTGATAAGTCAAGAAATGGAAGCGCACTTTTTCCAAAATCGTGGTGAAATCGTTTTTGCTCAATCCTTGAAAGAGAGGAAGGAGTAAAAGGTTGTCATACATCGTTGTTTCCATGGGCGTTTCATATTCTTTAAGTTATCATTTAACACACAAAGGTAATGACTTTTTTTGGATATTGCGTAAAGAAATTCTATATTTGCGTGCTAAGAAAACCTAAGAATTATGTTGAGTACATTTAATTTTCAAGAATTGACAAGTGCGTTTATCGTACTTTTTGCGGTAATAGATATCATTGGTTCTATTCCTATCATTTTGAATTTGAAGCAAAGTGGTCGTGATGTGAATGCTATTCAGGCTACGCTGATTTCGTTTGCTTTGATGATTGGCTTCTTCTATGCAGGTGAAATAGTGCTGACACTTTTCCAAGTGGACATTGCCTCGTTTGCTGTGGCAGGTTCCATTGTTCTGTTCCTGTTGGCGCTTGAAATGATTCTGGACGTAGAAATTTTCAAGAATACAGGTCCTATCAAGGAAGCCACCTTGGTACCTTTAGTGTTTCCATTGTTGGCTGGTGCCGGTTCATTCACTACCTTACTTTCGCTCCGTGCGGAATATGCAGCTTTGAATATCGTTCTCGCTTTGATCCTGAATATGATATGGGTGTACATCGTTTTGAAGATGACTGGCAAGGTGGAAAACATGTTGGGTAAGGGAGGTATTTACCTTATCCGTAAATTCTTTGGTATCATCCTGCTGGCCATTGCCGCCCGGTTGTTCACGGCGAATGTCACTCACTTGATTGATCAATTCCAAGGAGTTTGTTAAAAAATAAAAGGCGCTTATACAGCGCCTTTTATTTTTTTATCATGAACTTCTCCATTCCCGGAGTATAATAAATTTCGTAACTATCTCCTTCACCGGCACAGATGAGGTAAGCATTCAGTTCCGGATGCTGTTCGCAGAAGACCTTCGCTTTTTCCAATCCCATCACCATAAAAGCAGTAGCATACGCATCGGCTGTGGTACAATCTTGAGCAATGACGGTAGCCGAAAGAATGTTGTGCTGTATTGGAGTGCCTAGACGTGGGTCGATGGTATGGGCATAACGCTTGCCGTCCTTGTAGTAGAACTTGCGGTAGTTGCCTGAGGTAGCCATACCCACTCCGCTCACTTCTAGAATGGTCTGCAGTTCCTGATTGACCGAAAGTGAGTCTTCCACTGGTTTGTTGATACCGATGCGCCAAGTCTTCATTCGGGAATTCTTGCCTTTTACTACTACTTCGCCACCAATGTCTACCATGTAGTGCTGTACCCCTTTCTTATCGAGCAGACGGGCTACTCGGTCCACGCCGTAACCTTTAGCAATGGCGCTGCAGTCCAGCATCAGACGAGGGTCTTCTTTTACGATTTTTCCATCAATTATCTTGATTTTCTGGTAGCCGATGAATTGTCGAAGGCTGTCAATCACGCTTGGTTCAATATCAATTGAGTTCTTGAATCCGAATCCCCAAGCATTCACTAAAGGGGCCACGGTAATATCGAATGCCCCCTCTGTTTCAGCTGAAATCTTTTGGGCCAACTCAAATACGTGTGTGAAATGTTCGTTCAGCGTAGTGTCTTGGTTGTGGTTGATGCGAGTAATGATTGAGTTCGGGTTATAAGGCGAAAGAGAATTGTCTACCTCCAGCATTGCCTCCTTGATGTCGTTCTGTAAATCGTCTGCATGTTGGTAAGTTATCTTATACACTGTACCAAACACCAATCCTTCGTTGGTTCGGAAAGGCGGTTGTTTCTTCAGAATGACTACTGTTCCGATGATGAGTACAATCAAAAACGGAATCTGCCAAATCAGTTTTTTCTTATTCATGTTACAACAAGTTCAAATGTTCAATCAAAATTTTTACGCCGATACCAATCAGGATAATTCCAGCCCATAGCTCGGCTCGAAGGTTTACGCGCTTACCGAAATACACTCCGATGAGACACCCGGCGATCGAAAATATAAACGATACGATGCCGATGATCAGAATTGGAAAAGCGATGCTGTCCCAAGTTTTCATGCCAGTACAAGCAAAGGAGATACCTACGGCTAAGGCATCGATACTAGTAGCTACGGCCAACGTCAAAACAACTAATAAACGGGTCGGATTGAAATGATGTTCCTCTTCATCGCCGAAACTTTCCTTGATCATACGTACCCCCAAGAAAAAGAGTAGACCAAACGCAATCCAGTGGTCGTATTGCTCGATAAGGTTGTGGAAATGATTGGTGGCAAACCAGCCCATTAAAGGCATTAAGGCTTGGAAAAGTCCGAAGAAGAAGCCGATGGTGATAAAGGTTTTCCAGCACACTCGGCGCAGGATGATACCGCTGGTAATGGAAACCGAGAAGCAATCCATGGCCAGACTGATAGCCAATAACCAAATTTCAAGGTTTGTCATGATGATCGATTAAAATGGTAGTTGATAAATGATGCTATACGTGATGCCGATACTAGTCGATTTGCCTCGTCCGTATCCCGGTATATAATATGGTTCGGAATTTTCGTTCTTGGTCATGCTGAGACGGGAACGGTAACGCACATTGAGTCCCAAGTAGAAACGCTTATAGAGATTTGCTTTCAGTCCCACGATCGCTTCCAACCAACCGACATTGCTTTTCACGCTAGTATAGTCGACAGGGGTTTGCGTATGATTCCAGTTTGGATCCACCAAATTCGGTGCTTGTATATCGTACTCGAAAGAAGAGAAACCATAACGCAACCCTACGGTCAAGTATCCTGGCAGTTCCGGTTTCTTGTAGAATACGTTGTAGTTAGCCCCGATTCGGAAAAAAGGAGCTGATGTTTTGAAATGGATATTCGTTTCTTCATCGGTCACATCCATGCTTCCATAACCGACTTCCAATACCGGGAAGAAGCGGTTTAGGAGATTCGCTTCTATGCTCGCTTCGGTGGTACGGGTGTCGCTTCCCAATGCTTGGTTCAGGAAACCATAGACGTCTACGCCCACCATGACTCCTTGGAAAAACGGTTTTTCTTCCTTTTCTTCGTCTTTAAGTATCTGGGTACTCTGTGCCGAAAGGCGGGTAGGCAAGGCCAACAGACTACTCAGCACTAGCAACGCGATAATATATGTAGAAATTGATTCTTTCTTCATTGGTTATTTTAGGGTTTACAAGTTTCACGGAATCTAGGGCATTGGTGGTATAGCGGACGTCTTCCACTTCGAAGAACATCATGGCTGGACATTCGATGTCGCTCACGAATGGGATGTTCTTGTGCTTCAGTTCGATGGTGTCGCGCATGGTTTCGCTGTAATGGATCACATAAGTTGTCCGGTCTGTATAGCTCAGCGGCACGCTCATGTAGCTTTCCGCTTGGTTGAATACCGTATCGGTTTTTGCTGTTCCATCCATCCAAATCGTACCGGTAATGGTCGCTCCATGGGTTATCTTCACGGGGGCATGCATCTTGCTGTCTAGAAAATCGAAGCGTGCCAAAGAAACATAGTTGAGCGGACATTCAGCTTCACCGCCACATCCGTACAGCAGGCAGCTGATGATGGCTATTAATCCTATGATTGTTTTTTTCATATCTCTTTTTCAATATGATATTTATTACGTTCCGTAGAGTTTCGTGCAATCAGTTCCCCCAAGAATCCGGCTAGGAACAATTGGGTACCCAAAATCATGGTGGTGAGTGCCAAATAGAAATAAGGTGAATCTGTCACCAAAATGTAAGGCTGACCGCTATACATAGCATAGAGTTTATGTGCTCCCACGCCAACCACAGCCAGGAATCCCAAGATAAACATTAATGAGCCCAAAAAGCCGAAGATGTGCATTGGCTGCACCCCGAACTTCGACAAGAACCACAGTGAAATCAAGTCCAGGTAGCCGTTCACGAAACGATTCAGACCAAACTTGGTCACTCCATATTTGCGAGCCTGATGTTGCACTACTTTTTCACCGATTTTGCTGAAGCCTGCATTCTTGGCCAAATAAGGGATGTAACGGTGCATTTCTCCGTATACTTCGATGTTCTTGATGACCTCCTTGCGATATGCCTTCAATCCGCAGTTGAAGTCGTGCAGGTTCTTGATGCCCGATACCTTTCGGGCGGTAGCGTTGAACAACTTGGTAGGAAGAGTCTTCGAAAGCGGGTCATAACGCTTCTTCTTGTAGCCCGATACCAAATCATATCCGTCTTCCGTAATCATGCGGTAGAGTTCCGGAATTTCATCGGGACTGTCCTGAAGGTCGGCATCCATGGTGATGACCACATCGCCCTGAGCCCTGTCGAAACCACAATACAACGCTGGCGACTTGCCGTGGTTGCGGCGGAACTTGATTCCCTTTACCGTATCGTTCTGAGCCGCCAGTTCTTCAATCACCTGCCAGGAACGGTCCGTACTTCCGTCGTTCACGAAAATCACTTCGTAGGAGAAGCCGTTTTGCGTCATTACACGCTGAATCCATGCAAAAAGTTCCGGCAAGGATTCCTCTTCATTATATAAAGGTATAACTACTGATATATCCATGGTTTATACGTTAGTTTTTTTACGCACCAACAAGGCCGTAGGCAAAGCAATGAGGGTACAATAGAACACATTCTGAGTAATCAACTGTATCGAGATTTCCAATGGCGACAAACCGGCAATAATGTCCAGCGCCTGCTGGAACTGTTCGATTGAAGCCTTCATATCGGCCGTAGCGATACTGCTCATTTGGTTAAGCATATCCTGATAGGTGCCTACAATCAGTCCATTGTCCAAGTAACGGAAATAAATGTAATGGGCAATGGTCACGAACAAGGTAGCAAACAGATACATGAACGAAGTGAACAGGAAGGCTCGCGAGAAAGTCAGTATCCCCTGACATTCTCGGTCCCGGTATTGGCGTACCAAGAAAAATCCTACCACCGGCACGATAAGTGTCAGCAGGAAAAAGGCCATGAGTAGGAGAGGGGATTGCATTCCTAACGGGAAAAGGACAAACTTCAGTGTCCAGAATATCCCCATGACAGTACCATAACGCATGGCAGCTTCTTGAAAGTTCTTTCTTTGATCAGTCATATATTATAAATAAGAACTGCAAAAATAGGTCTTTTATGGGAATACTTCCTATAAAAACGATGAAAAATACACTTTTTGCACGTTTTTCGAAAAAAAAGTGGGTGAAGGTATTGCAGATTCCAAAAATAGTCGTACCTTTGCAACCGCAATGACGAAATGGGAAGTCCTATACGGCCAGCTCCTTGTAAATCCTCCAGGGCTTGACCGCAGCAAAGGTAGCAGGTCGTAGCGGCGCGATATAGATT
>JAEIGA010017497.1_pt1 | contig 10924 bp, 10 predicted proteins | sample 9270691 | NCBI WGS metagenome assembly JAEIGA01 (sample SAMN17057246, study PRJNA624740) | gut metagenome | biome: biome; isolation source: fecal sample | host: Bos grunniens | place: China: Xizang | collected 2019 | reverse complement strand
TGCTAATTCTTTATTATCAGCGTTTATTTTTAATTTATGCCTTTTTAAGTGGCCAGGCATCTCCACTACTCGCTATTTATACTTCTAGAATACTGTCGAAACCAAATACACCCCCGTATTTCGTTTTAACAATATATATTATACTCTTATTTTAGCTACATTTCAAGCTTTTATATATTAAGTATTAATATTAGTTTTTTCATTTTTTTACATATTTTTCATTTGATAATATTCTTCTAATACAATATTTTTATCAGCACATTCTTTGGCAATTCTATCTCCCACATATCTAATATGCCATGGTTCATAAGAATATTTTGTTATTTCTTCTTTCCCTTTATGATATCTTAATATAAATCCATAATCTTTTAAATATTTGTGAACAATTTTAAATCTTTCATCTTCAGAATATAATTCCTCATTTGTTAACGCAAACTCTCCATTTGACATTTTTATTGTTATATCTATTGCTAAACCAGAATGATGTTCACTTGTTCCTGGTATTGCAGCTAGTTTATGTGCCTCTTCATATCCATAAATTTCAATATATTCTTTCAAAATTTCTTCTTGTTCTTTAAAATCTCTAAAAGAATTCAATATTCCTAATTCTATATTTTCTTCTTTCAATCTTTCCTTTAACTCGCAATATTTTTCATATGTCTTTTTTTCTATTTTTATAGTTTGCATTTCCACATTTAAAACTTCTATTAATTCAAAATTTTTATAAAATTCTTCTCCGATTTTATTTTCTTTATTTATTAAAATTTCATAATTATTCATTAAATATTCCCTCTTATCTATATGATAATTTATTATACTATTAATTTAATTTATTTGCCACAAAATTTATTAATCATTTAAAATTCTAGCTTTTATTGATTTTTTACCAAATTTCACATATAATACTGCCTGTAAAAATATAAATATATTTTACATTTCTAATAACCTTTTTGGAAGGAAAAACTTTATGAAAAAAATAATCTTTAAAGGCTGTGGAACAGCTATTGTAACACCTTTTAATAAAGATGGTGTTGATTTTAATGAATTCAAAAAATTAATTGAATTTCAAATCGAAAATAAAGCTGATAGTATTATTGTTTGTGGTACTACCGGTGAATCTTCTACAATGACTCAAGAAGAAAGAAAACAAACAATTGAATTTGCAGTAAAAACAGTAAATGGTCGTATTCCTGTAATCGCAGGTACTGGTGGAAATTGTACTGCTCAAGTTATTGAATTTACAAAATGGGCTGAAAGCATTGGCGTTAACGGAGCTTTAATTGTAACTCCTTATTATAATAAAACAACTCAAGATGGTTTAGTAGCACACTATACAGCTATCGCAAAAGAAACATCTTTGCCTATTATACTTTATAGTGTACCTGGTAGAACTGGTGTAAATATAACTCCGGCTACTTGTTTAAAATTATCAAAAATCGAAAACATTGTTGCTATAAAAGAAGCTAGTGGAAATCTTTCTCAAATTGCAGAAATAGCAAATTTATGTGGAGACAATTTAAATATATATTCTGGTAATGACGATCAAATAACTCCTATTTTATCTGTTGGTGGTATTGGTGTTATTTCAGTTCTATCTAATTTAGTTCCAGAATATACTCATAATATAATTGAGAATTTCTTTAATGGAAATATAAAAGATTCTATTGCTGCTCAAATTAAAGCCGTACCTTTAGTAAGCGCTTTATTTTGCGAAGTTAATCCTATTCCAGTAAAAGCAGCTTTAAATATGATTGGTTACAACGTTGGAACTCCAAGATTACCTCTTATAGAAATGTCAGATAATGGAAAAGAAAAATTAAAAACAGAATTAATTAATTTTGGATTAATAAAATAAATTAGAAAAGGATAATTAATATGATAAAAGTTTTACTTAATGGATGTAATGGCCGAATGGGTCAAGAAGTTATAAAATCAATAAATGAAACAGAAGAAATCGAAATTATATGTGGTGTTGATAAAACTCAAGGAAACAATAACTTCCCTGTTTTTACAAATATTGAAGAAATTAATTTAATACCTGATGTTATAATTGATTTTTCAATACCAGAAGCTACATTTAAAATTTTAGATTTTGCTAAAATAAATAAGATACCAACTGTTGTTGCAACAACAGGTTTTTCAAAAGAACAATTAGACTTAATTCTAGAATATTCAAAAGAATTTCCAATTTTTAGATCTGCTAATATGTCATACGAGACAAACTTAATGGCAAAACTTGTTGCAGAACTTGCTCAAAAACTAACTGAATCAGATATTGAAATAGTAGAAACACACCATAATCAAAAAATAGATAGCCCAAGCGGAACTGCAATTTTACTTGCTGATAGTATTAATGATAGTTTAAACAATGAAATGTATTATGAATACAATCGACATGCCAAAAGAGAAAAAAGAAATAAAAAAGAAATTGGCATACATTCTATCAGAGGTGGAAATGAAGTTGGAAAACATACTGTTTATTTCTTTGGAAATAATGAAAGTTTTGAAATAACTCATACTGTAAACTCCAGAGGTGTCTTTGCAAATGGTTCAATTAAAGCTGCATTTTTTATAGTAACAAAAGAACCAGGATTATATAATATGAATGATATGTTTTAAAATAAAAAGAGATATCTTTTTAGATATCTCTTTTTATTTTATTCTTTTTCCCATTCTTTTACTGTATTTGCAGTTTCTGAAATTTGTTTTTCTGTTTCTGTTGGTTCTAAGCTAACATTTTTTGTTCTTGGTTCTTCCATTGCTTTTCCAATTAACCTTAAACCGTAATCTCTTCCCCCTTGGCATCCTCTAAATACTTCTGTTCCTGCATTTCTATGATCAGTTAAAGCTAATCTTGACGAAAAAGGTTCATATGTAGCAGATTCATACGCTCTACCAGCTGTTAAACCTAATCCTTGAGCAATTCTTTTATATGTAGTATCTAATGCTTTTAAGGCTTTTTCAGAAATTTCCAAAGTACCTCCATTTATCCATGCTGGTTTTGTATCTAAAGATATAAGTCTTGCTTGTCCTGCTAAAAAGCTTGAGCATGATTCACCATTAATAGTAAACGCTAATCTATCAATTTCAGGTAAAGAATCTCTATATGCACATACCGCAGCTAATAATGTTGCTCTTATTTCTGCTCTTTGTTCTGCAAGTGATCTTTCTTCTGAATATGTTAGTTTTCTTCCACTATTCATTTGAACTATTTTTCCTAATTTCTCAGCAGATTCTTTAATTGTTTTAATTGTTTCTATTACAATTTCATCTCTAGTTAAAGTATTTTCTACATTTGCATCTTCTTGAACTTTAGTTTCTTCAGTTTTCTCTGTTTGAGTTAATTCTTTAATTCTTCTTTCAATTTCTTTTTCTCTTTTATTTAATTCTTCTTCTCTTCTATCTAATCCCTCTTCTTTTTGATGAAGTCTTTCATCTTCAGCTTCAACTTGTCCCATCAATTGTTCAAGATTTGTTTTATATTCTACAAGTTTTGATGCTGCTTCATTATAAGCTTTTCCTGATAATCTTTGCCAAAAAGTTAGTTTTGGTACATCTGGTAATTTATTCTCTGCCATTATTCTTCCTCCTTTACTTCAACATTTATAGAATCTATTATTTCTACTGTTTCTGATATTAATTTTGATATTTCTTCAAATTTATTTCCGTCCATAATATGCCTCCTTATAGCATTATTTTTACTATTTAATCATACTTATATTTTATATATTTTTCAATTATTTTTATAATACATTTATATATCAATTAGATTACATAACATTTTTCGGCAAAAAAAGACATAAGTAGCATGATTGTTATTTATCTACTACTTATGCCCTCTACTTTTATTTTTCTATTTTATCTTTTAAATTTTTAATTACATTTCCCACAGTTATTTTTTCTTTTTTATCATCAGATTCGTTTTTAATTGCAAATCCAATTAAAATTCCACCAATTAATAATAAATAAATCCACCAAGGAATTGCAAGCCAAAACTCTCTTGTTAATAATATTGCATTAATAATTATAGACATTATACTTACAATAAATATAACTCCATATTTTTTCATGTAACTATACATTACAAGCGCAACTATAAACAAAACAAATATAATTCCATCAGCTTCACTTGTATATAATCCTATTGCATATAAATAAATTATTGAGAAAACAAAATATTCTAAAGTATCTAAATCTTTAACATATTTTCTAATAATGTCTTTTATTAACACTATTGCTAATATTATCATTCCAATTACTTCTGTACATGCAAATTTATCTAGTCCAAATTCTATTAATAAGTCTCTATATAATGCATAAATTCCAATATATGTAATTGCTTTAAATATGTCTTTACTATTTTCCGCTTGCATAAAATACATATTAACAAACGACCAAATAATAAAGAATATTTCTTTAATCAAACTATTGTCAAAAAAGTCTAACGCTAATAATAAATATATCATCGAGAAAATAGTATCAATAGAAAATCTTTTTTGATATACAGAAACGAATGTTGCTGCAACAGCTGCTAACATTACTATTATTGGCTGTAATTCTTTTTCTATTTCAGCATTCTGCATAATTGCCATGAATCCAATCATTGGAATCATTCTTAAATATTTATTATCTCTATTTTTAAAATTTTCATATATTAAATATGCAGAAAAAGCAAATCCTAATATTATGCTTGCTAAATTTTCTAACTCGCTAAGCGTAATAAATGCTATTATATTTATTATTGAAATAAATACTTTGCTAAAATCATCTTTTAAATTTTTATTTGCATTTTCAAATATCATTATAAACAAGCTTACAACTAATGGAATTAAACAATTTATTTCATTAGATAATTCTAAAAATTCTGAACTTGAAAGTAAAATACAAAATACATTTGTATAAGCAAAGTATTTAAATACTTTAAATTCTCTGTCTTTAATAAAACTATATACATAAACTAATTCTAACAATATAAATAAAAATACATCATTTGCCATATCTATTGTATTAACTACATAGCAACCAAAATATGCTAATAGTATATAAATATGCGAAATTACAAAGAAACCTTTATTTAAATTTTTATATTCCTCTCCAACAAATAGTTCTCCTATACAGAAAACTAATAACGAAGAAATTATATAAAATATATAATTTAGATTCATCAAATTTAATATATCTAAAAGTGAAATTATTAAAGTTATAGGAATTAAACAACTTAAAATATCTTTTCCATCTCTTGTTGATTTCAAGTATGCAAAGAACATTAAAACAACTTCTAATAATCCTACCATGTAAGTTTTTACAAATCCTGTATCTCCCTCTAAAGTTCTAATTCCCATAATTCCAACAGCCATTAAACTTGTTACAATTGATGATTTTATTAAATTATTATCTTTATTTGATACAACACCAACTATAACAGAAATTGCAATTGTATAAATAATTCCTAATATTATTCTTATACTATTTAACACTTCAAATGAATATTCAAAGATTATACTTGCGAATATTCCAAATACATATAATGATATATTAAACAAATACGCATTAACAATTGAATTTTCCTTTTTAGTATATAATAGAAAATAATTTGCAGTTAATAATGGAATTATTAAAAACAATTCAGAACTTCCTTCTGCAAGTAGTGCTAATGCATATAAACCTGCAATTTCAGGAATTCCATTATAGAAAAATTTTAATAATTCTATAGTATAATTATTGTCAGTTAATTTTATTAATGTCAAATTATAAAGTAACAATAATATAATAATTAATGATACTTCTGATGAGAAAATTAATCCAAATAAAATTACAGTAAATATTTGTGAAAGTATAGTTCCTACAAGTAACGCTGTCGATTTTCTTATTTTATAATTAATATAATATATTCCAGAAGTCAAAAGCATTGACATTGCTAAATAGGTATATTTTCCATCTCCGTATATTGAAAGATAATGACCAAATAATTCAAATATTGAACATGAAATTAAGCATATTGGAATATATGCCATAGCAAGATAGAAAAATGTATTACTTGCTTTTTCTAAATTAAATCTTTCTTTTGCAATTTTACTTGCTCCTAAAAATACACCAATTAACAATACTAGTACTACTGTTTTTATAATGTTAGAGACAGTATTCCATGTAGACATTAAAAATACTATTGCGGCAAGTACTATTAAAATAGCACCTGTTATTAAAATTGTTGTATTTTTTGTTTCTCTTTCTTTTTTTTCTTTTCTTAATTTTCTTTCTAATTTTTCTTCTTCGGTTAACTCTACTTTATCTTTTGCAACAGTTCCATTATCTGGAATTGTTTGTCTTAGTTTTTGAAGAGTTTCAACTGATTTTACTTGTACATTGTTATTTTCTATTTCTCTTTCTGAAACAATAGCACTTTTTAAATCAGCTAAATTTGCAAGTTTTCTTTTTAATTCTTTATTTTCTTTTTGCAAATCTTTAACCATTTTATCCATATTATAAGCATAAATTAAAACTGCTATCACTATTAATATAAATAATGCCATTTTAATACTCCTCTCAAAAAAGTATCCTACTTTTTTATTTTTTTCTTCTTAAAATCCATCCTTCTTCTACTTTAGCTGGAATCTTAAGAACAACTTTTTGTTCTGCTTTTCCTGGATTTACTGTTGGAATTGATTCCATTGTTTCATCATTCCATAATTCTTCAATTTTAAATTCTAAAGAATCAATTTCTCCTGGGATTAATAATTCCAAAGTATCTCCTACAGATAATTTGTTTCTGATTTCAATTAATGTTTTTCCATCTTCTAATTCTTTAATTACTTTTCCACCAAACTCGAAGTCACTATTATATTGTCTTCCTGAATAATCTTGAAAATCTTTATTTTCTCTATCATTAAAATAGAATGTTGTAAGACCTCTTGTTTTTGTTTTTTCAAGTTCTCTAATATATTTCTCTGGATTATAATTTTCAGGATCTCTCATATAATCATCAATAGCATTTCTATATGCATTTATTACTGTTGCAACATAGTATTCGGTTTTCAATCTACCTTCTATTTTTATACTATCAATTCCCATATCAATAATTTCTGGAATTTCTCTAATTAAACATAAATCTTTAGATGAGAATATATATGTTCCTTTTTCATCTGTTTCAACTGGCATTAAGTTTCCTGGATTATTTGTCTCTTCAACATAAAGGTTAAATGCCCATCTACAAGGTTGAGAACAAGACCCTAAATTTCCACTTCTTCCTGATAAAAATTCACTCAAGAAACATCTTCCAGAATATCCAAAACATAAAGCACCATGTGCAAACATTTCTATATCTAAATCTTCTGGTTTATTTTTCATAATATCTTTTATTTGTTCTTTATTTAATTCTCTACCAAGTATAATTCTTTTGGCCCCATTTCTATGCCAGAATTTACATGTATGATAACTTACAGTATTAGCTTGTGTACTAATATGAATTTCTGTATTTGGAGCATATTCACGAACAATATCAACAACGCCACCATCAGCAACTATTATAGCATCAACACCTAATCTATCTAATTCTGCTGCTTGTTTCTTTATTTCATCATATGTTTCATCCCACGCAAAAATATTAATAGCAACATGCACCCTTTTTCCAATGCTATGAGCATAATTTATTGTTTTTTCTAATTCATCTTCTTCTAGTTCTGATCTTGATCTTAAAGAAAGTTTCGGTGTACCACAATAAATTGCATCTGCTCCATATTTAAAAGCTATTTTTGCTTTTTCAAAAGAACCAGCTGGTGCTAATAACTCAATTTTCTTTTTCTCCATTTTCTTCCCCTTTTATTTTTATATTAATTTAATCTATTACAGTTATATCAACAGATTAAGATATTTTAATCCATTATAAAATTCGTTTATATTATATCAAACTACATATATTTATTCAAGAAAAACAACAGTATTTATGTAAATTTTATACTTATTTTGGAATAATATTATATTTGTCTCATACATATATAATATTGTTTTCAATTGTATCTTTCAAAGAATTCTTATATCCTTGAAAGTGTTGATTTTTTAGCAATTTTATGATATAATTAGGCGAATTGTGTGTGTTTTTTAGAAAGGAGAATTATGGAAGAAGAACAACATATTGATGAAACATTATTTTGGGAAATACCGGAAATAGATTTAAACTTAAGACATTATTCTGGTGGACCATCTGATGTTATAAAAAGAATAAAATCTGACATCGAAAGATATTTAAGTAATCCAAACGTACAAGAAAATCGTGCGGTTGTTCGCTATAAAGAAGATGGTACTCCATATCTTGTAACTTACAACTTAAGAGAAGTTTATTCAGCAGTTTATAACGCTTTAAACTATTACAAAGATATTTCTTATTTACCATCAGCAGAATACGGTACTGGTGCTACATTTTTATCAAATTCAATCAGAATTTTTAATGAAGACTACGAATATCTATCTTCAAAATATAATTCTTCTGATCCAAACGAACCACCAGTAATTGACTTTAGTGGTAGAATCAAATCTCCACTAAGTTTAGTTGATAAAATTAGAGAAAAAGTTACTGAATATATAGAACAAGATAGAGATTTTGGTTATTTCAATGAAAGTCTAAGAGATTTAATTGGAATGAGAGTTATTGTAAATCCACCAAAAGAAATACAAGAACAAGGTTTACAAGCCGAATCTGATTACTTATATAAAGTATTTTACGATTTAATGCAAAGACATGGTATCACAGGATTTGCTGATCCTGAAGTAGCTGAACTTGGAGCATTCTTTTTCATTCCAGTAAATTCAAGACATGATCCTCATAAGGCTGATAAATTAAAATCAAGACCAGATGTTGAAGGTTTTGCAGACTTTATCGAAAATGGAGAAGTTAACATCTTTATTCCAGAAACAAGACCTTTTGAAATAGAACAACCTTGTGTAGATTCTGTAGTAAAAGATTATTGTAGATTCCCAAAATACAAAGGTTACCAAAGTTTACATGTTTGTATAATACCTTGTTATTCAACCAATGTAGAACATTTGGAAATTCCTAATTGTATAATACCACCAAAATGTAAATCTAGCGCTTTTGAATATCAATTCAGAACAGCAAAACAAAATGATTATGCAGAACATGGTAGAGCTTCTCACAATGTAGAATATAAACCAAATAATACTTATCATAGATTAGCGGTACCATTTTATATAACATTTGATTCTTTAGAGGATTTAACAGAAAACTATTATACACCTCAAGAAAAAAACAAAAAACCAATTCATATAAAGAATAAATTAAGACTTAGAAACTTTGGAGAATCATTTAAAAAGTTTTATGGCTTTACCTTCGAAGAATATTTTGGAATTCCGTTTAAGAAATTTAGAGATTCTTTTGAATCTAATGATAGAGATGCAATTCTTGCAAAAACAAAAGAAGTTAAATTTGACGAAACTCAAAAAATTTACTATACAGTAAATTCAAAAGAAGCTGGAAGCAAAGTTATTTTAGCTTTATCTCAAGAAGATATTGAAAAATTAAAGAAAATTTTATCTGAAGTAACATCACCAGATCTTCTAAAATTCTTTGAAACAACTCATTTAATGGATGGATTAACACAAGCTACTCAAGCTACATCTGAAGCACCAAAAATTAGCAATTTCAAACCATTCCAATTATATCAACTTGAATCCACATCAGATAGAGAACAATCTCAAACAAATCAAATTGAAACTGATTTACCTCAAGCTGAAAATCTACCTGAAGTTGCTGACAGTTTTAGCTTAGATGATGATAAATAAAAAAACAGTTAATATAGATTAATAAAAAAAGGAAGTATGAATCAAATCTCATATTTCCTTTTATTTATCTCCACAATCAAATTTAAGCCTATTTCAAATTACTTTTATATAATTTGTTTATTCAAATATTCTTTTCCTTCTATACTATTCAAAATCTTTAAATTTATATTTTCTTTTTCAAGTTCTTTTAAAATACATAAAGTATCATCTTCAGATCCCATATCAATAACAACCAAATTATTATAAAAATTTCTCCCCATGTTTAATTCTCTGACATAATTCTCAATTCCATTTTCAACATTTTTTACAGTCATTATCAATTTTACATTCTCTTCAATTTTTTGATATGTACTATTTCTTATAATTTCTTGAATCATTACTAATATTCCATATATTGCAAAACACCAAATAAATCCATAAACAATTATTTCTAGCATAACAAAAACTCCTTTCTCAAGTTATGCTATATATTATGTTTATTTGTAAGCTTATGTTAATTTTAAAATAAAAAAAGAAGAAGATTGTAATAACCTTCTTTCTTTTTATTTCTATGCATTTTTGAATGTGCTATTTCTAGCACTTCAGATTATACTAACATTAAAATTGCTTGTTCAGCATTGTCACCACGTCTTGGTTCCATTTTTAATATTCTAGTATATCCACCAACTCTACCTTCATATTTAGGTGCTAATTCGTTGAATAATTTGTCCATTACGTCAATTCCTTCAACTTTATTAACTTTTGTCATTAATTTTCTTCTAGCACTTAATCTAGATGGCATATCTTTTTGTCTTTTTTCTGTTTTTTCTTCTTTAACAACTCTTAAATATTCTTTTCCGTTTTTGCTTGTTACTTTTTCTGTAACTTTTCTTCCGTTGCTATCTAATTTTGCTTTTACAACTTTTACTTCTACTTCTTCAAAGTTTTTATATTCTTTAACAGCAAGTGCGATAACACTATCAACAATAGCTTTAACTTCTTTAGCTCTAGCTTCTGTTGTAACGATTTTACCATTAACTAATAAATCTGTTGTTTGCACTTTTAACATTGCTAATCTTTGATCAGTTGGTTTTCCAAGTTTTCTTGTTCCTGCCACTTTACTTCTCCACCTTCCTTAATTATTCTTCTTCAG
>JAEIGA010017496.1_pt1 | contig 10925 bp, 10 predicted proteins | sample 9270691 | NCBI WGS metagenome assembly JAEIGA01 (sample SAMN17057246, study PRJNA624740) | gut metagenome | biome: biome; isolation source: fecal sample | host: Bos grunniens | place: China: Xizang | collected 2019 | reverse complement strand
TGCCACTGGCTTTTTGAATCTTGACTGGGATTTGGTAAGTAAAGTCTTGACAGATGCCTATCAAGGAATAAAAACACAATTTAGAAAGGAGCTCTGAAAATGGACGCCATCAAAATAGAAGGCTTAACAAAAAAATACAAGGATGTGGTGGCGGTAGATAATTTGAACCTTGCCGTAAAACAAGGAGAAATCTTTTCTCTTTTGGGGGTGAACGGAGCAGGGAAAACCACCACCATCAAAATGCTTTCCTGTATCACAAGACCCACCAGTGGCGATGCTTTTTTGATGGGAAAAAGTCTTTCCACAGAAGCTTCCGCCGTAAAATCCCTCATAGCCTTGTCGCCCCAAGAAACTGCTGTGGCACCAGGACTTACGGTGCAGGAAAATCTTGCCCTTATGGCAGGTGTCCACGGCTGTGGGGGAGAGGAACGACAGGAACGGATGCAGCAACTGATGGCTTTGTTAGACTTGGAGTCTGTTGGTAAGAAAAAGGCTGGAAAGCTCTCTGGTGGCTGGCAACGACGGCTTAGTATAGCCATGGCCTTAATCAGTGAGCCACAGATTCTTTTTCTGGATGAGCCAACCTTGGGGCTGGACGTGCTTGCCCGTAGCGACTTGTGGAATATTATCCGCTGTCTAAAGGAGAAGGTAACCATTGTTCTTACCACCCACTACATGGAAGAAGCAGAAGCCCTTTCTGACAGAATCGCCATTATGAAGGATGGCAGGCTTTTAGTTTGTGATACAGCTGAAAACATCAAGGAATTGGCGGGAAAAAGTAATTTTGAACAGGCCTTTGTTGCCATTGTAAAAGGAGGGCTACAATGAGAATCATAACCTTTGCTAACAGAACTATGAAAGAGATTTTACGTGACCCACTAAACTTGGCTTTTGGCCTTGGCTTTCCTTTGGTATTGATTTTTCTCCTTTCTGCCATTCAGGCCAATATTCCTGCTCCCCTTTTTGAAATACAGCAGCTGGCTCCAGGCATTGCCGTTTTTGGCCTTTCCTTTATCACCTTGTTTTCTGCCACCATTATTTCCCGTGACAGAACAAGCTCCCTATTGCAGCGGCTCTATACCACACCCATGACGCCCACAGACTTCATTCTGGGATATACCCTACCTATTATCCCCCTTGCACTGGCTCAAGGGGTGGTGTCCTACCTTGCAGCCTTGGTGCTGGGCTTGGACTGTACCCTTGGTATTGTCTACGCACTGGTGGCTATTTTGCCTATTTCCTTGCTGTATATTGCCTTGGGACTGCTTTGTGGAAGTGTTTTGACTGACAAGCAGGTGGGCGGTGTGTGCGGGGCCTTGCTAACAAATCTTTCTGCTTGGCTTTCTGGAATTTGGTTTGACCTGGAGCTAGTAGGTGGAACCTTTCGAGACATTGCCCATTGCTTGCCCTTTATTCACGCTGTGGAATTGGAACGAGCCGTATTGGCAGGTCAAGTAAGTCAAATTTTTCCCCATATTTGGTGGGTACTGGCCTATGGGCTTGCTATCTTTGTGGTGGCTATCCTCTTGTTTTTAAAGCAGATGAAAGGGCGGTAAGCGTTAAGCCTTTGATTCTTTTTTCTCACATAAAAAAGCGGGATTCAAGTTGAATCCCGCTTTTGATTTTTCATTAACCTACGATAGCCTTCATGGCAGTCATGTAGCCACGGAGCTTCTTTCCTACAATCTCAATGGGGTGGTTACGGATTTCTTCGTTTACCTTTACCAGCTCCTGGTTGGAAACGCTGTTATCCTTGTTAGCCAGCCCCTTTCCGATGATGTCGGTGTCTACCTTTGCCATAAAGTCCTTCAACAGAGGACGACAGGCATTGTCAAAGAGGTAGCAGCCGTATTCAGCAGTATCGGAAATAACCTTGTTCATTTCATACAGCTTCTTGCGGCTAATGAGGTTTGCAATAAGAGGAGTTTCGTGGAGGGACTCGTAGTAGGCACTTTCAGGCTTGATTCCTGCATCCACCATGGTTTCAAATGCCAGCTCTACACCAGCCTTAACCATAGCCACCATCAAGATACCATTGTCAAAGTATTCCTGCTCTCCAATTTCTACATCTCCAGCAGGAGTCTGCTCAAAGGCTGTCTTTCCTGTGGCCTCACGCCATGCCAACAAGTTCTTGTCGTCATTTGCCCAGTCAATCATCATTACACGGCTGAATTCACCAGCAATAATGTCGTACATGTGCTTCTGGTACAAGGGAGCCATAATTGCCTTCAGTTCCTTGGAAAGGGCATTGGCCTTGATTTTGGCCGGATTGGACAGGCGATCCATCATACCGGTGATTCCACCCCACTTGAGGGCTTCGGTAATGGTTTCCCAACCGTATTGAATCAGCTTGGAGGCATAACCCTTGTCAATTCCCTTTTCCACCATGCGGTCAAAGCACAAGATACTTCCAGTCTGAAGCATACCACAGAGAATAGTCTGCTCACCCATGAGGTCGGACTTTACTTCTGCCACAAAGCTTGACTCAAGAACACCTGCACGGCTTCCACCAGTTCCAGCTGCCAAAGCCTTTGCAATGGCCCACCCCTTTCCTTCTGGGTCGTTTACTGGGTGAACGGCGATGAGGGTAGGAATACCAAAGCCACGAACATATTCTGTGCGAACTTCGGAACCTGGTCCCTTGGGTGCCATCATTACAACGGTAATGTCAGGGCGAATCTGCATTCCTTCTTCTACAATATTGAATCCGTGGCTGTACCACAGAGAAGCTCCCTGCTTCATCAGGGGAACAACATTTTCCAAAACATTGGAGTGCTGCTTGTCTGGGGTAAGGTTTCCTACCAAGTCAGCAGTGGGAATCATTTCCTGGTAGGTTCCCACCTTGAATCCATTTTCTACGGCGTTCTTGTAGCTGGCACGCTTCTCTGCAATGGCTTCTGCACGCAAGGCATAGCTTACATCAAGACCGGAATCCCGCAGGTTCATTCCCTGATGGAGACCCTGGGCACCGCAACCGATGATAACAATCTTCTTGCCTTTCAGGGCATTTGTTCCGTCGGCAAATTCCTCCCGATCCATAAAGCGGCAGTGACCCAACTGAAGCAAGGCCTCCCGCCAGGGGATGGAATTAAAATAATTAACCTTTTCCATTATGATTCCTCTAAAAATAAAGTTATGTTTAAGTTTCTTTATTGTAGTGAAAAACAAGGCTTTGGTAAAGGCTCAAATGAAGGGGAAGGGGAGCTTCTACTTTAAACTCGTGGAGCCAAATCGTTTGTCTACGAATTGTTCTAGCTGGGGGAGCAACTCTTGTTTCAATATCAAGTAGGTTTCTTCCATTACGTTAGAAGCGTTGCGCAAGAATAGGTCTGCGGGATGAACCTGCAGCACATCTGCTATCTTGAACATAAGGTCAAAGGAAGGATATTGGCGTCCTGACTCTATACAACCGATAGTTCCTGGCTGACAGTTGCATAGTTCTGCCAGTTTTGCCTGGGAAAATCCTTTAAGGCTACGATAATGCTTAAGATTTGCTATGAAGGTGCTTTGATGAGACATCTTATACTAAGTATAAACAAGGTTTTTTCAGAATAAAATTGTGTGAGAACTAGTGACTTTACATTGACACTTTGTATAAACAAGTATATGGTAGGAGACAATAGTTTATACAGAGTGGAAGAGGAGGGAAAAGAGCTGAATCGGATTGTGCGATTTGAAAATATGTCTGCTTTTATGGAGAATTTTGATATTAAAGAGGGAGACAGAATTTGTGGAAGGGGTGAAGTTTGGTCAAGAAGTGGGAATTGTTTAAGAAATATTTCATGTTGCCCTACTTCTACAGAATTTATTTTCAAAGCTATCAAAAATGATGAAAGAGGATGGGAACTTGAATGTAGTAGTGAAAGCATATTTGCTTTTTCTGCAGATACGGATTCATTTTTCTTTTTTAGGAATCATTCAAAGTGTCTTGTAATATGTGCTTGCAGGGAAATCAATGGAAAGATGGAGTTCCAAGTGTGCATATTGTTTGATGTTGAGGTAAGGAGAGGATAAACATGGGTTTTTTTGGAGAATATCTGGCTGCAAGAGCCACGATTGGAGCTGCAGATTTGCTGGTAGATGTTGCTGCAGGTGTAATATCAGATGGTATTGAGAAAAAGGACAAGGCTGACACCTTGAAGACTTTAGTATTTGTCGTTAGTTATCGTGCAACTCTTACCCGTGAGTTAAAGAAGGAGATTGTCGGGGTAATGAGGACTGTGGATGAGGATATTTCAGTCTTTTCTTGTGAGCCAGAAATTGACGCTATTTACAATGACTTGCAAAAAATGTCGTCAGTTCAGTTTTTTGAGCAGGTACTTTCAACTCGAATTCTAAGGGAAAAGATAGTTAGTTTATACGTGCTGGCTCTTGTTCTCGTGGGAAGCCTTGCAGAAAAGAATTTTTTGTCTCCCCAACAGTTGTATAATCTTTCGTTGATAAAAAAACAATTTTCATTCACTCGTCAGGAACTTGGTTCTTGTTACAGTATGATAGCCAAAATGTCTGGTGAGGATGTTGATGATGTTGCAGAGCAGTTGGAGTTGTTAACTGGAGATGCGGCAATGGATAGGCTGTTGGAACAATATCCTCATCTTGTTGAGGGGGACGGCCCAAAGCAAATTGCTGTGAAAGAGGAACCCAAAGAATCTGTTAGTCAAGAATTGGAAGAAATTGCCAAGATATATTATGAGTCTGTGGAAAGAATGGGTAGTGCGGACTATGCAACACAAGTGATTTTGGCTGATGTGCAGCCCCAGAGAGTCATGAGGGCCGTAAAAAGCTATGCAAAGGATTGTTCGGGTGAAAACATCATCCTCCAGTATGACAGTACGATTGATAGTACAGGAAAGGAGGGATTTCTTCTCACCAACAAGAAATTATACATAAATACAGGTGTCATTTTTGATAAGCCTAGTGCAATTCCTCTGAGGAATATCATGTCCATTTCAGTAGACAAGAAAAACATGAGGATAATTGTAAACAAGTCCAAAATAGAGGCTGCATGGTTAAAGAAAATAGAGCTGATTGAAGAATTAAGCGACTTGCTGCAAAAGATAATACCACTGGCTAAAGAAATTCAGTGATTTTGGAGGTGTAATATGCGTATTGAGGATATGGCAGAGACCATTTCAACTAAAAAGAAATCAACAGCGATTTTGTTGAATCTGGTAGGATGCTTAGGAGCTTTTGGTTTGCATAGGTTCTATGTTGGAAAAATCAAATCAGGGGGTCTGCTACTTCTTGTTTCTTTTCTTTCCGCCGGGTCTGTCGGTGTAATTTGGGGATTATATGATTTATTCACAATGTTGTTTACGGATAAATTCACTGATTGCGATGGACTTCCCTTGCAATGATTTCTAGCAAGGAGAGTAGGTTTCTTCTTTCCGCTGTTCTTTGGTTCTTTCTCTGTTTCCCCTTGCAGGGGCAGGAGCGGGGGCTCCAGTTCCTGAACCATCCCGACTACATTGCCGGGAAGGGGTACGGGGAGAGCCCGGCGGTGGCTCGGCAGGCTGCCTTGGGAGAACTGAGTAGATACTTTGTGTCTCAGGTTACCACGGAAACAAGAGAATTCGTTGAAATGAAAGATAGTGAAAGTTCTAGCCGGCTCAGTCAGGAAACCTTTGTTTCCAGCCAGACGGATCTCTTTTCTGTACGGTATGGTGAGCCTTATTATCTAGAAGGACAGAACCTCTGGGAATGCGTGGCCTATATCAATCGGCAGGAGGCATGGGGAGTTTATAAGCAACGTCTAGAGCCCTTAGTTCAGACCTTTGCTCGTTTGTGTCAATCTGCTCGGGAAGAGTCTGATCCTCTTTCTTGTCTTCTGTTTTACTCTCGTGCCTTAAGCCTTGCCCAGAAGAACGAACTTTCCTCAAAGCAAGCCTTTGCTACTGCCTTGTATCCTGTAGGTGCCGCTGATTTTGCTCCTTTGCTGGAGGAATTAGGAGCGCTTGAAGCTAAAATTTCTATCCTTGCTAACCAGTGTCCGGTGTATGTTGAGTGTTCGCAAGATTTTAACAACATGATTTTGACAGCTACAACGGAAAATCTTTCACGGCAGGGACTTGTAGTTACCAATGACAAAGCTTGTACAGAGTATGTCTGCATAGTGACGGTGACAGAAAACTTGCAGGAACTAAGTGGCGGTAACTTTTACACTCCGCAGGTACAGATTGCACTCGCTTGTGGCAACAAAAGTCTTTATGCTCAAAGTTTTTCCATACAACGTACTGGAGCAAGGAATGGTAGTGTGGCAAAACAACGGTGCTACAAAGCTATTGCTGATGAACTGAGGAAATCTTTCTTGGAAGAGTGAGAAAAAGATCACTATTCGCAGTAATTAGTCAGGAAAAGAATTTTCCAATGTGAAAAGTTTGGGAAAAAACATATTTTGGAGGAAAATCATGATCAAGGTCATGAAAAAGGCTGCATTAGTTGTAACGGCTTCTGCAGGATTGATGATGCTGTGGGGATGTGCTTCCACAGGAGCTATTGATGGTCAAGATGGAAAACTTGCTTCTACATCGGGTTACAGCATTCTGGGGAAGGAGACTACAGTGGTGGACTGGGATGGGCGTACACTGGGGGCAGAAGCTTCTCCTGCATGGCTGGCCGCTGCAAATCGGGGGGATTTCTCCGCCTTTATTCAGGCTTATAACAAGAAGGAAAATAGCGTGTTTAAGCGTTCTACAGGAACGGGAGCTGATGTGCGGGCTGCAACTATGAGAGCGGATATGGCCTATGCACGGAATGTTGCTCGAGAATTGCAACAGTCTATCAATGTGTTTGCGGCAGAGCAGGCACGGGCAGGAAATATTGGGGACACTACCCGTCAGGCCATAGAGGAAGTGACGAAAACCCAGTCAAATGCGGAGATTACTGGTCACCAGAAGGTTGTAGAGTACTGGCAGCAAGTAATCGAACTAGATCCCCTCACAGAAACAAAAACTTCACGCTACATCGTCTATCAAATCTATGAAATTGACCCCAGCATTTGGGCTCAGACCACGGCAAAGTACGTGAAGGAGGTTTTGAATGGTGTTCCTGACGAACTGACTCCCGAGCAGGACTTTGTGAAAGACTTGGTGGGCCAGATGATGGATGATGCTCGTTTCCCCACTGTACTAAGCCAACAGGAAGCAGTACAGAAGGCTGAGGCTGCCAAGAGAATGGCAGATGTACAGGCAGAACTTGCTCCTGCTCAACAGAAGGCTGCTGCAGAACAGGAACTTGCAAAAATCATGCAGGATGGAAAAACCCAGCGTACCCAGATTGTAGCGGATGCTCGGACAGAACAGGTGCAGGCTCAGGCCGATGCCACTAAGACAGCCTATCTTTCCGGAAGTCCGGTATATGCCAGTGCTGCCACAGTGACAGCGGCTGACCAGGAGTGGGCAGATGCAGAGGCCTTAGCAGCATCAATCTTGTTCGGTTAATCTTTTATTTTCAGAACTTAGAGCCCAACACTGAGCTCTAAGTTCTCAACTACGGAGGATATCATGAAAAAAATTTACAGGTCAGGGGTTGTATGTCTTCTGGCTTTTTTGTTTTTAAGTTGCCTTTCTACCCAGAATGAGGTTGAGGCCAGTCAACCTGCGAAAATCCAGCAGTTCCAAGAAGATGGCTCTTTTCAAGATGGTGACTTTGATGATGAATCTTTTGTGTCAAGTACTCATACTGCTAAGGGGGAAGAAAAAAACTCTTCCAAGGCTAGCAAGACTGAGAGCTTGTACAAGGGAAAAGGTTTAGCCATTGCTGTCCTGCCTCCAGAGTTGCGAGGTGGGGAACCGTGGATGAAGCAGTCATTTCAGGACAACCTCACTAGCCTTCTTGCAGGTTATACAGATATGACAGTGTTAGATCGCAAGAACGAAGATTTAATCATTGCTCAGCAGGAGCTTTCAGAGACAGGATTGTATTCTGAAGAAAATGCGGTGGAAATTGGCCAGATGACCAATGCTCAATATGTGGTGGTGGGGAGCATCCAAAAACTTTCCGCCAGCTATGAGTGCAATTTTAGGGTGAACGAGACAGCTACCAACGAGATTCGTTCTGCCAGCATTAGTCGTCATTCCTTGGCAGATATGGAGTCTGGTGTGGCTGTTCGTCAGATTGTACAGGAATTATTTGGTGGGCTTGGCATTCAGTTGACAAAAGCAGAACAGACTGCTTTGCAAAAGAAGACTGACGTGGAATCCACCTCCATTACCATGCTGGCAAAGGGAGATCAGGCCCAGGCCTCGGAAGACTATATTCAGGCTGTGCTGTACTACAACCAAGTAGAAGGTACCTTCCAGCAAGAGGCCCAAGAGAGCACCTCACAGATGCTTTCCGCCTCCCCGGAGAACCTCACCGTCCGCCAGCGCCAGCAGTATAATCAAGTGCAACGTGCTAAGTGGGAAAAAATTCTTACAGACCTGCGTTCATATTTGAATGAGAATTTGTGGATTGGTGTGTATGAGCTAAATGTGGAAGAAGAAAACTTTACCATGAACACAGTTTCCTACAAAGTTTTTCCTGGAATGAGAGTTTTTGAAAATAGAACAGCTGTAATAGTTGCAAAGATAGTATTGGAAGAATGGCAGAAGATAAAAAAAGATCCTAACAATGAGGTATGGACAGATGGACTTAATTATTATGCTTATGACTGGTATTTTAATATTTCTGTTGGACTATTTGATGGTGATAATAATCTAATTGCCAAAGAAGGTACTAGTGTATCAGGAGATGAAGATATTGAAAGTCTTTTTAGTGTCACTAGCAATGCTGCTAAATATGCCGTTAAAAGCCAGAAAAAATATTTTGATGATGCTAAATATAACAAGGCTTATTTAGTACATTTTTTCAATATTAAGATTACTGATATGAGTGAAAATACTGTGATTCCTACTGCAAAGATCCTTGGAATTGAAGGAAAGAATAGTTATGCTCATACATTTAGAGGAATGTCTACAAGTACTACTTATTCCTGTAAGCTTACCCTCTACTCCATGTCAGAGTGGGAAGCCCTCATGGCTCAGCAATAAGGTTTGAAGCGACTATTGGGAGAAATAACAAATCTTCCAATAGTCCTTATTTTTTCATCTCTATTTTCTCTGTTGTACAGGAGACTGGACTGTTGCAATAATCAAAAAAATAGGTCTTCTTTGACAAAGCCTTTCTTGAGTAAAATTAAAACTTGACACTTCTGTATACTATGCTATACTGCCCCTTGTGAAGGATACCTCTACTACCCAAGGCCCCATTTGGAAGCATTTGCTTCGTCTTTTTTATCCCATTTTGCTTGGAACCTTTTTTCAGCAATTATACACCACGGTGGATTCCATTATTGTGGGGCATTTCTTGGGAAAAGAGGCCTTGGCGGCAGTAGGTGGTGGAGCTGCCCTCATTGTGAACTTGCTGGTGGGATTCTTTGTGGGAATATCCTCTGGTGCCACCGTAATTGTGTCTCAGTTTTTTGGTGCTGGTGATACTCTCAAAATGAAGAAAGCTATTTCCACTGCCATAAGCCTTGCCATTATTGGTGGCTTTGTGTTGATGGTGGCAGGAATTCTTTCTGCAAAATGGATGCTGCACATCATCGGCACCCCTGATGAACTGATGGGCGTGTCAATGGAATATATTTGCTGGTATTACGCTGGTATGATTCCCTCTCTTTTGTACAACATGGGCTCAGGAATTTTTCGTGCAGTGGGAGATACTCGCCGTCCCTTGTATTTTCTAATAGCAGCCTGTCTTACCAATATTGTCTTTGACTTAATAACCATAAATGTGTTGGGTTTTGGGGTGGCAGGGGCGGCCATTGCCACGGTTTTGTCCCAGGTGGTGGCTATGATTTTTGTGCTGCGGGGCTTTCACCGTCAATGGACACTCTTTGGTACTTTGCCAAAGCAATTGTTTGTGCTTCCCTGGAAATATCTTGATGCCACCTTGTTGAAGGTGACTATAAAAATCGGCTTGCCTGCTGGTTTTCAGGCCGTCATGTATTCTCTGTCGAATTTGATCATTCAATCAAAAATTAATGAGTTTGGAACGGACACCATTGCAGCCTTTTCTGCCTACAGTAGATTAGATAGCTTTTACTGGATGATTATTGGTGCCTTTGGTGTGGCTATTACCGTATTTGTGGGACAAAATTATGGGGCAAAACAATACAAGCGAGTATTTCAAGGAACGTGGATTTGCCTTGCTATGACTGGCGCTTCTACCATTGCCATGTGTATCTTTTTAATGCTTACTTCTCATTGGCTCTATCTTTTTTTTACCACTGATCCAGAGGTTATCCGCATTGGGCTTGAAATGCTCTACTTTCTTGTGCCAACCTATATTAGCTATATTTCTATAGAAATCCTTTCTGGAGCTATTCGTGGAACAGGAGATTCCGTTATTCCCATGGTAATGACCCTCGGTGGAATTTGTTTGTTGCGGGTAGCGTGGTCGTTTTTTGTCGTTCCCCTTCAGCCTCGTATCAATACAGTACTAATGAGCTATCCTGTTACCTGGGTAGTTACTTCAATCATGTTCTTTGTGTATTACAAATTTGGAGGCTGGCGAAAAGGACTAGAGTAGGAGAAGGCAAAATCTCCAGTGATACCTGCAAAAAATAACCCCACTTCAATAAAGTGGGGCCTGCTCTATGAATTGCTTTCAAATAACCTTTGTTTTACATTCCACCGAACTGCTGCATGAATTTTGCCTGTAAGCCCTTGTTTTTAGTGAGCTTTTTCATAGCTAGGCGAGTTTTTTCAAACTGCTTAATAAGGCGGTTTACCTCTGCTACAGAGGTTCCGGAACCCTTTGCAATGCGCTTGCGGCGGCTGGGGCCAATAATCAGGTGGTTTGCCCGCTCCTTCTTTGTCATGGAAAGGATAATGGCTTCCTGCCGTTTCATGACACTAGTATCAATTTCTTGGTTTCCCATT
>JAEIGA010017495.1_pt1 | contig 10925 bp, 10 predicted proteins | sample 9270691 | NCBI WGS metagenome assembly JAEIGA01 (sample SAMN17057246, study PRJNA624740) | gut metagenome | biome: biome; isolation source: fecal sample | host: Bos grunniens | place: China: Xizang | collected 2019 | reverse complement strand
TCTTTAAAGCAGTTAGAATTTTATCTGTTTCGGAAAGTTCCTTAATCACAACAACGGGAACAAATTTTTCCAAGGAATCAACCTCCAAAAATGTATTTGTAAAAAGTCAAGATTGCTATTACCACGGATTCTATCACCTTTATTTTAAAAATGCAACCATCAAAATGCAAAAAAGCACCGACCACATAGTGGTCGGTGCAGCAAAATTATTTTACAGTAATTGCAGTGATGTGGGGGTTAGCGCCCTCGTACCAGTACAGGAAGCCCTCTACATCAACAGTCTTACCAACTTCCAGAGTTGCAAAAGACTTGTACAGTTCGGTCTCGGGATCGGTCAGGTATCTCTCAACGCAGAAGCTGTAGGACTTGCCGTCCAGAGCCAGATTGACATAGATGTCGTCGCCGGGCTCGCCGTTCTTGTACTCAATCTTCTCAACAGTCATGCCCTTGAAAGCAACCTTCTCGTTCTGATGCTTGATCAGATCATCAGTGCCCAACAGAGCAGTAACGTCGAAAGCCTCAGCAACAAAGGTATCGCCCTCTACGAACTCAAAGGTACCATCCATAATCTCGATCTCGCCAGCCCACTGGCCCTTGGTACCGGTGATCTTAATCTTGGTGCCGGGAACCAGCTTAGCAGCATCTTCCTGAGTGCAAGCCATCTCGTATGCGAAGAAAGCGCCGTCCTTGCTCTGGCAGTAAGCGGTGATCTTGTTGTCCCACCAGGACTGAGTTGCCTGCACATAGGTTTCCACAACAACCTTAGAATCCATAGCAGCTGCCATATATTCCTCGTGAGTCATTACGTCAGACTTAGGCTCGGTAGCATCAGTCTTGGGCTCAGTACCGGCAGTAGTACCAGCGGTGGAGCCTTCGGTGTTGTCAGCGGGCTTGGTACAGCCGGCAACAGAAAGAACCATTACCAGTACCAAAAGAATTGCAATAAGCTTTTTCATGATACATTCTCCTTTTTATGTTGTTTTTACGAACAACATCATTATACAACTCTTTTTAAGAAAATCAACATTTTTTCCTACATTTTCTTTTTATTCGTTTTTATGGCTGAAACGAGTGTATATCCACCGATACAAAGCCAGCATGTTGCCAAACCAAATAGCAAAATAACGGCAGATTTAGGCAATGCGCCAAACTCTTTTGCACCAGTATCAGCAACAATCTGATCAAGTCGATACAACGCAGTCACATCAGCATACATAGCATCGTAGTAGTTCACATCCACCTTTTCGCCACGACGAACAGATTTCGTAACATTCTCTACAAGCTGACCGGCTGCATTGCGCAAAGATGCCGATCCGTTAAACACAGGAGTGACAAAGGTTTTATCCGTGTTGTCCAGCAAAAGGCGGGTTGCGTCGATCTTAATATCGTAGTAAAGCTGATTGTCCTCTCCCCTACGGCTAAGATAATCCTTATAAATATCGTTTTGCTGCGCTTTTGTAGTAACGGGCACATAGCCCTCGGTTTGCGCGTAGGCAATCTGCACGGAATCTGTCAGCATAAACTGAGCAAACAACCAGCTTGCCAGCACCTCCTGAGGATCCTCTTTGTTAAAAAGGCACATGGAAGGGCCTTGGGAAATCATTTTCGGGTTTTTCGTATCAAACTGGGGAATCTGCATGACAACGGTTTCAAACTGAACAAGCTTTTCTTCCGCAATATCCACAAGCGGTGCATTGCTGCCCATCCAGGTAGCGCCGGCAGTAGAGTCAATGGCGAAAATACATTGACCGGCATTCAGGAAATTGGCAGGATAACCATTAATCTTAAAGGTAGAAAAAGCGCCTGATTTTGCATAAACAGCAACAGTTTCCAAAATCTTACGCGTTGCCTCATTGAAGATCAGAATATCACCAGCATCGGTAGAATAGCCTGCATTTTTCTGGGCAAGCATTTGAATCATCATATTGTCGGTAGATTTATACAGAAACGGGATCAGCACCTTCTGTCCGTTAACAATATAATTTCCGTCAGCATCTTTTTTCGTTGCTGCTTCGCTGACTTTCCATACGAAATCCCATGTCAGTTTCTCAGGCAGAGTAAATCCCAATTTCTCTACATAGGTCTTATTCACATAGCAAGCCTCGGTGGAGCGCATATAGGGCACGGCATAATAGTGATTATCAAAAGAACATTCTTCTAAGAATTTCGGCACAATCTCCTCTGCTGTAGGCGCATCAAAAAGCACCTCACTGCCACCCATACCGTATCGGGAGTCTGTCAAAAGATTATCAAGCGGTACAACTGTATCTGCGCCTGTCAGATAGGTCGCAATATGATCCGGATAGGTAATGCAGACATTGGGTGTGGTATTTGTAGGAATATTCGTAATAACATCGTTATATATCCTGCTGTAATCCGTATACAAACGAAGATTCACCTTGATATTAGGATATATTGTCTGAAAGTCAGCAATCGCCTGTTTATAGATATTGACCTGGGTCATATTGGTATCGTTCTTTGCCCAGAATGTAATCTCATGGTTTCGGGTAGTATCAAAATTTTCGGGAATTTCAAACGACGACTTAACAGGTTCTGTTTCATCGGGAATAACCATCTTACCATGGCATGCAGAAAGGGTGAGCAATAGGCAAAACGCAGAAATGATACATACAAGCTTTTTCATCCCTTGGTACCTCCTCGGGATACACCCTCCATAATGCGGTTACGGAACAACAGGAACAAAACAATCAGCGGAGCAGAAACAACCACAACCGCCGCCATCATTGCCGGAATATTTTCACGGCCGAAACCGTTTTCCCGGATGGATTGTATACCATTGGAAACCAGGAAATGACTTTCCTTATCTGTAATCAATCGAGGCCATACATAGGAATTCCAGCACTCAATCACCTTCAAGATGGTAATGGTAATCAAAGTAGGTTTGCAAATCGGCACCATAACACGGAGCAAATAACGCAAATCTGTTGTGCCGTCCACCTTGGCGGCATAATACAATTCATTGGGAATCTGGGCAAAATTCTCCTTTAGTAGATAGATATAAAACACCGATGTTACAGAGGGTAGAATCAGGCCGGGAAACGTATTGCGCAAATCCAGATTGGTAACCGTTACATAGTTGGTGATTACAACCAGTTCATTAGGAATCATCATCAGAGATAAAAATAGTGTAAAAACCAAATTTTTACCCTTAAAATTCAGTCTGGCAAAAGCAAATGCTGCCATAACCGAAACAATCACCATAAGTACAGTCGTAATTACGGTAAATATCAGGGTATTCAAGAAATACTGCGCCAAAGGAACGGCAGTAAATGCGTGAATATAGTTTTGCAGTGTCGGTGAAAGCGTAATTAACTGGGGAATATACTCTGAGTTATATGCGCCATAGCTTTTCACCGAGGTGAGCAACATCCAGTAGAACGGAAACAGAACAACAATACCCCAAATAGACAGGCATGCGTATGTCACAGACTTCACCGCTCTGTCCCGTCGAAGGGCAGAACGTTCAATTTTCTCATAATCCATAGTCTGCGCCTCCTTAGTAGTGGACGTGTTTCTTGCTGACAAGCAAATTGATACAGGTAATTGTCAGCACAATGGAAAATAGCACGATAGCAGCAGCAGATGCATAGGACGGATAACCGCCGCTGTTGCCGTAAAGCATATCATACACATAGCCAACAATAGTATTCATACCTGCTGCATTCAAATCTGTACCAAACAATGCCACCGCATCGCTATATACCTTAAATGCGCCGATAAATCCGGTGATAATCAAATAAAACATAGTAGGAGAAATCAAAGGCAGGGTAATTTTTGCAAAAATACGCATACGGGATGTGCCGTCAACTTTGGCAGCATTATAATAAGTTTCATTTACAGAAGCCAACGCAGTTGTCAAAATCAAAATTTTGAAAGGCATAACAACCCAGATGGTATAGAACGAAAGGACAAACATCTTTGCCCAATAAGGTCCGTCGATAAAGTCCACGGATTCTCCACCAAACCAGCTGATTACCATGTTGGCAAAGCCGTCGGTATAGGGTGTTTTCTGGAATAGAATCATAAACACCAGACCGACTGCTAAGGTATTGGTCACATAAGGCAGAAAATATACTGTCTGAAACAGATTCCGCAAAGGCTTAATAGAATTAAGGCCAACGGAAATCAACAAAGCAATTCCCGTGGACAAAGGAACTGTAATGATAACCAGCAGGAAAGTATTTTTCAAGGCCTGCAAAAAATACGGGTCATGAAGCACGTAGGCATAGTTATACAATCCAATGCCGGTATATGTCTGAGATGCAGAATGGAAGCTTTCCTCAAAGGAATAGATGAATACATCTATTAGCGGATACACCATAAAGACGCCCAAAAACAGGAACGCAGGCAACAGGTATAGCCAGCCTTTCAATTTTCTATCGTCCATACTTCTCTCCTTTACTTAAAGAGCAGTCTCTGCTGGGTATCCTCAGCAAACAAAAATACCTTATTGGATTTTAAATCGAAACGAACCATATTGGAGGTAGTATCCACACGATTTTCTGCGCTGATAATAGCTCGAATATCCGCATTTTCGCAGCATTCGTGGCTACAAACCACGCTAACATCCCGACCCATGACTTCAACCCGATTCAGTTTACAGGAAAGAGCGCCCTTATCAGAAAGCACAAACCCTTCCGGACGAATAGCGACAGTCACAGACTGGTCGGCAACACCGGCAACATCCATAATGCGTTCATCTGCAATATAAAGGCCACCTGCCTCTACCCTGCCCTTAAACACATTGATGGGCGGCGTACCAAGGAATTTGGCCACAAACAAATCCACGGGATCATCATACACATCCTGGGGTTTTCCTACCTGGTGGATGACGCCATCCTTCATAACCACAATCAGATCAGAAATGCTCATAGCTTCTTCCTGGTCATGGGTAACAAAAATGGTTGTGATACCGGTCTGATTCTGAATCCGGCGAATCTCCTCACGGGTCTGCAGACGAAGTCTTGCATCCAGATTGGATAAAGGTTCATCCAGCAGTAAGATGCGAGGCATTTTTACAAGAGCACGGGCAATGGCAACACGCTGCTGCTGGCCGCCGGAAAGTTCACTGGGTTTGCGATCCATCAGGCCGTCAATCTGCACCAGCTTGGCAACTTCCAAAGCTTTTTCTGCCATCTGTTCCTTGGTCAGCTTATCCTTACCCTTCAGATTCTGCAAAGGGAAGATAATATTCTGCATAACCGTCAAATGGGGATACAGCGCATAATTCTGGAACACCAGACCCACACCTCTATTTTCAGGCGGCAAGGCGGTCACATCGTCATTTCCAAAGAAAATCTTGCCAGAGGTAGGCTTCTGCAAACCGCTAAGCAGATTCAATGTCGTACTTTTTCCGCATCCGGAAGGGCCAAGCAAACCAATCAGCTTTCCGTCAGGTATCTCAAACGAAACGTTATTCACCGCAACCACATCCGGCTGTTTTTTCCGGTAGCTGGGAAACTTTTTAGTAAGATTTTCCAGTGTAACTTTCATAGCAATTCCACCTTTACTTAATCTGGAAATATTATAGTAAATCCTAACTTGTATTGCAAGTTTAATTATGATATACTATGGAAAAATTGGCAGAAAGAAGGCATTCTATGGAGCTGACAACCGGAAAACCGCTGGACATGTCCGGCAGATTAGACAAAGAAGTGCGTGTATACGATTTTCTGGACCGCTTGGGCGTTTCCTATGAACGGGTTGATCACGAGCCAGCTATGACAATGGAGGCATGTACCGAAATCGACAAGGCTATGGGAACCGCTATGTGTAAAAATCTTTTGCTTTGCAACCGGCAGAAAACAGACTTCTATCTTCTATTGATGCCCGGCGAAAAGGTGTTTCAAACCAAGGAGTTGTCTGCTCAGTTGGGTGTTTCCCGTCTTTCCTTTGCTCCCGCGGAACCTATGGAGGAATTCCTGGACATCACCCCCGGCTCGCTGAGCATTTTAGGTTTAATGAACGATAAGGATTTTCGTGTGAGATTGATCATAGATAAGCCTGTGTTAGACGCAGAATTCATTGGTGTCCATCCCTGTATCAACACATCCAGCCTAAAAATCAGAACAGACGATCTCATCCATAAAATTATACCCGCTATGGGACATGAACCTACCATAGTCAATTTGCCATAACAAAAAGCGGTGCTTTTGCACCGCTTTTATTATTTTAGAGCATCAATAATTTCTGAAGCATCCTCTAAAACCAAATGTGGTTTTTCCTCTGCTTTTTCCAAAATTTCCCGAGTTGTTTCGCCACTTAAAACCAAAATACCGGTAATTCCCGCATTCAAACCGGATTTTATATCCGTATAAATCCGGTCCCCTACAACGGCAGTTTCTTCCTTGGAAAAGCCGTACTGATCCATGGCAAGCTGAGGCATCAAGGGACTGGGTTTACCAATGACCACAGGCCGCTTTCCCGTTGCATTGTAAATCATATCGCACACACTGCCACAGTCCGGCACACTACCAAACTCCGTAGGACATACATAATCCGGGTTTGTGGCAATATAGGGCAAATTCTCACGGGTTAACAGAAGTTTGCTTACATCTTCCAGCTTTTGGAAGGTCAACTCTGTGTCAAACCCCATAACAATACAATCTACATCGGCTAAATTTTCAGTAACAGAGAAACCTTCCATCATTAATTCTTTCTTTAAAGACTGGGTGCCGCACACATAAAGTCGATGATTGGGGTAATGTTGTTTCAGGTAGTAGGCTGTTGCCTGGGAAGATGTAATAAAATCCTCTCTTGTGGCAGTAATGCCTAATTTATCAAGTTTTTTAATATAATCTTCCACACTTTTGGAAGAATTATTGGTCATAAACAAATACCGTCTACCGGTTGACCGAATGGTCTCCAATAGTTCTAATGTAAAATCGTACAACCGATTCCCCAGATATAACGTTCCATCCATATCGAACAGATACAGATTAATTTTTTTTATTAATTCGTTCTTATTCATATCCTCTCCTACAAAAGCTCGCACAAATCGTCCAGCACACCCAAATCCCAAGCAAGACGGGACAGAACATACTTATCCCGTATATCCTTTGTTGCCTTAAATGTCATCTTTGCTGTTTGGTGATCTACGCCGATGGTCTGCAAATCCTTAGAAATACCCAATGTGTCCAATATTTTAGCAAGTTCCTGGGCGGAAGGCAACTCATCGTCCAAAATCCGCATAATATCATCCCAGTTCTCTGCGATTATTGCAAATCTGGCAGGATGGGTTGATTTATCATACTTATTTTCCTTGGCTTCCTGGGCAATCATAGTTTCTGCACTGTTGCCCAAAAAAGCTCTTAATTGGGCTTTCCAGTTCTCATAGGAAAAGCTATCCACATAACTTTTCGCTATGATTTCGTCAGGCTTTATGGTTTTCAGTTTCTCGTATAATTTTACCGACTGAAATGTTGCCATAGCGCATTGAATACCGTGTAAATCCACCTGTGTACCAAATTCCAGTCCACGCATATCCCACACGTGAGAGAAATAATGTTCAACACCGGATGCAGGACGGGATACACCGGCATATGCCATAGCTACACCGCCGATGACCAATCCCTCAAAAACAGCCTCAATCGCCTTATCTTCCCGTTTCAGCAAGCCTTCTGCATTGGCAACGCATTTGGCTACTTCCTTGCGAATAAGCTCAGCTACCTGCTCGCAGTAATACTCTCCTGTGATGATATGGGCAATCCGCCATTCCGCAATACTGACATACTTGGCAAGCATATCTCCCAAGCCGGATTTTAGCATGTGATCAGGCGCTGTCTTTAAAATATCTGTATCGCCGATTATCACATCTGCTGCCCGGCTGTTTAGAGATACCTTCAAGCCATCCATATTCATAGACGAAGTTGCTGAAGCATATCCGTCCATAGATGGTGCTGTACCAACTATAATATACTTTCTACCGGTAATATTGCTAAGTATTTTACCAATATCATTAATCACACCGGAGCCGATGCCAATAATCAAGTCGCAGGAAGCGTCAAAATGCATAACAGCAGAACCTACCGCTTCCTCATTGGGTTCTATTACATCTCCGGAAAACACATACTTTGCAAAGCCAATACTATTGTTATCAAGTATGTTGCAGACCAATTCTCCGGCAACGGAAAAAGTATTACTGTCAGCCAATAAAAAAGGCTTCTTGGCACCATACTTTTTGATATACTCCGGCAGTTTCTTGACTACACCTTTTCCTATCAGTATATCATCAATACCAACGCGGTGATTCTTTCCACATTCACATAGCGTATCCTTCATATATTGCTTCATTTGAATGCCTCCGTAGAGTTGATTTCAAAAATCCTTTGTGCTATTATAATACCTGTTGCTTTGGCAAATGTCAAACACAGCAACAAATATATAAAATGCGTATCATTAGAGAGAAGGTGTTTTCATGTCCGCAAATAGTATTCGTTTATCCAAGAAAAGAGATGTGGATATGACACAAGGCAGTATTATCGGACACATTGTCCGATTTTCAATCCCACTTTTAATTGGAAATCTGTTTCAGCAGCTTTACAACACCGTAGATACCTGGGTTGTGGGTAACTACGTCAGTAACGAGGCTTTTTCTGCCGTTGGTTCAGTTGCGCCTATTGTAAACATGCTCATTGGCTCTTTTATGGGTCTTGCATCCGGCGCAGGTGTAGTAATCAGCCAGTATTATGGTGCAGGGCGCAGTGATAAGGTGCAGGATTCTGTACATACCGCCATCACAATGACGCTGATTCTGACAGTATTTTTCACCGCAATCGGTCTATTCATTACACCTTATATGGTAGGTTTTACAGAACTGCATGAAAATTCTGTAGATGATGCAACTACCTATCTTACCATCTATTTCTCCGGTATGGTAGGACTCATGCTCTACAACATGGGCGCAGGAATATTGCGTGCCATTGGCGATTCCCAGAGACCTTTTTATTATTTAGTTGTTTGCGCTATACTGAATACCATTTTGGATCTGGTTTTTGTATTGGTATTACATATGGGTGTGGAAGGCGTTGCTCTTGCAACAATTCTTTCCCAGGGAGTATCTGCTGTCTTGGTAATAACCGCCTTACTCAAAACCGATAGTTGCGTTAAACTTCAACTTCGTAAATTAAAAATAGATTGGTCTATTCTTAAGAAAATGTTATTTGTGGGTATTCCTGCAGCTCTACAGATGGCACTCACCGCATTTTCCAATATTTTTGTTCAATCCTATATTAACTATTTCGATACAGGACTCCCCTCTCCCGACTATATGGCAGGCTGGACAGCCTACTTGAAGATTGACCAGCTTCTGTTCCTTCCCATGCAATCTATATCCTTGGCAACCACAATATTCGTAGGCCAGAACCTTGGTAAAAACCAAGTTCAGCGGGCAAGAAAAGGTGTAACTGCCTCAGTAATTATTTCCATGTCTGCTACCGCAATCATGATGGTACCCGTAATGCTATTCGCTCCCTCCATTGTTGGTTTCCTCAACAGTAAACCGGAAGTAATTGCCAACGGCACCGTATTCCTGCGGGTTCTCACACCCTTTTATATCCTGTGTTGCTTTAACCAAATCTATGCCAGTGCGCTCCGTGGCGCAGGAAACAGTAAGGCCTGTATGTTCATTATGCTGGGTTCTTTCGTTCTTTTCCGACAAATATACCTATTCTGTATTTCCCGTATTTGCAACGAAATAATACCCATCGTTATGTGCTACCCTGCCGGTTGGATTATATGCAGCTTGATCACTGCAATTTATTACCATAAGGTCGCTTTGGGAAAGACCCGATTGGTTGAAGACGTATAACAAGAAACACCGTCCAATGGACGGTGTTTTTATTTCTCTTTATAAGGAGGATCGCTGGGGTAAATACCTTGCAGTTTTTGCATGGTTCTGGGCAGCGCATCCTGGGAATTGCCCCAAGGAGCGCCGGCATTACGATAATCATATTTGGCAATCAGCCAATCCAAATCCTCTTTTACCCGCTCCATATTCTCGCACATCAGCTTATAAACTGTGGGATAAAACCAGTGTCGTTGACTGTCCGGAAGATTGGTTTCTGCCTCTTGCAGAAGGCGGGCAAAATGCCGCACACAAAAGCCTTTACAACCTTCCACCTTTTCACGAAATTCCTTTTCTTTGGTCAGTGCAAAGAAGGTTTGATAGTAGCGGGACATATTCTCTTCAACCCTATCACAGATATAGCAGGAATCTTTTCGTGCGGTTAGTATTTCCCAACAAGGTGTTTCATTTGCGGGTGCTTTTTTGCGAAAAATACTCTTTTTCTCGGGAATTTCTATATTTTCTACTTTCTTTTTTATTTCATCCAACAAAGACGTCATATAGGTTTGCAGAATCATTGCCGCACCAAGCTGATTACCGTAATCAAACAATGCCTGAAGGTGATGTCCGCAAAAGCCGACGCTAGCTGTTGCTGCCCGGACATGAGGCTCCATATAGGTCGCTGCCGGACCAACTACATAACGAATTGTCCGATGTTCCACGTCCCGTTCCATGGCGCAAAACGGGCACTCATCTTCTATTTCGAATACTTCATGGATGGGTATTGTATGCAGTTGCTCTTTCATGCTGCACCCCCTTTATCTAAGTAAAAATCCGGGAAGCGGATCCGCTTCCCGGATAAAATTGTGTTATTACTTCAGAGCCTCTTCGATAGCAACAGCCACGGAAACGGTCATACCGACCATGGGGTTATTACCGGCGCCCAGGAAGCCCATCATCTCAACGTGAGCAGGAACGGAAGAAGAACCTGCAAACTGAGCATCACCGTGCATACGACCCATGGTGTCGGTCATACCGTAGGAAGCGGGACCTGCAGCCATGTTATCGGGGTGCAGGGTACGGCCGGTGCCACCGCCGGAAGCAACGGAGAAGTACTTCT
>JAEIGA010017494.1_pt1 | contig 10926 bp, 10 predicted proteins | sample 9270691 | NCBI WGS metagenome assembly JAEIGA01 (sample SAMN17057246, study PRJNA624740) | gut metagenome | biome: biome; isolation source: fecal sample | host: Bos grunniens | place: China: Xizang | collected 2019 | reverse complement strand
CACCTTCTGAATAACATTGCCACAATGAGGGCAAACATAAAATTTAACAGCCATAATACTTTCTTTTTTTATTGTTATAAACTTATCAATTCTTGTTTTCTAAATCGTTCCGGTTTGTAAATTTTGCACCTTACTTGCATCGTAAATGCTCACATACGCCAAGTATGCTCCGCTTTCCGCCACTGCGTAACGCACAAAATTTCCTAAACCGCCTCCGATTTCCCCTTTTGGATCTTTGTTTTTAGTTTTCCGTTTATTAGAATGCCCATATCCAAGGCACTACCGAAAGTAACAACAGCATAAATAGTACCAAATATATCACTATGCGCCAAGAACCACTCTTAATATGTTTCTTAAAAAATCCATCTACAACTCTCCAATGGAGTGCGATATGCACCACCAACAACACCAGGGTTACTACGCCAGCCCAGAGGTGAATCTCTGCCCACAATCGTCTACCGCACGACAACACCCACGATGCTGCCTTTCGCACCCACTCCTCGTGAGCAACTCGGCGAAGTGGAGCGATAACTCTTATCACCACACCGCTAATACTTGTAAGAGCCATAGCGAGAAACATCGCAAGGTCTACGATAATGTTTGTTTTAAGGCTATTTTTCATCTCTCTGCTTTTTTGTTATACAAAGTTAATATCATTTTGTCGTATTCGCAAATCATATTTTCCTATCGTACAATAGAAAAAATCTATATTGTGGCGAGAGAATTTTGGAATAAAAGCGCTGTAAACTATTTGAAAAAAGGATTAAATACTCTATTTTTGTAGTTGCGGAGTAGTTTTTGTCGCAAATTCAACATTAAAAAAGTGATAAAGTGGATATAGTAATTACCTATGTAAACGGTTTAGACCCTGTTTGGCAGGCCGACTATGAGAAGTACACCAACCAACCCGTGTTGGAGAAGCGTTTTCGTGATTGGGGCACGCTGCGCTATCTTTTCCGAGGTATAGCCGAGAATATGCCTTTCATCCGCAAGGTTCACCTTGTCGTGTCGCACGAGAGCCAAGTGCCAGAGTGGATAAATCGTGAAGAGGTGCATATTGTTCTCCACAAGGATATTATCCCTGCGGAGTTTTTGCCGACATTCAACTGCAACCCTATCGAGATGCATCTGCACCGCATTGAGGGGCTCGATGAGGAGTTTCTCTACTTCAATGACGATATGTTTCCGATGAAACCTTGCAAGGCTACGGACTTCTTCAAAGGGGGTAAGTGCTTTTTGGGTATCTCGCACCATCTCTTTGTAAATAATATGTTCAAGGCGATATGTCGCAACTCCGACCACCTTGCTCGCAGAGCGTTGGGGCTAAAACCAAGGTGGTTTTTCCTGCGCCCTCAACACATCTGTACTCCTATGTTCAAGAGCGAGTGTGGTGAGGTCTACTCCAAGGTACCAGCCGAAATAGCAAAGACTGCCGCTTCACGCATCAGAGATGACAAAAACCTAAATCAATACCTCTTCCTCGACTATATATACCTGAAAGGAAGACTTGTGAACAAGCGCTTGTCCAAGAAGCACTTTTCGGTGGGTATTGTTTCGGGTAAGAAACTCCATAAATTCATAACCAATCCATCGCACAAGTTGGTTTGTATAAACGATGTTCAACTTTCGGAGGAGCGTTACGCAGAGTTGCGCAAGGCCCTACTTGATGCTTTCGAGGAGCGCTTCCCACATCTGTCCAAGTATGAAAAATAACTATAAGTTGTCGCTCATTGCCCCAATCTATGGGGTGGAGAAGTATATTCGACAGTTTGCCGAGAGTGCTCTCGGTCAGACTTTCGAGGATATGGAGTTTATCTTCGTAAACGATGGCACAAAGGATCATTCGATGGAGATTTTGGAGGCTCTTATCGAGGAGCAGTTCTCTCACCTCCGCTCTCGCATTGTCATCGTAAACAAGGAGAATGGCGGACTTCCTTCGGCTCGTAAGGCGGGATTGGAGGTCGCTACGGGCGAGTATATTCTCTTTGCCGATTCGGACGATTGGCTCGAAAGAGATGTAGCCGAAAAGGTTATGGCAGAGGCAGTGCGTACCGATGCCGATATTGTCTATTTCGACCTTGTGAAGGAGTATGGCGAGGGCAAGCAGAGCGTAAAACACGAGCGCCACTACACTGCCGATAACAAATTGCAGTGGATAGAGAATATGTTTAACTATCGCTCGTTTGGTTACACCGTAACAAAGTGTTTCCGCCGTAGGCTCTACGCCGAGAACGACATTGTCTTTCCAAAGTTGGGTATGCACGAGGATATCTGCCTTATGTCGCAGATTATCTTCTACGCCCAATCCATTGCACAACTTCCGGAGCCGTTGTATCACTACCGCAAAGACAACCCTGCGGCAATGTGTTCGCAGGCTCGCTCCAAGCGTCATATCGCCTCATCACGCAATATGTTGGGTGTTGTCGAGGCGTATAAAGATAACCTCAAAGGCTCGCCAATGGAGTTTGTGGCCGATGGTGTGGTGTTGCGTGCTGGTTGGCATTCGATGATTCACGATTGCGACCTCTTTGAGGAGTTTCCGTGGTTGAAAGAGGCGATAAAAAAAGCAAAGGTGAGCACTCGTTATCGCACACCTCTGCTATTCCAGATATTTGTTAAAATCTACAACCTTTTCCGTTGTAAGAAGTAGCCTCTACACGATAAAATTACGAATATACCATCGTATCAAGCGTGCCTTCAATGGAAGGTGCGCTTTTTGTGGTATAAGGTGCAACTTATGACACCACGCCAGTGCCTCTTCTCTCTGTTCAGGAGTATTGGCTTTGCTCAACATATGGCGTAACTTGCGCAGGAACGAGTCTGCCGAAGCCGCCGCAACCGAAGCCATCTCCTCCTTGCTGAAAAGCCCTGAATTGTTTATGAACTCCAATCGACAGAGGTTTGCATAGGCAAAATCTCGGTAGTGCTTCCAACCGTATGAACGGCTTATGCTGCCATCACGACAGTAGTAGCGATAGTACGACTTGTTCACAATAGCGCCCTTCTCGCACGCAGCGGTAAAGAGAAAGGTTGAGGCTCTATCTTCGTAGTAGATATTCTCTGGGAAGGTGAGCATATCGAACAACTCTCGCTTGAATAGGTGTGTACAGACATAAGAGGGGCTCTTGTCGGTCAAGTTAAGCGTTGTCATCTCCTTTGCCGATACAAACTCTACGGAGCCATCGTTGCTGTAAGGGTATTTGTCGGCTCGGTTGTCGTATGTTTTGTGTAGGGTAAAACATACCAAGCCCAAATTGTGCTCTACGGCGAGGTTGTAATTCTCCTCGCAGAGGGTTGGCAAAACCGTGTCATCACTATCCACAAAGGCTACATATTCGCCCGTAGCCACCTTTACACCCTCATTGCGGGCGGTTGAGAGGTCGGCCTTGTCGATGCTCAATACCTTGATGCGGCTGTCGGCTGCGGCGAGGTCGTGACATAATGCCAATGAGTTGTCTGTCGAGCAGTTCTCTACCAAAACAATCTCTATGTCGGAGAGCGTCTGCGTTGTGAGTGACTCTACGCACGCTTGCAGAAACTTCTCGGTGTTGTGAACGGGAACAATAATAGATACTTTTGGCATAGTTATAAGGTTAGTTTTTCGGTTTTTGCCGAGGTGTAGGCTAAAAGGTCGTTTGGTGAGAGTCGCAGTTGCAAGCCTCGCTGACCAGCACTTATATAAATATAGTCAAAACCCAAGCACGACTCATCAATAAAGGTGGGGAAAGGCTTTTTCATACCTATCGGTGTGCAACCACCACGAATATAGCCAGTAGTTGGAAGCAACTCTTTCATAGGTATAAGGTCGCACTTTTTGTTGCCCGAAACTTTGGCTGCCAACTTCAAATCAACCTCCTTGTCGCCCTGTATCACACATACAAAGTGGCCGTTGCGGTCGCCCTTCAAGACCAAAGTCTTATAAACACGCTCGATAGGCTCACCCAGCGACTCCGCCACATGGGTGGCAGCCAAATCGCTCTCGTCAACCTCGTAAGGAATCAACTCGTAGGCGATTTTTGCCTTGTCGAGCAGTCGAGCGGCATTGGTCTTGTTGATACTCTGTTTAGCCATTTTGTTGCAATGGGATTGGGGTTAAAATCGCTTCAATATGGCGTAAATCTCGAATGCAAAACCTCCGACAACGAGTATTGGGGCGAGTGTAATTCTTCGCCACGAGAATATATCGTACGAGAACTCCTCCGGTGTTGCCACTGTACCTCCTGCCATCAATACAAAGCCCAAAACAATCACTACCGCACCCACAATCATCAGCACATAGTTGCGCATTGTGAGAGGCATTTCGCTATCGTGTTTGTCGCCCACACTATTGAATTTTGCGACAATTTTGTTTAACCAATTTTTCATATTAGCAAAGATGTATTTTATTCCCCTTCATATTTACGAAGCGATTGACTACTGGTAGCGTGCAAACCACTGCAACCACCACGCCAACCACAACTATTGCACCGGCGAAGATACCCGCCTCCTCCCAGCGAGGGAAGATGCCCAAGCCTGGCACAAAGTGGTCGAGCGCATAGAGCGCACCTCCGAGCAGGAGCGATGCGAAGATGCCCGCAATAAAGCCCTGCAAGGCACTGCGACCAATGAATGGGCGCATAATAAACCACTTGGTAGCACCTACGGCCTTCAATGTATTGATTAACTCTCGCTGTGAATATACCGCCAAGCGCACTGTGTTGTTCAGCAGAACAAACGATACCACAAGAAGTGCTCCGCCAAACACCGCCATAATAAACTGCATAACATCGAGCGTGGAGTGCATCTCCTCGATAAAACTCTGCGGATAGGTTACATACGACACTCCCTCAATTTTGCGTGCCTCCTCGGCAAATGTTTCGAGCCCCTCTTTGTCTGACGAGTGAGCCGAGAGGGTTACATCGTACGAGTCGGGCAGAGGGTTTTCGCCCAATACGCCCTTGATGTCGATATTGAAGACTCGTTGGAACTCCTTATCCGAAGCCTTATCCTCCTTCGATACAAACTTTAACGAGGCGACCATATTGCTCTCGGCAAGGCGTACCGCTACGGTATCACGCTCCGCCTCCGAAAGTCCATCTTTCAACTCCACAATCATCGTTACACTCTCACGCATACGGTGAGTTGTGGTGAAGATGTTTGCCATAATAAAGCCTATCGCTCCGAGTAAGAATAACACGAGTGTCATACTTACGGTCGAAGTGGCGTACGAGAAGCGTACTCTACGAGATATGTTTCTTTTTGCAGTTGCCATAACATTTCAAAATTGCAGGTATTGCGAGTGCGAAGATAATCAAAATCGAGCAAATAAGTGTTATTGCCTCCGCCAAACTCCAATTTGGAGCGCGGAAACGCCACTCAACACGGTGCGAGCCTTCGGGTAGAACCATTGCACGAAGGAGATAGTCGGCTCGGAACGAGTCGCAAGGCTCACCATCGAGGTAGGCCTGCCAACCCTTGTCGTAGTAGACCTCGGAGAATACCGCCACGCCTGTGCCACCCGTGAGCGTATAGTCATATACGAGTCGATTAGGGCGATACTCCACAAGTTCGATTACTCCTCTGCCTTCGATTTGTGGTCGTGGAGCGCCAGCCTCGGCTACGGCGGTGGTTTTAAGGTCAATTTTACCCAATGCCTCCAACTCCTCTTCGGCACTCTCCACTATGTTGATGTTCTGAACAAACCAGGCGGCGTTGTTTGCTGTCGTTCTCTCGACCACTTCGCCATTGCGAGTGATGATATACTTGGTATTGAGCATATCGAGTACCCCCTCGTTGAGGTCGCTGAGGTAGTAATCAATCAAATCCTGATAGCGTCCCATCTTTGCTCCGTGATAACCTCCTACCGAGCGGTGGAACATCGAAGTTGTAGCATCGTTGAATGGCGACACCGAGAGGTTTAATACACGATAGCCCAACTCTTTGTCGGCCATAATCTCTTTGTCGGCTGCCGAAGGTTTGATTTCGGTTTTGCGCTTTGGAACAAATGTTTCGTATGGCACATAGCGAAGATTTACAGGTAGAATATCCATCACAATCAACGCTGCCAAACCACATATAGCCCACTTTTGCCACTTTTTATCTACTCTTAATGCACCCAAGATAATCAGCGCAGCAACGACAATGAAGATGAGCGATCGCCAAGCATCAGCCGAGAGGATTGTGGCACGCTCCATAGCCATAGCCTCGGCAGTTTGGTAGCCAAGTTCGGTGTGTAACCCCTTGGCGATATATTCCTCTCCGCCCTCCATACCTTTGAGCATATAGTGGAACTGTTCGCTCATCATCTCTCCATCCGCCTCACGACCAAAGTCGAACATTGCCGAGCCTGCAACCGCAAAAAGCAGACATACGCCCGCAGTTACGCCCGCAGCGACAGTTACGGCACGAGTGAGCAATCTCTTCTCTTCCCAACGCTTGCCGAGTTGCCACAATGCCACACCTGCCAACAATGGAGCGCTCCACTCCACAACCACCAGGGCAGTAGACACAGCACGGAATTTGTTATAGAGAGGTAAATAGTTGAAGCACAACTTTGTAAACCACATTGCGTGATAGCCCCACGCCATCAAAATCGCCAAAATAGTCGCTGCTAAAATCCACCAACGCTCATGACTTGGAGCCAGAATTAATCCGAGCAGTGCGAGGAAAATCACCACTGCACCGAGGTAGGTTGGGCCTGCTGTGTATGGCTGCTCACCCCAATAGGTTGGTAGTTGTTGTGCCACTCGCTTATCCAAGCCAATTTCGTCGAGTGTTTCTGCCACCTCGCCATTGCGAGAGAATGTTGTACCCGAATCGCCACCCATAAAGTCGGGGATAAGCATATTCCAACTCTCGTCTATGCCATAACTCCATGCTGTGGCGTAGTCGATGTCGAGCCCTTTGCGCTCGCTCTCCTCAACCAATGCGCTACCCCCTCGTGTCGTGTCGGAGGTGTGTTGCAAGGTGTAGTAGAGAGGTGCAAAGTTTGCTCCAAGAGCCAGAATTGCAGCACCGACCAACACTGCGGTGCGTTTTGTGAGGTCAACATATCGCTTTTCACGAATGGCGTATACTACCTCCGAAATAAAGAGTGCCGCCGCAGCCAACACAAAGTAGTAGGCTATTTGCGGGTGATTTGCGCCAACCTCCAACGAGGCAAAAAGTGCCGTCAGAGCGCCTCCAAGCCACATATTTCTGCGCAATGTAAAGTGTATGGCACCCAACATTGCAGGGGCATAAACCAATGCCCACATCTTTGTTATGTGTCCTGCGCTGATGATTAAAAAGAAGTAGGTCGAAAGACCGTATGCCAAGCCGATAATCAATCCAACCCACGCCGACATACCCATCAGCAGGGCCATTACAAATGCCGCCACCATAGCGAAGAATACCATCGAGGCAGGTGCAGTAAATAGCGATTGTACCCAGTCGACGGTGAGTTTGATGATTTGTGCCGGATACTTGATATTGATTTGGTAGGCAGGCATACCTGCGAACATCGCTCCTGTCCACTGTGGATCTTCGTCGAAGTCGGCTCTGCACTCACGAATATCACGGCTCATACCGTCGAATTGTCGGATGTCGTGTTGCGGTAACACTTTCCCCTCCAATTGTGGGGCAAAACCGATGACTGACACCACTCCAAAGAGCAAAATTGCCACTACCGTAGGCAACAATTTTTGTAATATATTCTTGAAATTTTTCATACTTTGCGCATAAATAACGCTCAAAGTTAGAAAAAAATTCCCTTTTTAGGGCAAATCTCCCGAAAAATCACTACCTTTGTTCGGATATAGGACTATTATGGCTACAACATTGGACCAAATTCGTCGCCCTTTGGGTGATAAAATCGAGGAGTTTAACGCCTTTGTTCGCAAGAATTTTAGCGAGACAGAGGGAACACTCATTGGTGATATGCTCGAATATGTCCTCTCGTCACGAGGCAAGGGCTTACGACCTGTGGTGGTGATGCTCGCTGCGGGCGCAACTTCGGCTACGGGTAACTTCGGTAAGCGCACGATGCTGGCGGCAATGTTGGTCGAGATGATTCATGTCGCTTCGCTTATTCACGACGATGTAATTGACGAATCGAACCTCCGTCGAGGTCGTGCCTCGGTGAATGCTCGCTGGCAGTCACGCAACGCCGTGATTATCGGCGACTACATCCTCGCACGCAATATGAATATCGGCTTGCAAAGTGGTCAGTATGACCTGCTTACTCACATTATTGGCGCAATGTCAACACTCTGTGAGGGCGAGTTAATCCAGAGCGACCACGCCTCGAAGATGGACACTTCACGAGAAAATTACCTCGACATAATATACAAGAAGACAGCATCGTTATTCTCGGTGTGTGGCTCGGTTGGAGCAACCTCGGTGGGTGCCTCTCGCGAGAAGGTTGAGGCGATGCGCACATTTGGAAATATGCTCGGAATGGCGTTCCAAATTGTGGACGATATTCTCGACTACGAGCCAAACAACAACACGGGCAAACCTGCGGCAAATGACCTGCGAGAGCGCAAGATAACACTGCCGTTGATAGAGGTTTTGGAGCGTGTTTCGGAGGATGAGAAGGCGGAGATTATGCGCCATTTGCCACTCTGTGCCGAGAGAGAGGAGTCGGTGGCGTATATTCAGAACAAAGTCGAGGAGCATCAAGGCGTGAAACTTGCACGAGAGACTGTACAGGCCTATCTGCAACGAGCAATGTCGGCATTGTCTGTTTGCGAGGAGAGCGACTACCGCAACGCTCTGTTAGCCCTCTGCGAATATGTCGTAGAGAGAGATAGATAAAACGAAAATTTGTATTTATAAAAATATAACTTTTAACTTTTAATTATTAACTTTTAACTTTTCAAGTTATGTCACAAAAACAAAATTCTAATGTGCCGGCGATTATCGTGTGCATCTTGCTCTTCGGTATGGTTTCGTTCGTCACAAACTTGGCATCGCCAATGGGTGAGGTGTTGAAGTATTATCTTGCAGGTCAGGAGATTACAATTCCTAACTGGATGGCTACACTTGGCGTGTTGTGCAACTTTATTGCATACGCTGTTATGGGTATTCCAGCAGGAAATCTTTTGCAGAAGAAGGGCTACAAATTTACCGCTTTGGCTGCGGTATTGGTAGGCTTCACCGGCGTAGGTATTCAGACTATCGCAGGCGTGTTGACAGGTATGACAGCCTTTACAGTTTACCTCCTCGGAGCATTTGTTGGTGGTTTCTCGATGTGTATGCTCAACATCGTGGTTAACCCTATGTTGAACAAACTTGGTGGCGGTGGTAATCGTGGTAACCAACTTGTTCAGGTGGGTGGCTCGTTCAACTCGTTGATGGGTACAGCAGTTATCTTCTTGACAGGTGTATTTGTTCCAGAGATTGCGAAGGCTCATATTAGCCAAGTATTCCCATTGATGTACCTTGCTTTGGCAATTTTTGCTGCTGCATTTGTGGTTATCCTCTTCACTAAAATTCCAGAGAACCCAGCAGTTGAGGCAAAGAGCGAGGAGAAGTCGGAGTATGGTCCAATGTCGTTCCGCCACTTCGTACTTGGTGCAGTTGCTATCTTCATCTATGTAGGTGTTGAGGTTGGTATTCCAAATGTATTGCAGAAGTGGTTGCAGAATGGTGGCTTGAATGTTGAGTCGGGCGCAGAGGCAATCGCAGGTACAGTTACCGCTACCTATTGGTTGCTTATGCTCGTAGGTCGTTTGGCTGGTGCTGCTCTCGGCGCAAAGGTATCGGCAAAGAATATGCTTGTGGCAGTTTCGGGTGTTGGTTTGGCTCTCGTATTGGGTGCAATTTTCCTCTCGCCAGAGAATGTTGTAAATCTCCCAGTATTCAAGGGTACAGCAGGCTTCGGTATGGCAGAGGTACCGGTAAATGCAGCATTGCTTGTTCTTTGTGGTCTTTGTACTTCGGTAATGTGGGGTGGTATCTTTAACCTCGCAGTTGAGGGCCTCGGTAAGTACACCGAGAAGGGTGCAGGTATCTTTATGGCAATGGTTTGCGGTGGAGGTATCCTCCCATTCTTGCAGAATGCAGTTGTAGACTGGACAGACGGTGGTTACCTCACAAGTTACTGGGTAATCGTTGCAGGTCTTGCATATATGCTCTACTACGCATTGGCAGGTTGCAAGAATGTAAATAAGGATATCAAGGTAGATTAAGACACTTGTCTGATATATCCGTAGAGTGCGGAGTCGAGCGATTTTTGCTCGGCTCCGCTCTGTTTTTATGCCCTGTTCGTGGGGAAAAATTGGCAGTTCGTTGAAATTATTTTTATATGAAATATAACCAACCTATTTTTGTGCCGATTTTAATTGAAGTATTATGAAGAAAAATTACTTTTTGGCGATAGCGCTCGCACTTGTTCTATTCGGTGGTTGCTCGACAGCCGTCGATGGTGGTGCTGATGTGAATATCGCAAAATCAGAACTCTCGATTGGTCTTCCCATCGGCATTAACCGAACAGCGGTAGATGCAGAGGGCAGAACTTCGTGGGTTGAGGGCGACACCTTCGCCTTGTGGGCAGAGAATGCAACAGGTGGTTTTGTCTACAATGGCGTTGAGTTCCAAATGATGTACTACTGGCACTCGTTGCAGTCGGCAGTATTTACCTCGAATGCCAACTCTTTGGTGGAGGGCAACTACACCTACTACGCTGTGTCGCCAAAGCCAGAGGCTATAAATGGTCGCAAAGCAACCTACACTCTCCCTGCCGTACAGCAGGGCGACTCGTTTAATGGAGCCTACGACATTATGGTTGCGGAGCCGGTTAAGGCGGATGCTTTGTCGGCAGACAAGGTCAATAACCTTGCGCTCGACTTCCAGCATAAGACTCACCTCTTGAAGATGACCATTGCGGAGAATAAATTCGGTAGATCAGTATCTAAATTACAACTCGAATTTCCGTCTGCGGTAGCAGGTAATGTTGTAGTCGAT
>JAEIGA010017493.1_pt1 | contig 10926 bp, 7 predicted proteins | sample 9270691 | NCBI WGS metagenome assembly JAEIGA01 (sample SAMN17057246, study PRJNA624740) | gut metagenome | biome: biome; isolation source: fecal sample | host: Bos grunniens | place: China: Xizang | collected 2019 | reverse complement strand
ATATACAAACAATTATGATTGGTGTACGTAATAAATCCGGTCGTGAGGTAAGTGGTGAGGTATGGGTGAATGAATTGCGTTTGAGCCAATTTAATGAGCAAGGCGGTGTTGCTGCAATGGCAAATGCAGCACTAAGCGTGAGCGATATCGCGCAAGTGAATGTAGCTGGTCGATTGGAAACTGCAGGTTATGGTTCGATAGAGTCGAATGTGTTGGATCGTAATATGGAGAATGCCTATCAATTGTCGGTGAGTGCAGCACTCGAAGCAGGACGATTGTTCCCAGAGAAAGCAAGATTGCATATTCCGTTATATGTTTCTTATTCAAATGAGACCCTCTCTCCTGACTTTGATCCGTTGGATACAGATATCAAATTGTCAGAAACTTTAGAGAATTATGAGACGAAGGTAGAGAAAGATTCCATCAAAGAGATGGCTAATACCGTACATGAGTCTACTAGTTTTTCTGTTACAAATTTGAAGGTGGATGTACATTCGAAGAAGAAAGATATGTTCTATGATCCTGCGAACTTTACCGTTTCGGCAAGTTATAATAAACAGAATCAGCATTCTCCTGAGATAGAGCAGGATATAACAACAGATCAAAAGGGCTCATTTAACTATTCATATAACTTCAATCCAAAACCTTGGGAGCCATTTAAAAATGTGAAAGGCGTGGATAAGGTGAAGTTCTTGAAAGAGATGAATTTCTATTATCTACCACAGTCTTGGGCGTTTAATACATCAATGCATAGAACTTATACCCATATGAAGATGCGTGACTTTAATATGGAGGCTATAGGTGGCGCAGATATGGATTTGACATTCTCGAAGGACTTTACCTGGGATCGAAATTTTGACTTCAAGTATGATCTTACTAAAAACATGAAGTTCACCTTCCAAACAGCGATGAACTCTACTGTGGATGAGGGTTATTATACTCCAGAAATCATTCGTGATTATGCCTTTACAAATGATTATTATGAGGCATGGAAGGATACGATTCAACGAAGTTTGGCAAGTTTTGGAACACCATATACATACCAACAATTATTCTCTGCGTCATGGAATGTACCATTCAGTAGAATCCCATACTTAGAGGCGATTAGCGCAAACGCCTCATACAATGCTACGTATAATTGGAACCGAACGGTGCAATCTACACAAACTATGGCCAATTTGGGTAATGTTGTAAGCAGCACTCGCGCATGGCAAGCAGATGGTGGTTTGAATTTTGAGACCCTATATGGTAAGTCAAATTATTGGAAGCAACTGAATATGCGAGTTGGTCAGAAGGCCCGTAGGCGACCATTCCGCTCAAAGAGTTATAATGAGACAATATCGCTAGCTGCGGGTGAATCGAAAGAGATAACGCACCGACTAGGCAGCGAATCGATAGAAGTGGAGGCAGAAACGCAAAATGGAAAGAATGTACGTGTGAAAGTACGTGCACTTTCTACAACGAAAGCTGTTATTACTGCCAAGGAGACGTTGGAAAATGTAGTGTTGACCATTAAGACTGTTGATCCAAATAAACGTAATGGTGCAGAACAAGTGTTGGACATGGCCGCGTATTTTGGAACAATGATCCGCAAACTACAAGTAACATATCGGAATACCAATTCTATCACCCTTCCGGGTTTTGCTCCTCAAGCAGGATTTATGGGACAGACAAAGTTTAATGATCTATATGCCCCTGGATTTGATTTCGCATTTGGTTTCTTTGGTGATAATTTCGTGGAAAAAGCAAAAGAGCAAGGGTGGTTGTCCAATGATACGACTGTGGTGCAACCGGCATCTAAGACAATGACGAATGATTTTGATGTAAAATTATCGTTGGAGCCATTCCCTGGATTTAAGATTCAAGTAAATGGTAAGCGATATGCGGCGCAGTCTTCATCCATTATATATTCTTATGAACAATTGCAAGAAAATATGACTGGATCGTTTAATATTACACAAGTAGCGATAGGAACTGCATTCCATAAAATAGGTACAGCAGATGACAATTTCTCTTCAGAAACCTTTGATCATTTCTTGATAAATAGAGATTTGTTAACATCAAGGGTTCAAGCACAATATGATGGTATGACTTATCCAACTGCAGGTTTTATACCCGCAGAATTGCGTGGAAAAAAATATGATCGTAAGTTTGGAGCAGTAGGTAGTAACTCTGCCGATGTGTTAGTTCCTGCATTTTTGGCAGCATATACAGGCCGTGATGCGGGTAGTATCAATTTAAATCCATTCTTGGGCTTGTTGCAATTGTTACCTAACTGGTCTGTGACCTTTGATGGTTTGGGTCGTTTGCCATGGATGCGTGATCATTTTAAATCGGTTAACCTAACGCATGCATATACATGTAAGTATGCAATAGGTAGTTATTCTAGCTATTCTACTTGGACTCCAGCAATGAGTTTGGATAATAAGCAACTAGGTTTTGTTCGAGATGTAGAAACAGAGAATCCTATACCTTCTTCCGCATATGATATTTCTTCTGTAACTCTATCTGAGAGTTTCTCTCCGTTGATCGGTGTGAACATGACAATGAAGAATTCTTTGTTTGCCAAAGTAGAATATCGTAAGCAACGTAATATTTCGTTGAATGTGAATTCTGTGCAAATTACGGAGGGACATACAGATGAGTTTGTAATAGGAGCAGGTTATACGATCAAAGACTTGAACTTTATTGCTAAAACCGGAAATGGAGCGCAAAAGAAAGTAAGTAATGACTTGAAGATCAATGTAGATGTAAGTTATAAGGATATTAAGACATTATTACGTAAGGTGGAGGAAAATATTACACAAGCAAGTTCAGGTAATAAAGTATTCGGTATTAAGATTAGTGCCGATTATGTATTGTCGCAAAAGATTAACTTGCAATTATTTTACGATCACCAAGGTACAACTCCACTTATTTCTTCGTCATATCCTGTCAAGGCAGATAATGTAGGTATTAATGTTAAACTTATGTTAACACGCTAGTGTCTAAGATTTCTGTATCGTTGAAGTCAAATGTTTAAGGTAGGTATTATTGGTCCAGAATCCACAGGGAAAAGTACTCTTTCTCGTTACTTATCATCGCGCTATAATGGGCTGCTAGTGTCAGAATACGCACGGCTATATTTAGAGGAACGCGCGCGTCGCGCGGGCGACGCGTATGCGTATACATACGAGGATGTAGTCCGAATAGCAGAATATCAGGTTCAACAATTGGAGGCGTTATCGAAATGTTCAACGAAAGGGATTATGTGTGACTACTTGGAGGGTGTTAAATTGAATGGGAAGAATGTAAATGATGTCATTTTTTTTGATACTGAACTTGTCATAACTAAAGTGTGGTTTTTGCACAAGTATGGGTCATGTCCTGCATTTGTCGAGGAAGCAATTCGCAAATATCCGATGGATGTATATTTGTTGTGCTATCCAGATTTGAGATGGGAAGCAGATCCGGTGCGCGAAAATCCTGATATACGAGAGTACTTGTTTCGTTGGTATGAGAAGGAGATACAGACCTTAGGAATACCTTATTATATCGTTCGTCATGATTGATATATTTGGCGTACAATGTGTAAAAATAGTAAGTTTTTGCTCATTCTATCTGACAAAAATGGAGAAAATGGGGTAATTTTGCACTTTTTTGCGGAAATATTTGGTCATGTCAAAAAAAAGCAGTACCTTTGCACCCGCTTTCGAAAAGAAGCAATGGTCCGTTAGCTCAACTGAATAGAGTACCACACTACGGATGTGGGGGTTGCAGGTTTGAATCCTGCACGGATCACGAAAAAGACCGCTAAACAGCGGTCTTTTTTATTTGGTTTTTACGTGGAATATATATTTTTCTAAAATTAATTATTGGGATGTAGTATGTATAGGGAATCAAGGTTTCTTCCTTTTTCGTCATAATCTAAACCGTATCCTAGCACAAATTTAGTAGGGATAGATTTCCCAATGTATTTAGGGGTAGCGTCTGCGAATTGCAATGAATCTGGCTTGAATAAGAATGATGTGATTTCTACAGAACGCGCTCCTCCTTCCTTTAGATGTTGTATAAAACCATGCATGGTTAAGCCGGTGTCTACAATATCTTCAATAATAATGATATCTCTATCAACAATAGATGTTTGCAAAGGAATAAGCATGTTAACTTTTCCCGTGGTAGCTGTTCCTTCATAAGATTTGAGTCGAACAAAAGTAATTTCAGCAGGAAGAGTAATGTGTTTGAGCAAATCAGAAGCATACATAAATGCTCCGTTAAGTACGCAGATAAATAGTGGTTCGCGTCCTTCGTAATCAGTATTAATACGTTCGGCTACATCTGCTACGTGTGCCGCAATTTCTTCTTTTGATAAATACTCGTCAAAAATGAGATTGTTAACTGTGATGCTCTTCATATGAGTGAAATATTCTAATTTATGCAGCAAAGGTACTGCTTTTTAAGGATATTTGCAAACAAAAATATATTTCCTATAGAAAATATATCTGAAAAATAGATTTGTATTTGCATAATTGAAAAAAAAGCAGTACCTTTGTAGGCGATAGATTGTGTAAAAAAGTTTTACTTCGAATATAATATAAATTGTTAAAACTTAAAAATTAGATACAATATGAAAAACGAAGAATTGGAAAAAGTCTTGGTGGTTGCTGAGCAATGGACCAAGGAGCCTTTTGATGCAGAAACGCGTGCAGCAGTGCAAGCGATGATTGATGCAGAAGATAAAACAGAATTGATTGATAGTTTTTATCGCACATTAGAATTTGGTACAGGTGGTTTGCGCGGAACAATGGGTCCTGGTACAAATCGTGTGAATCAGTATGTTGTGGCACAAGCTACGCAAGGTTATGCGAACTATCTTTTGAAAGTACAAAAAGAAGGTGGTTTTGAGACTTTGAAGGGTGATGTAGTAAGTGTGGTTGTTGGTCATGACTGCCGCAATAACGGTCGTTTGTATGCAGAGACTGTAGCGAAAGTGTTTGCTGCAAATGGTATCAAGGTATATTTGTTTGAGAGTTTGCGTCCAACCCCTGAGGTTAGTTTTGCTATTCGTCATTTGGCAGCTCAAGGTGGTGTGAATGTAACAGCAAGTCATAACCCTAAAGAGTATAATGGCTATAAAGCATATTGGGAGGATGGAAGTCAAGTACTTCAACCACATGATCAAGGCATTATTGATGAGGTAAATAAAGTGTCCATGGCAGATGTAAAGATGTCAGGTAATGAGCACCTTATCGAGATTATCGGCGGAGAGTTGGATTATGATTACATGCAAGCAGTAAAGACTGTGATGATAGATCAAGAGACTATTCTTCGTCAAAAAGATTTGAATATCGTGTTTACTCCTTTACATGGTGCAGGTCGTCATATTGTGCCAATGTGCTTGCGCTCTTGGGGCTTTGAGAATATTCATGTGGTGCCAGAGCAAATGGTTATTGATGGCGATTTCCCAACCGTACAAAGTCCAAACCCTGAAAATGCAGAGGCTATGACCATGGGTATGAACTTGGGAACAAGATTGAATGCCGATTTGGTTATCGCAAGTGACCCAGATGCTGATCGTTTGGCTATCGTTTGCCGCAATGACAAGGGTGAGTGGACTATCATCAATGGAAATCAGACATGTATGATGTACTGCTACTACATCATCAATAATATGAAGAAGTTGGGCAAATTGCGTCCTGATCATTATTTGGTTAAGACAATTGTAACCAGCGAGTTGATTCGTAAAATTGCTGATGCTCAAGGTGTGACTTTGACCGATGAATATACGGGCTTTAAGTGGATTGCCAACCGTATTCGTGAGTGGGAAGGCACACGTAAATATATTGGCGGTGGAGAAGAAAGCTTTGGATTCTTGCCTTACGATGCAGTGCGTGATAAATGTTCTCCATCAGCTATCTGCTTGATTTGTGAGATTGCTGCGTATGCAAAGGATAACGGAATGACTTTGTATGATTACCTGCTTAATATTTACATGGAGTATGGTTTCCAACGTGAGACGACTATTAATGTTGTTCGCCCAGGTAAGACGGGTGCAGAGGAAATTCAAGCCATGATGGTGAACTTCCGTCAAAACCCTCCAGTAGAGATAGCAGGAGAGAAAGTGGTTAAGTCAAAAGACTTTAAGACACTTGTTCAACGTGAACTCGTTAATGGCGAGTGGGTTGAGACTCCTATCGTAATGGCGCTCAATGCAACTAGCAATGTGCTGCAATATTTTACTGAGGGTGGTTTGAAAATTTCAGTTCGTCCTAGTGGAACGGAGCCAAAGATTAAATTCTATTTCGAGATCCCAGCCGTAATGGAAACTCCTGCAGATTATGCAAAAGCAACGGCAGAGGCAGAGGCAAAAGTGCCTGCTATTAAAGCGAGTATGGGAATTTGATTTCGTAGTAAAATAGTTTGTAATAAATAAAAGCGTCCTTAAAAAGGGCGCTTTTTTTATGACTTGTATAGCTAGAGTGTTCGTGAAAGCATCTAACTTTTGTGATTTGACTAAGGTAATACCTCGTTAATCACTAACTAATCACTAACTAATCACTAACTAATAACTAACTAATCACTAACTATTGTCAGGTAAGTAATTCGATATGGTTTGCTTGAATATGCTCGGAAAGGAATAGTGATGCTGATTCAGAGAATTTGGTGGCGGATTCTGTGGTTAGAAATAGAGAATAAGGGCTAGGGTGGTTAGCTGAGTCAGTACGTATAGAGTGGTTGGCAGATTGGGTAAGTGTGGGCTGGATTTTTTGTTCTAACGCACGTTGTGCGATGTCGGGGTGTCTGTTTAGATAATCTGCTAGACTAGTTGCTACAATTTCTCCTTGTGCGATAATAGAAATATGGTGATCGTACTTGGAAAGGGATGTTTCTATTTTCTTCTGTATTAGTGGGTAGTGTGTGCACCCAAGGATAATGGTGTCGATGAGCGGATCTTTTGATAGGAGCTCGTTTAAGTATTTGTCAATAAAATAGTTAGCTCCACAATCAATGTGTTCTCCAGCTTCAATTAAGGGTACCCACATAGGGCATGCTTGCTGTGTGATGATAAGGGTGGGATCTTGTTTAAGTAGTTCAATAACATAACTTTCAGAGGCAACAGTTCCTGGAGTGGCTAGTACACCAATATGTTTGGTTTTGGTTCGTTGTGGGACTACCTCTACAGTTGGGCGAATAACACCAAGAACGCGTAGCTCGTCAGGATTGATGTTGTTTTGTTGAATGGTTCGTAAGGCCTTTGCGCTTGCCGTATTGCAAGCGAGGATAATGAGATTGCAGCCTTGTTGGTGAAGAAAATTGACTGCCTGTAGGGTGTATTCGTAAATAACGTCAAATGAACGTGTCCCGTAGGGTGCACGTGCGTTATCTCCTAGGTAAATGTAATCATATTGCGGGAGCAATCGGCGGATATTATTCAGGATGGTTAGTCCGCCGTAACCGCTATCGAAAACGCCTATCATAAAGGTAATTTTGAATTTAATTTTTCGAAATGGCAATAATTTCGGCAACAAAGGTACAAAAAATAAATAAAATGCACAAATAATTTGCATAAATCGCATATTTTTTGTATCTTTGCAGGCGAAATTGAATCTGAAAACCTGATGGTTGAGGGTCGCTTGAAAATTGAATAATTAAAAAACGAAACGAATATGAAATTTAATGTATCAAGTTCAAAGTTGTTTGCTCAGTTGCAAGCAGTGAGTCGTGTGATTGCTGCAAAGAATAGTTTGCAGATTTTGGAAGCAGTTTTGTTTGACCTTGAAGGTGATGTGTTGACTCTTACAGCTTCTGATAGTGAGACAACAATTCGTACTTCTTTGACGGTTGAAGATGCACAAGGTGCTGGAAAAGTAGCAGTAGGTGGTAAGTTGCTTTTGGAAACATTGAAAGAGTTTTCTGAGCAGCCCTTGACATTCCAAATCGATGAGCAGAATTTTGGATTGAATATTACTAGTGCCAATGGTACATATAGTTTTGTTGGTGCAAATGGATTAGAATATCCAGAGATGCCAATGGAGGAAGGAGAAAATGCATTTGAAATCCCTGCTAACGTACTGTTGGATGCGATTAACAAGACTATCTTCTGTACTGCAGATGATGAGTTGCGCCCTGTGATGAATGGTATTTATTTCGATTTGAGTGAAGAAAAAATAACTATGGTTGCTACTGATGCACACCGTTTGGTTCGTTATGTGAATAGCGATGTAAAAGCATCTCAGGCAGTAAGTTTTATTCTTCCTAAGAAACCAGCTCAGTTGCTGAAGCAAGTTTTGCAAAAGGAGGCAGAGAACGTGAAAGTGACGTTTGGTCAAAAGAATGCAAAGTTTGAGTTTGGCGCAACTGTGATCGTTTGTCGTCAAATAGAGGGCCGTTTCCCTAATTACAATGCAGTAATCCCACAAAACAATACAAATAAGGTTTTGGTGGATCGTCAGACAATTGTAAATGCATGTAAACGTGTGGCTGTATTTGCGAATACTGGTACAAGTTTGTTGAAGTTAGCATTGAGCGAGAATCAAATCAAGATCTCAGCACAAGATATCGATTTCTCTACTTCTGCCGAGGAGACGATCGTTTGCGACTATAATGGAATGCCAATGGCAATCGGTTTTAAGGCTCCATTCTTGATTGAGATTTTGGCAAATGTAGCATCACAGGATGTTGTGTTGCAGTTGGCAGATCCTGCTCGTGCTGGTTTGATTTTGCCAGCAGAGAATGAGGATGGCCAAGATTTGTTGATCTTGTTAATGCCAATGTTGTTGAACGACTAATGAAACTGCAATTAACTCGCCCGTTGGTTTTCTTTGATTTGGAGACGACGGGATTAAATATCGCATCTGACAGGATTGTCGAATTGAGTTACTATAAGGTCTTCCCCGATGGAACGTCAGAGGGGAAGACTTTCCGTGTAAAACCTGTGCAGATGATGTTGGGGCAAGAGGTTCAACTTCATATTTCTGAAGAAGCAAGCGCTGTGCATGGTATATATGACGATGATTTGGTGAATGCTCCTACGTTTAAGGAGATAGCGCCTGAGCTTGTTCGTGTGTTAGAGGATGCTGATTTGGCGGGTTATAACTCTAATCACTTTGATTTGCCTTTGTTAGCTGAGGAGATGATGCGAGTAGGGGTCGATATTGATCTAAAGCAGAAGAAGATGGTAGATGTGTTTACTATTTTTCAGCGTCAAGAACCTCGAAATTTGGTGGCTGCTTATAAATTTTATTGCGGAAAGGATTTGGCGAATGCGCATTCGGCTGATGCAGATACGATGGCTACTTATGAGGTGTTGATGGCTCAACTAGAGCGTTATGATATTCCAAGCGATGTGGCAGGGTTGTCAGAGTTTACGGCAGGTAGTACTCGTTTTGCCGATTTTGCAGGACGTATAGCATATGATCCCCAAGGTGTTGAGATCTTTAACTTTGGAAAGTACAAAGGACAGCGTGTTGCAGATGTCTTTCGTCGTGACGTGGGATATTATGGATGGATTCAGCAAGGGGATTTCCCACAATATACAAAAAATGTGTTTACTCGAATTTATTTAAGCCTTAGAAAGTGATAGGGAAGTTGACCATATTAGGTTGTGGCAGTGCAATGCCAACGTTTCAGAATTCGCCTTCGGGACAAATTGTGGAACTATGTGACAAGTCTTTTTTAGTTGATTGTGGCGAAGGTACGCAATTAAAGATGCGTCAGTTGGGAGTGAAGACTGCGCGGCTATACACTGTTTTGATTTCCCATTTGCACGGAGATCATTGTTTTGGTTTAATAGGACTGATTTCCACTTTGGGAATGATGGGAAGAACGCAGCCGTTGCATATATATGCGCATGGTGACTTGGAGAAGTTGCTTCGTCCGTGGCTAGATTATCATTGTCAGGATATGTCGTATGAGGTCGTTTTTCATACAATCAATCCGCGTAAACGTGAAGTAATATTTGAGGATAGGACATTGACGATAGAGACGATTCCTTTGAAACATAAAGTGCCTACGTGTGGTTTTTTGTTTACTGAATATCATCGTGATATGGAACCTCGCAAACGCTATGCATATTGTTCGGATACAGCTTATCGCGAACAAATAGTAGAGCAGATATCAGGGGTGGATGTGTTGTATCATGAGGCAACGTATACAGAAAAAGATGCTGACAAATGTAAAAAGCATACTCATTCTACAGCCAAACAAGCAGCGCAAATTGCTAGCTTGGCAGGAGTGGGGAAGTTGGTTGTAGGGCATTTTAGCGCTCGTGAAGATGATCATACTGTGTTTTTGAATGAGGCACAAGAAGTTTTTGCCAATACGATATTGGCAGAAGAGTGTAAAGTAATAGAGATGTAAATGGCTAAAGTTTCAACACAATATGTCTGCTCTAACTGCGGTGCTAAGGCGCCGCAGATGATAGGTCGTTGTCCTGTATGTGGTGAGTGGGGAACTTATGAAGAAGAAGTGGATGTGCCTCTGTCTGCAAAGAAAGGAGGAGTTGCACTTCGTAGAGGGGCGAAGGCTCAACTTATACACGAGGTAGATGCGAAGGAGGATATGCGTATAGATATGCAATCTACAGAACTGAATCGTGTGCTAGGTGGAGGGTTGGTGCCGGGAAGTTTGGTGTTGTTAGGTGGAGAGCCTGGAATAGGCAAATCTACCTTAGCATTACAGGTGTTGTTGAAAATGGGAGGAAGAAAGACACTTTATGCTAGTGGTGAGGAGAGTATAAAACAACTGAAACTAAGAGCTGAGCGATTGTCAGGGGATGCTTCAAATCTGTATGTTTTAGCAGAGACATCACTAGAGCGAATACTAGAAAGTGTTTCTAATATACAACCTGATATAGTAGTCGTAGATAGTATACAAACCATTGGTACAGAGTCGATTGATGCAAGTATTGGTAGTTTGAGCCAGGTTCGTGAATGTGCTGCGCGTATT
>JAEIGA010017492.1_pt1 | contig 10927 bp, 4 predicted proteins | sample 9270691 | NCBI WGS metagenome assembly JAEIGA01 (sample SAMN17057246, study PRJNA624740) | gut metagenome | biome: biome; isolation source: fecal sample | host: Bos grunniens | place: China: Xizang | collected 2019 | reverse complement strand
TCGAAACCAGCGTTAACTGAGAACTCGAGACCCTTGAATACGCCCATAACGTCCTTGTCACCACCGAGAACGATGTTAGCACGTGAGCTTGAGTTGTCTCTCCAAAGACCATACTTGTTGTCATAAAGGTCTGCGATGTTGTTGAAACGTGCAGCCTTAGGACGACCAGACTCACCATAGTCATAAAGAGCCTTACCATTAGCATCCATTACTGTGTTACCGAGTTCATCCTTAAGATATACAGGATAAATAGGAGCCATGAACTGTGCTGTGTACCAAGCGTTGCTTGTGTATGAACCTGAAGCGATAGTCTGCTGGTTTGAGTTAGTATAACCATAAGAAGTTGATATACCTGCCTTCATCCAGCTGTTGATTTCCTGATCAACGCTTGCACGGAATGTATAACGCTTGAAGTTTGTAGTGATAAGGATACCGTTGTCATCAAGGTAACCGAATGAAAGAGCATACTTAGTCTTGTCATTACCACCGTTTACACCGAACTGATACTCTTGACGGAGAGCCTTAGCATTTGTCATCTCATCAAGCCAGCTCTCATCGTATGCAGAAACTGCATCAGCGCGAACCTTACCTGTTGCAGGGTCGATGACAGTGTCCCATGTGTAGTTCTTGAATGGGTTGTACTGCTCACCACCGAGTGACGAACTGAGAGCTGCCATAGCTGCCTCAGATGCGTGCTCCATAGAGTAGCCGCTGTTAAACACATAACCATTGCGGAGAGCCTCGTAAGTAAGCTCAACAAACTCTCTCTGGTTTACAGTGTCATATGGCTTGTAAGCTCTTGAAGAGAGACCCCATGTAGCCTTGAGGTTAACATTAACATAACCTGCCTGACCTCTCTTTGTCTGAATCATAACGACACCGTTAGCACCACGTGAACCGTAGAGGGCAGCTGCTGATGCATCCTTGAGCACAGTAAGTGACTCGATGTCATTAGGGTTGATTGCAGCGATGCTACCATCGTAAGGTACACCATCCACTACGTAGAGTGGAGTTGAATAAGCATTGATTGATCCAGTACCACGAATCTGAATGCTTGCACTTTCACCTGGCTGTCCAGAACCTGCGCTAGATGTCACACCCGCAACGAGACCGTCGAGAGCCTTAGTGACATTCGATACTGTTCTTTTCTCGAGTGACTCACTCTTTACTGATGTTGCAGAACCTGTGAAAGAAGACTTCTTCGCTGTTCCATAAGCAACCATCACTACTTCGTCGAGCTGCTCTGATACCAGAACAACATTGTGTGTAAGCTTACCGTCAATGGCAACCTGCATAGTCTGGTAACCTACACACGAGAATACGAGAACGCCGTCCTGTGGAGCGGTGATTGTGTAATTACCCTCCGCGTCAGTGCTGACACCAGTCATGGTGCCTTTAACATGAACTGCTGCAAAAGGAACCGGTTCTCCATTGTTGGAATCGGTCACCATTCCGGTCACCTGAAGATTCTGTGCAAAAGCTACAGAACTTACAAGGACAGCCAACACTGTGAAAAATAGTTTCATTTTTCTCATAGTTGTTACTTTTAGATGTTAAACATAAATATTGAGTTAAATTATTGTGCTTGCCTAATATTACACTACACTATAAACGAGGAATACACACTATAATTTAGCACTAATTAAGGGGCGTTTATTGTGCATATTAATAGATTGATAATTAAATGATTAGTTTTATGAAAGTATATGCATACATCAGGGTCAGTACGGAAATGCAGACGTATGAAAACCAGCGATTTGAGATTGATAGGTATTGTATTTCAATGGGTTTAGGAGTGTCGGAATGGGTGTCTGAATCGATATCAGGTACGGTAAGTGTTGAGAAACGTATGTTAGGAGAAGTCTTGATGCGTATGGAAAGGGGTGATTTGCTAATCTGCACCGAACTATCCCGACTGGGACGGAATATGCTGATGGTAATGGGTATATTGAATATCTGCTCTTCAAAAGGAATCTCCATACATACCATCAAGGATAATTTCGATTTATCAGATAGCATCAATTCCAAGATAATTGCTTTTGCTTTCGCCTTAGCCGCTGAAATAGAGCGTAATCTGATTTCGCAGCGCACAAAAGAAGCTCTGGCTGTAAGGCGAATGAAAGGAATTAAACTTGGACGACCGCAGGGAAGTTCCAAAAAGAAAGTTTTATTTTATAAGAAAAAGAAAGATATAGAAATGATGTTGAGTGAAGGTAAGACAATCTCTCAGATATCGTTAAATCTTGGTATTCATAGAAATACGCTACGCAGATACTTGCAGGAAAATAAAAAAAAGTGACTTTTTTAACATTTTTTACACCTTGATAATGTTAAGCAAAATTGAAAGTTTATTGACAAATTGAAGTTTTTGTACAAATGCAACTTACAAAGTGAAAGTTATGAATTTTAACTGCCTATGCCGATGCAATTATTTGCCTTTCGTAAAATTTGGAATTATAAAATTAATTGTCAAACTTTGTCATTCACGCGTTTAAAAACGCCCATTTATTAGTGCGAAATTATGGTGTGCAGTCTATTATTAGTGTAGTGTAATATGAATTCAGCACAATAATTTAATTCAATATTTATGTTTAACATCTAAAAGTAACAACTATGAGAAAAATGAAACTATTTTTCACAGTGTTGGCTGTCTTGATCAGTTCTGTGGCCTTTGCCCAGAATATCACAGTGTCAGGTAGTGTAAAAGATTCATCAACTGGTGAATACGTGCCTTTCGCTTCTATCATGGTGAAAGACACCATGACTGGAACCAACACAGACACAGATGGTTTGTTCTCGATTACAGCTCCAGCAGATGGAATCCTGGTATTTTCTTCTATCGGATACCATACTGTAACAGTGCCAGTAGAGGGAAGAAGGACACTTCATGTGACTCTCGAACCTGACACTCAGGCTCTGGAAGAGACTATCGTTGTAGCATTCGGTACCTCTACAAAAGAGGCCTTCACCGGTTCTGCAAAAGTTTTGGATGATGAGACTCTTGCTCAGTCTCAGGTATCAAACGTTACCAACGCTCTCGCTGGTCAGGTAGCCGGTGTACAGCTCGTATCTTCAAGCGGTGCTCCTGGTTCATCTTCAACTATTCGCGTGCGTGGTATTTCTTCAATCAACGCGGGTAACGACCCACTCATCATCGTTGACGGTGCTCCATTTGACGGCGATATGAACAACATCGCTCCAAGTGATATCGAGAGCATGACAGTCCTCAAGGATGCAGCTTCTAACGCCCTTTACGGTGCTCGTGGTGCTAACGGTGTCATCATGATCACAACTAAGAAGGGTAAGGCTGGTCAGGCAACTGTATCGTTCGATGCTAAGGTCGGTGTTAATACAAATGCTCTTCAGGAGTATGAGACTATCTCAGACCCACGCGCTTTCTATGAGCAGCACTTTACAGCTCTCAACAACTACTACACATCAGCTGACGGTCTCGGTCTTTCTGCAGACGAAGCTTACATGAGAGCTAATGAAAACCTTTTCAATGCTGCTGCCGGTGGTCTTGGTTATCAGGTTTATACTATCCCTGCAGGTCAGTACGCTATCGGTCGTAACGGTAAGTTCAACCCAGGCGCAACTGAGGGTTATGTAAGCGGTGACTACCTTCTCAAGGCAGACGATTGGGCTGATGAGGTATATCGTAACGGTGTACGTCAGGAGTATACTCTCTCAGTTTCAGGTGCTCAGGACAAGATGACATTCTACTCTTCATTGAGCTACCTTGACAACCAGGGTATCACTGAGAAGTCTGACCACGAGCGTCTTTCTGCACGTCTCAAGGCTGACTATCGTGCTAAGGAGTGGTTGAAGCTCGGTGCTAACATGTCTTACACTAAGTTCGGTTTCAACTCACTTGGTAACAACGGTGCTGACGGATCAACAGCTAATATCTGGGCCTTCACATCACAGATCGCTCCTATCTATCCTCTCTACGTGAGAAATGCTGACGGTTCACAGTACTATGATGTAAACGGTATCGCAGTTCTTGACCACGGTAATGGTGTTCTCAACAATGGTGGTATCCCAGGCGCATCACGTCCGTTCATCACAGACGCTAACCCTGTACTCGGTAACAAGTACAACACAAACCACTCAGAGGGTAATGCTCTCTCAGCTCAGGGTTACATTGACGTAGATATCCTTAAGGGTCTTACTTTCACAGTAAACGCTTCTGCAACTCTCGATGAGACTCGTTCTAACTATGTTTACAACCCTTACTATGGACAGTTCCGTTCAACTGGCGGTACAGTTTCAGTAGGTCACAGCCGTAGCTATGCTTGGAACACTCAGCAGCTCCTCAACTACTCAAGAAAGTTCGGTCAGCACAATGTAGGTGTTCTCCTCGGACATGAGTACTACAGCAACAGAGGTTACTATGTAGGTGCAAGCAAGAGCCAGATGTTCTCACAGTCTAACAAGGAGCTCGATGGAGCAGTTGTTGACGGACAGAGCGCTTCTTCATACCAGACTATGTATAACAATGAGGGTTACTTCGCACGTGCACAGTATGACTTCGCTGAGCGTTACTTCGTTTCAGCTTCATTCCGTAGAGATGCGTCTTCACGCTTCCACCCAGAAAACCGTTGGGGTAACTTCTGGAGTGCCGGTGCAGCTTGGATCCTCAGCAAGGAGGACTGGTACAATGTTTCTTGGATGAACGAGTTGAAGTTCAAGGCTTCAGTAGGTAGCCAGGGTAACGACTCAATCGGTTCTTACAAGTATACTGATATCTTCTCTATCGTACCTTCTGACGGTAAGATTTCTACAATCTTCTCAAGCAAGGGTAACAAGGACATCACTTGGGAGACTAACACTAACTTCAACGCTGGTTTCGAGTTCGGTTTCCTTAACAACCGCATCACTGGAGGTATCGAGTACTTCAACCGTATGACTACAGACATGCTATTCCCAACTCCAGTAGCACCTTCACAGGGTTATACTTCACTCTACAAGAACGTCGGTGACATGAACAACTATGGTGTTGAGGGCGACTTCCACTTCAATATCGTAAACACTAAGAACGTTCAGTGGGACTTCAACCTTAACGCTTCTTACCTTAAGAATACTGTCGTTTCACTTGCTGACAACGTGAAGGATTCTGAGGCTTATGACGCAAACGGTAACAAGCATGATGGTTTCACAAGCGGTTCATTCTTCGTAGCTGAGGGTTCTTCAATGTATACATGGTATACTTATGAGTATGCTGGTGTTGATCAGGAGACTGGTAAGTCACTTTGGTGGAAGAACACTGTTGATGAGGAGGGTAACGTAACAGGTAGAGAGACTACTGATGATTACTCAAAGGCTACCAAGTATCTCACTGGCAAGTCTACTCTTGCTCCAATGTTCGGTGGTTTCGGTACATCAGTAAGCGCTTACGGTTTCGACTTCTCAATCAACTTCACATATCAGGTAGGTGGAAAGCAGTGGGATGGTTCATACCAGACATTCATGTACTCTCCAACTTCAAGCCAGATCGGTTTCAACTATCATAAGGATCTCTACGATTCTTGGACTCCAGAGAAGCCATCAACTACAATCCCACGTTTCCAGTATGCTGATACATATGCAAATGCATCATCTACTCGATTCTTGACTTCTGCATCTTACCTTAACCTTCAGAATGTCAACGTTGGTTACACTCTCCCTGTTAAGTTCACAAAGAAGTTCCTCGTAAACTCTTTGAGACTTTATGTAGCTGCTGAAAACCTCTACTACTGGTCAGCTCGTAAGGGCTTCGATCCACGTCAGAGCTTCTCATCATCAACTACCGCAACAAGATATTCTCCAATGAGAACAATCTCAGGTGGTGTTACAGTTAAATTCTAATTAACGGAGGACTGATAAATGAAAAATATATTTAAAACCTTATTTGTTACAGCAGCTTCAGTTTCACTTCTGACAGGCTGTATCAAGGAGACATTCCCTTTGGAGGGTGCTGCAACATCTGAGCAGTTGGCACAGTCTGCAGCGGGTATGGCAGCGTCAGTAGACGGTCTTGTCGCTCAGACATATCAGCCATACTACTTCTATGGTTCTACTAACCAGCAGGAGTTCGACATCTCTTACGCAGGTCTTCTCATTACATACGCACGTATGAATAATGACCTCGTAAATAACTCTGCTACTATCGGTTATGACTGGTGGACAGGATACTGTGGTGCTTATGGTTATTCAATGAAGAACAATACAACACGTCAGACTGTTCCTTACATGACTCTTTACAAGATCATCAAGTCTGCTAACGACATCATCGGACCTCTCGCAGGTCTTGAGGAGCTCAATGCAGACCAGAAGGGTTATCTCGGTACTGCTTATGTTTACAGAGCTTTGATGTACCATGATATCTATAACTTGTATCTCCCAGCTCAGAACAAGTACACTGACTGCTCGAAGGTTGAAGGCCTTACTGGTCCTATCATCGTTTCAAGCGCTGAGCAGGAGACTGAGTACAAGACTGCACGTGCACCTAAGGAGGTAATGTCAGCTTTCGTTCTTGCTGACCTTGACAAGGCTGAGGCTCTCTTCGACGGTTACACACCTGCAACAGGCCGTTACCCTGGTATCGCTGTTGTTTACGGTCTTAAGGCTCGTATGTACCTCGCAATGGAGGACTATGCTAACGCAGCTGTATACGCTCGCAAGGCTATCGACGCTTCAGGCAAGACTCCTCTTACTGAGTCTGAGTGGACTGATCCTGCAATGGCATTCTGTGACGCAGCTGGTAACAACTCTTGGATGTGGTACTACAACATCTCAGGTAACAACATGGGTAACCTCTGTAACCCTACAGGATTCCTCGCTGGTGAGTCTGACTGGGGATACAACTCACTTACTCAGATGGCTATCCACAAGTGGATGTTCGACCGTATGAACAGATCAGACTTCCGTAAGAAGTCATTCATCGATCCAGATAGAGAGACTTATCCTGCATCTTATTATAGATGGTCAAGCGAGTCTTATCTTAAGGCTTATCCTTTCGAGAGCCAGCCTGATTACAAGTCATTCAAGATCCGTTGTAAGGCTGGTGACTGGGAGACTTATTCAATCGGTGGTGCTGTAGATTGGCCAATGATGCGTGTTGAGGAGATGTACCTCATCGAGGCTGAGGCTGTTGGTATGAGCCAGGGTGAGAGCGCTGGTATCGCTAAGCTCGAGGACTTCATGAAGACTTACCGTGACCCTAACTACTCATATGCACTTGCATCATCTACATTCTCTGAGGGCTTCGTAAAGAACTTCCAGGAGGAGGTACTCTTCCAGAAGAGAGTAGAGTTCTGGGGCGAGGGTGTCGGTTACTTCGACTCTAAGCGTATCAGACCAGGTATGATCACTTGGTATCCTGGCTCTAACGTTATTCACGATACTATGAAGTACAATATTGAGGAGGTTAGCCCATATTGGAACTTCGTAATTCCTAACAACGAGATCGAGAATAACGACTATATCCTTGAGGAGGATGGCGTAGTGACTGATATCGACGGTGTTAAGACTACTCTTAACAACCCTGATCCAACAGGATCTGTTACAAATGATACAACACAGTACTAATTTAAAACGACAGTAACATGAAAATTAACAATATGTTTAAGGCAGCCCTCTGCGCTGTTTTGGGCCTGTCGCTTGTGGCTTGTACAGAAGAGGCTTATGTACCTGCACCACAGGAGGATGCATCTAAGACTTATGTAAGAGTAGATGAGACTGCTGCAAGAAGTCTTGATGTTGACGGAACTGATATCCTTGTTCCGTTCGTAAGAAATAATGCTTCAGGTGCACTCGATGTTACTGTAGCTCTTGCTGATACATCAGGTCTCTTTACACTTAAGAGTACAACAGTATCATTTGCTGCTGGTGAGACAACTGCTACTGCTGCTGTTTCATACTCTTATGACGATCTTGATCCTAATTCTCAGTATGCAATCTCAGTTTGCCTTACTTCTGAGGACGTAATGTCACAGTATACTGCTGTTAATTTCCCTGTAGTATGTAAGAAAGCTTGGAAGAAATTGGGTGTAGGTCAGTTCGCTGATTTGTACTTTATCGGCATCATCAGTGAGAAGGAGTTTATTCAGTCTCCAGATGGTACTCAGAAGTACAGAATGCTCAATCCATTCACAAAGGATGAGATCGCAGCTGCTGGTTGTACTTTCGAAAAGGAAATTCCTTACATTGAATTTACAATTGGCGAGGATGGCTCTGTTTCTTGGGGCGATAACTTCAGTACTGGTTTCGGCTATGGTGGCTATAGCATCTATTATGCTAACCCTGACTGGTATAATGGAAACACTGCAGCTGCGGCAGATAACGCAGTAGTTGGTGAAAACCTTATTCAGATCTGTTATACTGCTATGGCAGTTAGTGGTGGTAGCATCGCTGGTTCATATGGTACCGGATATGCATATATCTCACTTCCTGGTGGACCAAATCTTGCAGACCTTTTGTAATTTTTAGGTATATTTAATGTAGGGGCGTATTTAACTATACGCCCTTACTTTTTTAAAGGATAATCTTAGTTATATGCAAAGATTTTTTCACATTTTCCTTTGTCTGTCTATATCGCTTCTTGCTTCATGTCAGCATGAGGTACGACCGATTACGGAGAGTAATGACGAGCTTTCGTTACAGGCTGGCTATGTGCCTGGAAAGACCATAGTAAAGGTCACCGAAGAACTTGCACAGAATATCGATTCTGGTGAAGATGTACTCGAAATTTTCCCGGGTGCAAGGGTATCAAGAACCTTCAGCCATGGAGGCAAGTATGAGGAGCGTATGAAAAGAGCTGGCCTTCATTTGTGGTATGATGTGGAATTTGATGAGTCCATACCATTGACTCGAGCTTCAGAATCTTTACATCAGATTGAAGGAGTGGAATTTGTGGAAAAACTGCCAGTAAAGAAAATCCATGCTGCGACAGATCTTTTCAATGACCCTTATCTTAACAAGCAGTGGCATTATTTTAATCAGGGTAATGTCCTTACAGGCCTGCAGGTCGGATGCGACATAAATGTCCTTCCTGCATGGGAAAGGGGAATTAAAGGAAAGGATAATGTTATTGTAGCAGTGATAGATGGTGGAGTTGATGTCAATCACGAAGACCTTAAGGATAATCTCTGGCGGGGTTATGATGAGAAAGGTAATGTCATTCATGGCTATGATTTCGTATATGATTCCTATACGATAGATGCTGATGACCATGGAACTCATGTTGCCGGAACGATTGCTGCTGTCAATAATAACGGCATCGGTGTCAGCGGCATAGCCGGTGGAGATGCTGCTTTAGGAATCAAAGGCGCTCAGATCATGTCATGCGAGATTCTTTCAGGTACAAAAGGTGGAGATGAGCATGCTGCAATAGTTTGGGCTGCCAATCATGGAGCCGTAATCGCCCAGAACAGCTGGGGATATATTCTTGATCAGAATTCGAACATGACTGATACTCCCAAGATCATTAAGGAGGCAATAGAATATTTCAATCAGTATGCCGGCTGTGATGAGAATGGTGAGCAGCTTCCTGGTAGTCCGATGAAAGGAGGTGTAGTAATCTTCGCTGCCGGTAATGAAGGAGTTTCAAAAGCTTATCCTGCGTCATATTCGGGATGTATTGCAGTTTCTTCAGTAGCTGGAAACTATAAACTTGCATATTATTCTAATTTTGGATCATGGGTTGATATCACTGCACCAGGAGGTGATTTGAGCAAGAGACAGGGTGTGTACAGTACTGTCAAAGGCAATTCTTATGATTCATATCAGGGCACTTCAATGGCTTGTCCCCATGTCAGTGGAGTAGCTGCCTTGATTCTCTCTGAATATGGCGGCCCAGGTTTTACCCGTGAGCAGCTCATAGACAGACTTCTAAAGACTGCATCTGACATTTCTCTGCCTGCAGACGAGATGGGTGCAGGACTGGTGAATGCTTCAGCTGCGCTTGCACGTTATGGCGAAGATCTTCCTTTCGTTCCTGCTTATGGAAGAACTGAGGAACTTAGCAGTAGTACCGTAATGCTGAAATATATCATGCCTGAATCAAATAACGGAGTTGAATGCAGAAGCATGGACCTCTTTTTCGATACAGCTGCGTTCTCGGAACTTTCAGAATCTCTTAACAAACGTTCGATGTCCCTTACAAGGGTCCAGCCGGGAGATACTGTTTCCTTTACAATTGATGGACTTGCAAATGACACAAAATACTATTTCTCTGTAAGATCTTATGATGCATTAGGAAATGCTTCAGCTCTTTCAGAGAATATACAGTTCACAACTCGTGAAAATCTCCCTCCTGTCATTGATGCAGTTGATGGAACTGAACATAGTTTCAAGCAGTATATGACAGCAAGATTGATATTTAATATTACAGATCCTGAGAATCAGCTCGAATCTGTAGTATATGAAAATGCGACTGACCATGATTCTCTCAATGGAGAGGCAGGCAAATATGTCCTGACAATCGATGCCAGCAAAATATCTGCGGGCACTTATAGCTCAAAGATTACTGCAACTGACATATTCGGAAAAACTGCCGAATGTCAGGTGAAATTTACAGTAGAGGAAAATGTTGCCCCTGTAGTTTCTGCTCCAATCGAAAATGTCATCTTCGGTGCTACTTCAAAGTCAGAAAAGATAACTCTTTCAGACTATATTACAGATGCTGACGGAGAGTCATTGCTCTACGATGTTACTTTATCAGATGAGTCAAGTGTTACAGTTTCAATTGCATCAGGTGTCTTGACGCTCAAGTCTGTAGGATATGGCGAGACTAGTGTAACTGTCAAGGCTATTGATGCCATGTCAAAGTCGGTACAGACCTCATTCAAGGTTCTTGTCCGTGACTCTTCAAAGGCCTATGACCTTTATCCTAATCCAGTAACTGAAGGGAAGATGTATGTAAGGTCGTCTCAGAATGAGACTGTGG
>JAEIGA010017491.1_pt1 | contig 10927 bp, 11 predicted proteins | sample 9270691 | NCBI WGS metagenome assembly JAEIGA01 (sample SAMN17057246, study PRJNA624740) | gut metagenome | biome: biome; isolation source: fecal sample | host: Bos grunniens | place: China: Xizang | collected 2019 | reverse complement strand
CGAAATCAGTAAACAGCCTGTCTACTGACTCATAGTCGCAACAGTCGATCTGGAAGAAAGGAATATCATCCCTTCCGGTAATCTTCTTCACTCCCTCAAAACATGTCATGTCGCAGTTCGACATATTGTCAGCTACAACGACTTCATAGCCTGCAGCTATAAGTTCGACGGTCACATGACTGCCGATATAACCGGCTCCACCGGATACAAGGACTTTCTTTGCCATATGGTATAAATATTTATCCTACAAATTTATATATTTTTTCTTATTTTCGCAGACATAACATCATTTCAAATGAAAAATCTATCAATAATCATAGCTCTGACAGTCCTTGCAATAGCCTCAACTGACGCTATTTATGCACAGGAAACCGAGACCATACAGCAGAAAGTGGAGGCAATAGCCAATGGGGATGTCTTCGGTCAGGCAGTCATAGGAATCTGCGCCAGAACAGGAAACGGGCAGACGATAATAGACGTAGATGCAGACAACATGCTGGTGCCGGCATCCAATATGAAACTGATATCAACGGGAGCAGTACTCCATGCTCTCGGAGGCGACTACAGATACAAGACCGCTATCGGATATGACGGCAACATCATCGAGGGAGTCCTTATCGGAGACCTCTACATAATCGGAGGCGGAGACCCGACCATCGCATCGAAAGACTCCATAGCGGCTCCTGTCCAGAACACATTCGCAAGGTGGGAGCGTATGATCAGAGATGCCGGAATCAGTGAGATAGACGGCCGCGTAATTGGCACCTCCGGTGATTTCTTCAGCGGAATGACGGAGGAAGCGACATGGCTCTGGAACGACATAGGAACATATTACGGTGCAGGCGCTACAGGCCTGATGTTCTATGAAAACATGCAGTCGTTCGATGTCTCGGCAGGAGCAGAGCCCGAGGCAGATATCAACATTGCTCCATCATATCCTCAGACACCATGGATGGAATTCAGATATGAGTGCAGCACCGGAAAGGCAGGTACTGGAGACCAGCTGTATATGTACACAAGCGACCTCGCCCCCGTCGCAGAAGTCCGTGGAACTTTTGCCGTTGACAGAAAGCCGAAACGAGTTGACTGCAGCAACAAGTTTCCTGAGCTGACATGCGCACACTATTTCAAGAAGTGGCTGGAAGAACATGGTATATCGTGCTCACAGGAAGCATCTGACACCAGACTCAACAGGACCGAAGAGCCAGAAAACATAACTATCATAGGTTCAACAGAATCACCTAGTCTCAGAAGGATTGCATTTGAGACAAACCATGCCAGCAACAACCTTTACGCAGAAACTTTGTTCAGGACACTCGGCAAGGAGCTGAAATCCGAGGGAAGCTACGACTCTTCATATGTCGCAGTCAAGAATGTTCTCAAAGATATCGGAGTGGACCTTTCACGCGGACAGAAAATACAGGACGGAAGCGGACTTTCACGCCAGAATCTGATATCACCGGACTTCTTCTGCCGCTATCTGGAAGCCATAATGAGCTCTCCTTGCTTCGAGGATTTCGTAGGGTCACTTCCTTCTCCAGGTGGATCCGGCACTCTTTCCGTCAACATGAAGAACTATCCCGCTGAAACCAAGAACAGGATCAAGGTCAAAAGCGGTTCAATGAACGGAGTGCGATGCTACAGCGGCTATATAATCCCTCGAGAAGGATGTAAGGAAGAGACCATAATCTTCTCGATCATGGTGAACAACTGCACCGCTCCGACATGGAAGGTGCGCCCGCTTATGGACAAGATAATGGGAATGCTGGCCGAAATGAACTAGGCCTTGGATCAGTTACCCTTGAAGAGCTTTCTGCAAAGCTCAGGCACATCTGCAACCTTTACGACTTCGATTCCGGCCTTAGGCAAAGCCTCGAGGCCCTCAAGAGAAGTAAAGCTCGATATGAAGATACGCTTGAAGCCGATGCGGGACGCCTCTATTATACGTCTTTCCGTCTGAGCCACCGGCCTTATCTCGCCACTCAGACCGACTTCACCGCAGAAGCACACATCCGACGGTACCGGCATATCAAAATTAGAAGAAAGCACTGCGCTTATGACTGCAAGATCGCATGCCGGATCATTGACTTTCAGTCCTCCCGCCATATTCAGAAAAACATCCTTGACGCTTAGCTTGAAGCCTGCCCTCTTCTCAAGCACAGCAAGGAGCATATTCATTCTCCTGACATCAAATCCAGTTGCGCTGCGCTGAGGTGTTCCATATGCCGCAGAACTCACAAGAGCCTGTATTTCAATAAGAAACGGGCGTGTACCATCCAGCATGGCACTTACAGAGACTCCACTAAGGCCGTCGTCATGCATAGGAATGAGCATCTCTGACGGGTTGTTCACCTCCCTCAATCCCTTGCCAGTCATTTCAAACACAGCAAGTTCCGATGTCGAGCCGAAGCGGTTCTTTATACTTCGCAGAAGACGGTAGGCACCTCGGTTATCACCCTCAAACTGCAGGACGACATCAACGATATGCTCCAGAATCTTAGGTCCTGCGATACTGCCTTCCTTGGTTATATGACCGATAAGGATTACAGGGACGCCGGTCTCCTTGGCAAAGCGCAGAAGCATGGCTGCAGTCTCCTTGATCTGGGTCACCGATCCCGGAGAAGATTCCACATTCTGAGAAAACATCGTCTGTACAGAGTCGACGATCATCAGGTCCGGCATCATGGCCCTGGCTTCAGCAATGATGTTCTCCATTAGAGTCTCACTGTAAATCATACAGTTGGAATCATCTCCACCAATCCTGGATGCTCTGAGCTTTACCTGCCTTGCACTTTCCTCACCCGTAACATACAGCGTCTTCAGAGACGGGCAATGAAGCGGAATCTGGAGGGAAAGTGTAGATTTTCCGATTCCCGGCTCTCCTCCGATGAGAACAAGGGAACCTTCAACGAGGCCGCCGCCAAGAATACGGTCGACCTCGCCATTGTTCAAAGATATACGGTTCTCGACTGATGAGTCTATGTCAGCCAAAGGTTTTGGTTTATGCCCTGCACCTGGCACATTCACCTGCTGAGTCTGGGACTTTTTTCCTGTCGCCACCGTCTCCTCCACCATCGTATTCCATTCTCCACAAGCCGGACAACGTCCCATCCACTTCGGACTCTCGTTGCCACATGCCTTACAGAACCACACGACTTTCGTCTTTACCGTTGCCATAATTATCTGATTATCTTCTATTTGCAGAATCTTTCACACATGTACTGTCACACTTCGAGCACTTCTCGTCAGAACATCCGGAATTGCACTCCTTCTTATCTGCACACGAGTCCTTCTTATCGCACTTCGCGCATTTGTCTGCAGTGCATTCTGTTGCCTCAGAACTGCAAGTCTGGGCGTCTGAACATGAATCACTCTTATCGCATTTTGCACATTTGTCTGCTGTACATTCCTGAGCAGCCTTGTCTGAATTATTGCTGCACGCACATGATGCAGCAGATAACATCGCTGCCGCCATCATCATTGAAATAAAGATCCTCTTCATAATTTGTTCGTTTTAATTATAACTTTTCAAAATTAAGCATAAAAATTCTGAAATGCAAATCATCTGTCGAGTTCAAAAACTTCCATGCTATGGATCTTGCCGTCATCGATGTGAAAACGCAAGGCTGTCCTGACTAGATGGAAGCCCTGAATTCCGGCAGCACCGGGGTTGATCACAAGCATCCCGTCTCTCCTGGGGTCGCGGACAACCTTCAGAATATGAGAATGGCCGCAGACGAATATATCTGGATGATATCTGTCCAGCAGCTCCCTGGCCCTTATGTCATATCGTCCCGGATACCCCCCTATATGCGTCATAAGTATGTGCATGCCCTCGCATAAGAAGAAGGTATGCAAGGGATGTATGAACCTGAGTTCATGGTTATCACAGTTTCCAGCCACCCCTCGCAAAGGCTTGAAGGCGGCTATTTCCTTGGCCAGCTCCATTCCCCCGCCGAAATCTCCTGCATGCCAGATCTCATCCACGGGTTCAAGGAACTCGCGGATCCGAGGGTCGAACACCCCGTGCGTATCTGATATCAATCCTATAAACATATCCACAAATTTACTATTTTTGTGTTTTCAAACAGAAACCAGATGGAACTTTTTTATTCATGCGAAATATCCGGCGGAATCTGCTGCCTGGACAAGGACGAATCCGCTCACTGCGCAAAAGTACTCAGACACAGAAGCGGAGATGAGATTTCAGTCATTGACGGATGCGGAACACTTTACAGATGCCGTATAACTTCAGACAATCCGAAGGCAGTCGAAGCTACCGTAATTTCCAGCGAAGAAAACTGGGGAGGACATGAATATAAACTGCATCTGGCCGTATGCCCGACCAAAAACAACGACAGGTATGAATGGTTTGCAGAAAAGGCATGCGAAGTAGGCGTCGATTCCATCTCACCTGTCATCGGAGAACACTCCGAGAGGCGCATCTTCAAGACCGCAAGACTTGAGAAGATTCTGATAAGCGCGGCAAAACAGTCACTCAAGGCTGCTGTACCGGCAGTTTCTGAGCCAATATCTGTCAAAGAGTACATCCGCGCACACAAAGACGACGAAAATACGCTTAAACTGATCGCTTACTGCTTTGAAGATGAGAGAGTCCCACGAAGAAGCATCAAGGAGGTCCTGGACAATTACAGCGGCACTGAAATCATTGTAATGATCGGACCGGAGGGTGACTTTTCAAAAGCAGAAGCCGAACTCGCTTTGGAGTGCGGCTTCATACCTGTACATCTCGGGACCTCAAGACTGCGTACTGAAACCGCTGCCGTTACAGCAGCAGAAGCAGCCTATTTCCGTTATATGTAATTATTTTCTGATTATCTCGATGGAATAATCAAGGCCGACCTTGATGATGGACGAAGACTGTCCTGTCGAGCCTTTCTCAAGAAGTGGATCCACCACATGATCCACAGCATCCTTGATTTCCTGTGAAATCTCAGCGTATTTCTTCGGGGTAGCTTCTCCTGAAATATTTGCCGAAGTAGATACGATAGGACGGCCGAACCGCGAGACGAGCTGCTGGCAGAACTCCATCATCGGAACACGGATCCCAACAGTCCCATCCTCTGCTACAGCATTGTATGCCAGACAATTACGAGACGCCTTGTCAGACTGGCTGCCAGCAATTGCATCCGGATAGATGATGGTCATCGGTTTGTCGTTGACCTCTACCAGCTGCACTGCCATTTCCGGAATTTCCTTCACATAACGACAGATCATATCCATATCAGATGCAAGAAGGACGAGCGACTTACTGTCCTCGCGACGCTTGATCTCATAAATCTTTGCGACTGCTTCCGGATCGGTAGCATCACAGCCGATTCCCCATACTGTATCTGTCGGATAAAGGATGATCCCCCCCTTGCGGAGAACTTCCAAAGCTTTCTGTATTTCTTCTCTCATGATATGGATTTTATATTGCTATTTCTGAAACGACAGGATAGTGGTCGGAAAACGGGATCCTGTCAATCCTATGGGACATTCCCTTACACCTGTCCGGGAAAAGGATATAATCGATACGAAGCATCGGCCACAGAAGTGAGAATGTAGCTCCGACTCCCTTTCCGGCCTTGACAAAACTGTCTTTCCTACCTCTGATCAGACGTTGATATGTATACGACATCGGATTATCGTTGAAATCTCCGCATACAAATGACTCCATCTGACATGACTCGACGTGATCGAAGACCTGATTCACCTGCTTCGGACGCAGAAGGATAGAGCGTTTCACCTTGCGGCTCGTTTCTGCAAAGGCCTGTTCATCTCTTTCCGCGAATGCTCTTACCATACCATTGAAGGATATGCCATAGCTCTGGAAATGGCAGTTATACACTCTGAAGCGGCGTCTTTCAACCTCATAATCCGTATATAATGCAAGATTTGCACTTTCCTCAAAGTTTATGACACCCTTACCCTTTGCCGGGAAGCGGCTCAATGTCACATTTCCTGACCCCTGGCCACCTTGATGATTGAGGAAATACTCTGCCTTATAGCCCTTGAAGCGCTTGCGGAGATATGATTTGACTTCAGCGATATCGTCGACATGAAATTCCTGAAGACAGATTATATCAGCATCCTGCGCAAGGAGATATGAAAAAATAGAGTCCGCACATTGGGACTTTCCGTTTACCTGGGCATTCTTATCCTGCATGGAGAAGTTGCCCACATTGTACGAGATGACCTTTACAGGCAGAGCACCTGCACCTGCGCTCTCATTACCTCCCAACTGGACATACCTGCCAAGAAACATCAATGCAGGAAGGAAGGCAAGCAGAGGAATGACGATAGCCTTTGAGCGACGCTTGACCGCCCAAAGTATCAGAAGGAAATTGACGAATGAAAGAGGGACGAAAAGGAGACCGAGGACCGTCACGAACCATGCCTGTGCCGGATTGATGGCAATCGTCAGATAGGACAGAGCCAGAAGCCCCGCCACTATCAGCATCAGCACACGCGACGACAGACCTAAGAACCAGTTCCTTGCCATTTCTCTAATCCATTCTGCTGTACAACATATGATTCTTCTTCCAATACATGATGAGAAGGAAGCCGAAAATGAGTCCGCCCAAGTGAGCGAAATGAGCGATACCGCCACCTGTTCCCGTCACACCAGTCAGAAGTTCGATCGCCGCAAATATAAGAACGAACCACTTGGCCTTCAACGATATCGGCGGGAAAATCAATGTAAGGACAGAATCAGGATAAAGCATCGCATAGCCCATCAGAACACCATAGATTGCTCCAGACGCACCGACTGTCGGCGTCATCTTTAAAGCATGAATGGCGGTTTGCGCAGCCATTGAACCTTCAGCAGCCTTTCCCATCCAATATTGGACCTGAATCCACTCAACGCCCGTATGGATGGCCGCCGCTCCCAGTCCGGTAACAAAATAGAAAAGGACAAATTTCTTCGTGCCCCACACTCTCTCCAGAACTGTTCCGAATATGAACAGCGTATACATATTGAAGAAAAGATGCCAGAAACCGCCATGCAGGAACATATGGGTTACCGTCTGCCACCAATGAAAGAACGGAGATGTGGGATAAAATAGGGCAAACTTGGATACCATGAAGCTCTCATTAAGATACATCATGACCATCACAAGCACATTAATTATTATGATATGCCTGATTGCTGTGGGCATATTGCTCAAGAAGCCTCCCCTGCCCTGGTTGTTATATGAATAATAACTCATTTACTGATTTAGAATTTATTATCGATCTCATTGATCGGAATGACTGTAACTATCCTGCGGCCGTTTACGGTATATTCTGAGTTTTCGCAGGCGAACAACTGGTCAATCAATCTCTGTGCCTCAACGGGATTTGTGACCGGATCTACACTATGTGAGCCCAATTTGGCAAGTCGCGACGACATATTGGCAGCCATCATCTCCGGAAGGGCATTGTGGTCCTCGATCAGAATCAGCATAAGGTCCGAGATCATGGTATGCACCTTACCCGCCTCTGCGCTGAAGCCTTCCGGCACACCATTTACAACTATCGTATCGACACCGAACGGAGCTATATCGAAACCGAGGCTTGACAGCATTGCCGAATGCTCCTCAAACAGACACATATTCTCGACTCCCACCTGAACAGCAACAGGGAACAAGGCAGTCTGGGTCACATGCGCATTATTGGACACCGCCTTCAGAAAGCGCTCATACAGAATCCTTTCCATAGCTCGCCCGACATGAACGACCATAAGACCGGAACGGGATGTGGTAAGTATGTATTTCTCCTGAAGGATAAGGATCGACTTCGTCGGCATGGTCTTATCCTCGAAGAGTTTTCCGTAATCGTCCTTCCTGGTAATGAAGTCTGACGTCTTCTGATATCCGCCGTATCCCCCGAACGAATCGAATCCGCCCAACGAAGGCGTATGGACCGGAGCAGGATCAGAAACATTATATGAAGAATCGGCACGGTCGATTACAGGCTCCGAAGGGAAACCGTCATCCTCAAAAGGGTTATATGTCGGATCGAGTCCCTCGGTCGGCTGCTGGACTACATGGAATTCATCGAAATTCTTGCCGAAAACAGGAATCTCCGGCATGCCCTCGCGATCGAAATCTATGCTGTCTCCGAATGAATTCTTTCCCAATGCCTCCTTCACGCATGCATAGAGAATCTGGAATATGACGCTGTCGTCTTCAAATTTGATTTCAGTCTTGGTCGGATGTATGTTGACATCAATTGCCTGCGGATCGATATCCAGATAAATCAGGTATGAAGGTGTCACACCATCCGGAATCATGTTTTCATAGGCCTTCATCACTGCCTTATGAAGATACGGGCTCTTGAAGAAACGGCCGTTCACAAAGAAATACTGGTTGCCGAGTCCCTTTCTTGCCGCATCCGGACGTCCGACGTATCCGCATATATCCACAACAGAAGTCTGCGCCGACACATCGACGATTTCATTCGCCATATTGGCGCCAAGCACATCCTGTATCCTGAACTTCAATGACTTGGCCGGACGAAGGACATAGATATCCCTGCCGTTGTGCGTCAAAGTGAACCCGATCTCGGGACGAGTCAAGGCAATACGCGTAAACTCAGACACGATATGCTTGAATTCGACATTGTCCGACTTCAGGAACTTACGCCTTGCCGGAACATTGTAAAACAGGTTCCTCACGCAGAAGTTCGCACCTCTCGGCGTCGCAATCTCCTTTGTATCAATATGCTGAGAGTCTGCAAAATCCACCTGACATCCGACCTCGTCTTCCTCTCTGCGGGTCTTGAGGGTAACCTCAGCCACCGCTGCGACAGAAGCCAACGCCTCGCCACGGAAACCGAATGTCAATATCTTGTTCAGGTCCTCAGCGGTCGCAAGTTTGGATGTCGCATGCCTCTCGAAGCACAGAACCGCCTGATCTGGTGACATACCGCATCCGTTGTCAATGACCTGAATCAAGGTACGGCCTGCATCCTGAACAACTACGGTACTCTGGTCGGCTCCTGCATCAACTGCATTCTCGACGAGTTCCTTCACCACGGATGCAGGTCTCTGCACGACCTCTCCCGCAGCAATCATATTTGCTATATTACTAGGTAATATCCTTATATCCATCCTGTCCTACTGATTATTTTGTGAGAGAGTCGACAAGCATCGGGAAGTATTTGTATACCAGATACACAACTGCAAACAGAAGCAGCATCGTCACCACGCCAATCTTCTTCTGATTGGCATTTACCTCTCTGGTTCTCTTGTAGTTTTCGTCACGCAAACTTCCCTTCAGGTGCTTACCTGGCACATATGTTTCATCCTTAGGCTTGGTAAAGTCGCCGTACTTCTTTCTACGCTCCTCAGTTTCAGGGTCATAGAAACGAGGCCTGTAATTGAATCTCCGGACTTCCTGTGTGCCGAAAAAGCTAAAATTGAATAATCCCATACTCTCTTCTATTATTTACGTCAATCAGCAAATTTAAGGTTTTTTATTTACATTTGTGGAAATTATTTTGACATGAACATAAGAATCGGCAACGGATATGACGTCCACGCATTGGCGGAAGGACTGCCTCTATGGCTCGGAGGCGTACAGATAGAGAGCCCTATCGGATGTATCGCCCACTCTGACGGCGACGTAGCCATCCACGCACTATGCGACGCATTGCTCGGCGCTCTTGCCCTTGGTGATATCGGCAAACATTTTCCTGACACTTCTGCAGAATTCAAGGGCATAGACAGCAAGATACTGCTGGCGAGAGTGATGGAGCTCATTCATGCGAAAGGCTGGGAAGTCGTGAACGCTGATGTTACCATCGCGATGCAGAAGCCTAAACTTGCCCCTTATATAATTCCGATGCGCGAATGCATGGCCGGCATCATGGGATGCTCCAAGGAGCAGGTGTCTGTAAAGGCGACGACCACAGAGAAACTCGGATTTGTAGGACGCAGCGAAGGATGCGAAGTCTACGCGGTCGTGCTCCTCAAACAGGAAGACAAGACAATCGACTGATTATCCCACTGATGAGCAGAATTCTTTCCCCACAAAATCCGGCCGGCACAAGGAAAGTGCCGGCAATGCTGACATTTACCATAGCCTTATGCATGACAGCGGTTTTTATCGGATGCAGGCAGCATACACTGGGGCCCGGTGACTTCAGAACTGAGGAAATCGAGCTTATAAATTCGTCAGACAGCATCATGCGTGTGCTGACCATAGCTGACCGTTCCGACAGTCTCATTCTTCGTGACACAAGCCGCATATTTTCCGTAAAATCCCTTCTGTCAGAGGATTATGACAAACTCTGCTCACTGATGGTCGCGACAGTGACGCACCCATCACAGGACGGCGTCGGAATCGCAGGGCCACAGGTCGGTTTGAACCGAAGGGTTGTTGCAGTTCAGCGTTTCGACAAGCCTGGAGAGCCGTTTGAAGTCTATCCCAACATCCGAATCATCTGGAAATCCGACTCACTCGCCTACGGTCCGGAGGGTTGCCTGTCGGTACCGGACAGACGCGAAGAAGTGGCCAGGAGCACAGAGATTGTGATAGAATATGCTGATATCCCGGCAATGAAAGAAACCGGCAGTTCAAAGGAGGCGTCTCAGACAATGGATTACGATATTCCGATGGTCCGAGATACCGTAAAAGGATTCACTGCGGTGATATTCCAACATGAAACAGATCACCTTGAAGGTGTTCTATATATAGACAGATTATAATCCTAAAGGCTTCAATTCGCGAGATTTTCTACTCAAAATGGCAAAAATCAGGGCTGACAGAGTAAAATTTCTGCAATTTATTGCAAAAAGTTTTGCATTTTAACAAAACATTCATACCTTTGCAATCCCAAAATCAAAAAGGGAAGCCAAATTGAGATATGGTGTAATGGTAGCACTACAGATTCTGGCTCTGTCAGTGAGGGTTCGAGTCCTTCTATCTCAACTACAATT
>JAEIGA010017490.1_pt1 | contig 10927 bp, 8 predicted proteins | sample 9270691 | NCBI WGS metagenome assembly JAEIGA01 (sample SAMN17057246, study PRJNA624740) | gut metagenome | biome: biome; isolation source: fecal sample | host: Bos grunniens | place: China: Xizang | collected 2019 | reverse complement strand
TCGGATATATCAGCAAGTAACCATCGGCTATAAAAAAGACCTTTCCCCCGTTTTAGAGGATAATGTTTCGGTTACCTGCGGCGCAAAGGTTCTCGGCGGTATAACTATGCAAGAAAACAGCCTGGCAGCTGCCGGTGCTGTTGTTGTTCAGGATGTCCCCAAAAACGCCATTGTCGGCGGCATCCCCGCTAAAATCCTCGGCTTTAAAGATGAAAACGATTTAGGATTTCAAGGATAAAACTTTCGCAAATCATCTATCCAAAATCGCAGAAAATAGTGAAGAGGTAATAGGTAATAACTAAAAAATCCAAGAACATAAAGTCCTTGGATTTTTTAGTTGAAGTATTCATAACCAACCCCAAATGCGAGGTGAAAATTATAAAAAAGAAGAACCTCAGCACGCGAATTGCGTGTCGAGGCTCTCGATTGGTCGAGGTGACAGGGCTCGAACCTGCGGCATCTAGTTCCCAAAACTAGTGCGCTACCAACTGCGCCACACCTCGATATTAAATTGTTTTATAATTTTATTTTGCAATAGGGTTTTATGTTTTGGTAACCCTCAATATTTAACTTGCGAAAAATATCGTGCTTGGTTATTATAATTCAAAATTATCGATTTGTCAACCATAAAAAACTAAATCGGCATAGATTATTCTATGCCGATTTAAATTTTTAATATCCTAATTCCTCGCCGCAAAGAATTACCGTTGTTCTATTTGCCTCTCGCTGTCTTGCAGTTACAAGATAATTAACACATATACGGCTATTCTTACTGCAGCCATCGGTAATCTCCGGATTATCGTTTGTTTCAAGCGAAACACAATGTCCTAGCCTTGCGCAAGGGTTATCAATTCCAAGTCGCACGCAATTCTTAGGAGCGGCTATTTTTTTAACCCTTAAAAAGCCCTCGTTAACATTCTTAACCAGCTTATTAATTCCAACAACCGCAATAACCTTTTTCGGACCGAATGCAATGGCTGAAATTCTATTTGCAAAGCCATCAACATTAACAAGCTCGCCATTCTCGGTTAAAGCGTTCGCCGAGCAAAAATAAAAATCACAACCGATAATCTTTTTAAAAACCTCTTGTTGTTCTTCGGGGGTTATCCCCTCTCTCAAACGGTCAAGATAACAATAATCCTCACTCTTGATAAGCTCAAGCACACCGCTCTCCATAAGCGACACAGAGCCGCCCGAGGAAATGGTTGCGCCCTCAAAGAGCATAGCCTTAACGGTTTCCTTAATATCTTCCCTCTTAGGAACAAAAACCGCATTAATGTTATTCTTTTCAAGAGCCTTTAAAACCTTTTCAACACGATTATTTTGCATAATCTACGGCTCTGCTCTCTCTTATAACATTAACCTTAATCTGACCGGGATATTCGAGCTCATTCTCAATTCTCTCGGCGATTTGATGGGACATAAGCACCATCTCATCATCGGTTACAACCTCAGGTTTAACTACAATACGAACCTCACGGCCTGCCTGAATAGCAAATGATGTTTCAACACCGTTAAAGGAATTGGCGATTTCCTCAAGCTTTTCAAGACGTTTGATATAGTTTTCAATGTTCTCTCTTCTAGCACCGGGACGAGCAGCCGAAATAGCATCAGCGGCCTGAACAATAAGGGCGATAAGGGATTTTGCCTCAACCTCGCCGTGATGAGCGTGAATAGAGTTGATAACAACCTCACCCTCACGGTATTTCTTGGCAGCCTCAACACCAAGCTGAATATGAGAGCCTTCTTGCTCGTGGTCAAGAGCCTTACCAATATCGTGCAACAAACCTGCACGCTTTGCAAGAGATATATCAGCGCCCATTTCAGCGGCCAAAAGACCTGAAATATGGCAAACCTCAAGCGAATGGTTAAGAACGTTTTGACCATAGCTTGTGCGGTAACGAAGCTTACCGAGGAGCTTAATAAGCTCGGGATGCAGGTTATGAACTCCCGCATCTATCATAGCCCTTTCGCCCTCCTGCTTAATGGTGGCTTCTACCTCAGCAGTTGCCTTTGCAACAGTTTCTTCAATTCTACCCGGATGGATTCTTCCGTCAAGAATAAGTTTTTCAAGGGCAACCCTTGCAATCTCTCTTCTTACAGGGTCAAAGCTCGAAAGGGTTATAGCCTCAGGAGTATCGTCAATAATGAGGTCAACACCTGTTGCAGTTTCGAGAGCACGGATATTTCTACCCTCTCTACCAATAATTCTTCCCTTCATTTCATCATTAGGAAGAACAACAACCGAAACGGTCATTTCAGAAGAATGGTCGGCAGCGCAACGCTGAATTGCATGACCGATAATATCCTTTGCAATTCTATCCGACTCTTCCTTGGTTTGCTGTTCGATTTCCATAATTCTAACAGCTTTTTCATGGGTTAACTCGCCATCTAAAAGCTCAAGAAGATGGGTTTTAGCCTGTTCCTTAGTAAAGCCTGAAATCTTTTCAAGCAGGTCCATTTGGCTTTGCTTAATGCGGTCGCACTCTTCAATGCGAGCATCAATTTCCTTAGCCTTTTGAGCAAGTTTTTCTTCCTTTGCTTCAAGGTTATCAATCTTTCTATCGAGAGACTCCTCTTTTTGCATTATGCGGTGCTCCTGACGCTGAACCTCGGAACGTCTCTCCCTGAGGTCCTTTTCAGTTTCCTGACGGAGCTGGTGGATTTCATCCTTTGCTTCAAGCAAAGCTTCTTTTTTTCTTGATTCTGCAGTTTTCATTGCATCGTTTAATATTCTTCTGGCTTCTTCTTCAGCCGAGCCGATAGTAGCTTCAGCCGACTTTCTGCGATGAAGAGAGCCTGAAACAAAGCCTATAACAGCGAAAACGAGAGCAACGCCGCCTGCAATAATGTAAAAAATTACATCAGTGGGCATAATTTGCACCTCCTATATATTTAAGCACTGTTTTTTTGCCTTTTATAAGGCACGGGAGTGTGCGTTATCTCCCGATGTATAAATCAACTATAGTTATAAGCGGTTCGCCAAAGCCGCCAATAAGCATAAGCCATTTAACAACAGTAAATTTATCTAAATAATTTTACCACTATATATGAATTATGTCAAGTTTGAGAGTTATATATATTGTATATTTTTCGCAATTTTAATAAATTTTTAAAAAACTATTGCAAAATGCGACACAATGTGATAGAATAACCCTACATTTTAATATTGCTGTGTGAAGCCGGCAGAAGATTTTCAACTGTTGGTAGACAGAGCTTTGGAGAAGTCCGTTAAAACGGGTGCCGAAGGGGCAAGGCGAAAGCTAATCTCTCAGGCAAAAGGACAAAGTGCTGAAAAATTTCCTTTTGGGATATTTTATTTTGATTTTTGTCCGAGTTCCGTTTTGGGACTCGGAATTTTATTTTAAAGGAGAAATTAAAATGGACAAATTATTAAGCATTGTTCAAACAGTCAACGCCTATCTTTCGGATTATATTCTTATAATCCTTTTGGTTGGCTGCGGTTTATTCTTCACCATCGCAACAAAATTCGTTCAGGTTCGTTGCTTTGGCGAGGGTATGAAAAAGGTTTTCGGCAACCTTTCTTTAAAGGGCGGAAAACAGGAAAGCGGTCTTTCCTCTTTCCAAGCACTTGCTACTGCTATTGCCGCTCAGGTTGGAACAGGTAACATCGTTGGTGCTTCGGGTGCGATTCTTATTGGTGGTCCCGGTGCTATTTTCTGGATGTGGATTATTGCATTCTTAGGTATGGCAACCATCTATGCCGAGGCTGTTCTCGCTCAAAAAACAAGAATTACCGATGAAAACGGCAATATCCACGGCGGCCCTGTTTACTATATCAGAGAAGCCTTTAAGGGAGGTTTTGGTAAATTCTTAGCAGGCTTCTTTGCTGTTGCTATTACATTAGCATTAGGCTTTATGGGTTGTATGGTTCAGTCTAACTCTATTGCCGAATCCTGCAATACCGCATTTGGAATTGAGGGTTGGATTGTTGGTCTTATTCTCGCAATTATTTCGGCATTCATTTTTGTTGGCGGTGTTAACCGCTTAGCTTCGGTTACCGAAAAATTGGTTCCAATAATGGCAGTTTTATTCCTCTTGGGTGGACTTTTCGTTTTGGCTATCAGAATTGAATATATCCCCGAAACCTTTGGTATGATTTTTAAATATGCATTCACCCCCAGTGCTCTTATCGGCGGTGGTATCGGTTATGCTATTAAAACCGCTATCAGCCAAGGTGCTAAGCGTGGTCTTTTCTCAAACGAGGCAGGTATGGGTTCAACTCCTCATGCTCACGCTCAGGCAAATGTTGAAAAACCCCACGACCAAGGCGTTGTTGCTATAATCGGAGTATTTATCGATACCTTCATTGTTCTCACTATGACTGCTTTAGTTGTTATCTCCTGCCTCTATGCCGGAGAAAACGGTCTTGGCAATCTTGATGCCGCAGGATATCAAGCTGCAATCGGCGAGGGAATTATAGTTAAAACCAACGCTATGCAGTTGGCTTTCGGTCAGGCTATGGGTGTTATCTTCGGCGAAAAAATCGGTATGACCGTCGGCAACATATTCGTTGCAGTTTGCCTTTTATTCTTTGCTTATTCAACCGTTATCGGCTGGAACTTCTTTGGCAAAATCAATGTTCAGTATCTCTTTAAGAACAGTAAGGTTGCAGTTGTTATTTATTCTATCGTTTCGATTGCCTTTATTTTCCTCGGCACTCTTCTTTCAAACGATTTGGTTTGGGAGCTTACCGACTTCTTCAACTACCTAATGGTTATCCCCAACGTTATAGCTTTAGTTCCGCTCTATAAAATAGTTGTTGCGGCCTCTAAATCTAACAAGGTAAGTCCTCTTAAGTAATAATTTAAAGGGCGGCTTGGCCGCCCTTTTTTCTTTGGTGATAAAATGGAATATATTTTTTTTGACCTTGACGGCACTCTAACCGAGCCTGCTGAGGGTATAACAAATTCGGTTGCCTTTGCCTTGGAAAAATTCGGTATAACCGTGAAGGACAAGAGCACTCTTCAAAAGTTTATAGGCCCTCCCCTTATCGATTCCTTTATGGAGTTTTATGGGTTTTCGAGAGAAAATGCCGAAAAGGCGGTTGCTTTTTACAGGGAATACTATAAAGAAAAAGGTATTTTTCAAAATAAGGTTTATGAGGGAATACCCGCTATTCTTGAAACCCTTTTTGAGAAGAATAAAAAAATCATTTTAGCCAGTAGTAAGCCTCAGCTTTTTGCTGAACAAATTTTAAAATATTTTGGCATCGAAAAATATTTTTCCTTGATTGTTGGTGCAACTATGGATGAAAAGCGTTCCCATAAAGATGAAGTTTTAGCATACGCCATTGAAAAATCGGGAATAACCGATATTTCATCTGCCGTTATGATAGGCGACCGCAAATTTGATATTGAGGCGGCTCATAAATACGGAATGGATGCTATCGGGGTTCTTTTCGGTTATGGCTCTATAGAAGAGTTAAAAGCTTCGGGTGCGGATTTTATCGCCGCAACCACGAATGAACTTAAAAATTTACTAATATAAAAAGGCTCCGAAGGGAGCCTTTTTTGTTATCTTATAGTTTTATTTTCAATTTCCTCAACAGCAAGAGAGATGAACTCTTCAGTTTGCATTGAGCCTAAATCGCCATCCTCGCCTCTGCGGCGAACCGATACGGCATTAGCCTCAACCTCATTATCGCCGATAATAAGCATATAAGGAATCTTATTTAGTCTTGCCTCTCTTATCTTATAGCCAATCTTTTCATTTCTATCATCAAGCTCAACTATAATTCCCTTTGCCTCGAGCTGTTTCTTAACTTGATAAGCATAGTCAAGATGACGGTCAGCAATGGGGAGAATTTTAACCTGAACGGGTGCTAACCACATCGGGAATGCACCTGCATATTTTTCAATAAGAAGCGCCAAGGTTCTCTCATAGCAACCGATTGAAGTTCTATGAATAATATAAGGGTTTTTCTTAACGCCATCCCTATCAACATACTCCATACCGAATTTTTCAGCAAGCATTTGGTCAATTTGAATGGTGATAAGTGTATCCTCCTTGCCATAAACATTCTTAATTTGAATATCAAGCTTAGGTCCATAGAAAGCGGCCTCGCCGATACCTATCTTATAATCAATTCCAAGGTTATCGAGGATTTTGCCCATCATATCCTGAGCCTCATTCCATTGCTCAGGAGTCCCGATATATTTATCGGTATCACTTGGGTCCCATTGAGAGAATCTATAGGAAACATCCTCATAAAGACCCAAGGTTTTGAGCATAAATATCGCAAGCTCTAGGCTTCCCTTAAACTCATCCTCAAGCTGTTCGGGGGTGCAAATTAAATGGCCCTCGGAAATGGTGAACTGGCGAACACGAATTAGTCCGTGCATCTCACCCGATTCTTCATTTCTAAATAGGGTTGAGGTTTCGCCATAACGAAGGGGCAAATCACGATAAGAACGGGCACGGTTTAAATATGCTTGATATTGGAATGGGCAGGTCATCGGGCGAAGAGCAAAACACTCTTTTGTTTCATCAGTGGGGTCGCCGAGAACGAACATACCATCTAAATAATGGTCCCAGTGTCCCGAAATTTTATAAAGGTCGCTCTTTGCCATAAGGGGAGTTTTTGTTCTGAGCCATCCCCTTCTCTCCTCCTCATCCTCAACAAAGCGCTGAAGGGTTTGGAGAATTTTAGTGCCCTTTGGAAGCATTATCGGAAGTCCCTGACCGATAGTATCAACCGTTGTGAAAAGCTCTAACTCACGGCCCAATTTATTATGGTCCCTCTTCTTTGCCTCTTCAAGCATTGTTAAATGTTCTTCAAGCATTGAAGCCTTGGGAAATGCAGTTCCATAAACACGGCAAAGCATTTTCTTTGAGGAATCTCCTCTCCAATAAGCACCTGTTGCCGAGGTTAATTTAAAGGCCTTAACCGCTCCCGTGCTCATAAGATGAGGGCCGGCGCAAAGGTCGGTGAAATCATCCTGAGAATAGAATGAAATTTCCTCGCCCTCGGCGATACCCTCGGCTAGTTCAACCTTATAAGGCTCGTTTTTCTCCTCAAAGTATTTAATAGCCTCATCCCTTGTCATTGAAAATCTTTCAAGTTTAATATCCTCTTTAACGATTTTCTTCATTTCCTCTTCAATCTTAACAAGGTCATCGGGGGTGAAGTTTGTTTCAACATCGAAATCATAATAGAAACCATCTTCAACTGCAGGGCCTATAGCCAACTTTGTTTCAGGGAACAAACGCTTAACAGCCTGCGCCAAGATATGAGAAGCAGTATGTCTGAAAGCCCATCTGCCGTTTTCATCATCAAAGGTTAAAATTTCAAGAGCGCAATCCTTATCAAGTTTAGTTCTAAGGTCATAAACCTCGCCGTCAATTTTAACAGCACAGGCCGATTTTGCAAGACCCATACTAATTTCCTTGGCAACCTCATAAGCTGAAACGCCCTCGGGAAATTCCTTAATAACATCGCCCTTTAAAGTAATCTTAATCATTTTTATTCCTCCAAAAAAATAAACTCCGTCCCAAAAAGCCATCGCTTTTCGGGACGAAGCATAAAATCTCCGCGGTTCCACCCGAGTTCTCGGCAAAGCCGAACTCTTTTAAAGTTTTTAACGCAAACAACACGTCCGTGTTTTTTACCCACGGCACTCAAAGGCGGTCTCATCTACCCGTTTCTTACGCAGTTTTCAGCCAAGACTTACGCTCTCTTAAAGAAACTAAAGCAAACTACTGTCCTTCTCAACGCTTTACCTACATATAATACAATTTACAAAATAAAAAGTCAAGTTTTTATTAAAAAAGACCGCCAAATGCGGTCTTTAATTTTAATAGTTTTCTGCTCTAACTTCAAAGTAGCTTTGGGGATGAGCGCAAACGGGGCAAACTTGGGGAGCCTTTTTGCCGATAACCAAATGTCCGCAATTTCGGCATTCCCACATAATTTCCTCGCTCTTTTCGAAAACCTTTTGCATCTCAACATTGTTAAGAAGCTTTAAATATCTTTCCTCATGAGTTTTCTCAATAGCAGCAACTGCACGGAACTTTGCAGCAAGCTCAGTAAAACCTTCTTCCTCAGCTTCCTTTGCAAAGGTTGCATACATATCGGTCCATTCATAATTTTCGCCTGCGGCAGCGGATTTAAGGTTTTCGGCAGTATTGCTTATACCCTTAAGCTCTTTAAACCACATTTTTGCGTGTTCCTTTTCGTTGTTGGCAGTATCAAGGAAAAGAGCAGCAATTTGCTCATAACCTTCCTTTTTGGCAACACTTGCGAAATAGGTATACTTATTTCTAGCTTCGCTCTCGCCCGAAAAAGCCGCCATCAAGTTTTTTTCAGTTTTGCTTCCTTTTAATTCCATTGAAATCACCTCATTTTATATTTTACCCTAATTTCAGGGATTTATTACTTCAAAAATCCGTTAACTATTTGTTCCTCAGCCTCTTGTTCGGTAAGACCTAAGGTCATAAGCTTTGTTAACTGCTCACCTGCAATCTTACCAATGGCCGCCTCGTGAATTAAAGCGGCATCAAGATGGTTTGCGGTTATCTCAGGGATAGCCGAAACCTTGGCATTATCCATAATGATAGCATCGCACTCACTGTGTCCCGAGCATACATTATTACCATTGATTTTAGAAAGGAACAACTGATAGGAATTATCCTTAGCAACCGAACGGGAAACGACATTGGCACTTGAATTTTCGCCATCAAGCTCAACCTCGAAATCGGTTTCAGCTTTCTCTTCTCCACTTGTCATAAGTTTTTCTCTAATAATAAGGGTTGCGTTATCCGAAAGTCTTGCCTTGGTTGAACGCTTAGTAAAATCAACACCCTCAATTTGAGTTGTTTCCATTTCCATATATCCGCCGTCAGCGATATTTATAACGGTTACGGGATTCATATTGCTTTCTCCCTTGCCATCCGCCTTACCATAATGCTTTTCAACATATTTAACCTTAGCGTTTTTGCCGACAAAGAAGGTATGGATACCATCGTGTCTTGATTCCTCATCACCGCAGTTATGGATACCGCAGCCTGCAACAATCTCAACATCTGCATTATCTCCAATGATAAAATCATTGTAAACCAATTCTTTAAGTCCTGTTTCGGAGATAATTACAGGGATATGCACCTTTTCACCCTTAGTGCCGGATTTTATAACAACCTCTATTCCCGAATTATCCGCCTTGTTTCTGATATCAATATTTTCGGTAACCCTTCTGCTATCAAGCGAACCGTTTGAACGGATGTTAAAGGCTCCTTCGGGAGTGCCTTCCATATCGGCAATAATCTTAAGGAGTTCAAGCTCAGTATTATTCATTTACTTTCCCTCCCCTTTCTCTATAAGCACACGGCAACCCATATCGGTGCTGCCTAAAAGGTCGGGTAAAACCTCATCCTTTTTGCCTTGATTCTTAATTTTACCTGCCGATACAACTATAACCTTATCAGCAATATTAAGGATTCTCTCCTGATGCGAGATTATAATAATCGAACCTCCGAGATTATCATGCATCTTTTCAAAAACCTTAATTAAACTATTAAAGCTCCAAAGGTCAATACCCGCCTCAGGCTCATCAAAAAGTGAAATCTTAGTGCCTCGAGCCAAAACGGTTGCAATTTCAATTCTTTTAAGCTCGCCGCCCGAAAGAGAAGCATTGACCTCACGGTTTATATAATCTCTGGCGCAAAGTCCCACCTGAGATAAATAATCGCAAGCCTCCGCTATACTTATATCTTTTCCTGCCGCAAGACTTATCAAATCGTGAACAGTTATTCCCTTAAAACGAACAGGCTGTTGAAAAGCAAAGCTTATTCCCCTTTTAGCTCTTTCGGTTATTGAAAGCTCTGTTATATCCTCGCCATCAAGCAAAATTTTACCCTTTGTTGGTTTTATAATGCCCGCAATAATTTTAGCGAGGGTTGATTTTCCTCCGCCGTTGGGGCCTGTTATAACAACAAAACCATTATCAATTTTAAGACTTATATCTTTAAGAATTTCCTTAACGCCGTTTTCACCCTCGGCAGAAAAGGAAATGTTTTTAAGCTCTAACATTATTTACTCCCTTTGTTTTTCTAAAACTTATATTGCCCAAATTTTCCTACTCTTTACACCCGATATTATACAGCTTTTCATAGGTAAAATCAATAGAAAAAGAATAAAAAGGAGGATGAAATCCTCCTTTTCTCATTTTATTTCATATCCGCCAACCGGTCGAACATTTATAAGGCAGCAGCTACCCTCTCCAAAAGCATTTTCTATCATTTTCTTATAATCCGAAAATCTCTCGGTTGGGATATAGCACTGAATTGTTCCTGCGAAGCCGCCTCCGTGAACACGGCAGGCTCCTCTGCCATTCAAGAAATTCTTTGTTAAGGCAAGAGCTAAGCATAAGCCCTGTTCTCTAACATTAGAATTTGAATATAGGTTTTGCAAATAATTATATGAGGACTGACCCGAAGCGTTAACCTGATTTAAGAACTCCTCAAAATCACCCTTTTTAAGAGCTGCGAGCTGAAGCTCAACCCTTTTTTGCTCATTGAAGAAATGGAAAGCTCTGAGAATTGCTCTATCGCCTACCTTTTGGCGAAGAGAAGCTATATTTCCATAAAATTTGCTTTCATCGGCATCCCTCAAAAAGTCAACACCTAAAGCGTTGCTGATATCCTTGCATTCAATAGTTATATCCGCATAATCGCCTGTTAAATTGGCGTGGTTGCCGCCTGTATCAACAACGCAAAGAGTATATCCAAACTTATTTATATCAAGTGAAATGCTTTCAACTATCGGCTCGGCAGGGTCCATAAAATCGGCATATGTAAATCCGCCCGAGGCCGATGCCATTTGGTCAAGAAGACCGCAAGGCTTGCCGAAATAATCCCTCTCGGCAAACTGACCTATTTTGGCAATTGTTATGGGGTCAATCTTATTATC
>JAEIGA010017489.1_pt1 | contig 10927 bp, 17 predicted proteins | sample 9270691 | NCBI WGS metagenome assembly JAEIGA01 (sample SAMN17057246, study PRJNA624740) | gut metagenome | biome: biome; isolation source: fecal sample | host: Bos grunniens | place: China: Xizang | collected 2019 | reverse complement strand
TATGTCGAGTACCCCTTGTTGTTCTCCGCGTAATGCAGAGCATATTCGCCCTTACCATCGATCTCACGGAAGATTTCCTTGAACAGTGCGTCATACTGAGTGAAGTTCTCAAAGACAACCGGAACACCACTTTCCAGACTGTCGAGGAACTCGTTCATCTTGTGGAAACCGAACGCAGAGGTAATCATCTGATTCATGAAAATCTTCTGACCCTTGTAATCGCCAGCTACTACCTCGAACCAAACCTTTGCCATCGGCATACCGGGGTTCTTGGACTTCTCACCAGTTTCGCCAAGCTCGATCTTTACCACCTTGACCTCGTAGTCACCCTTGGGAACTTCCACAAAATCACCAGAGGAAGTGGCAGCCTCGCTGATATCCTTCTTCAGACCGTCAAGGTCAAACATACCGTTGAACTTTTCAAACATAGTCTCGCTCATAATTTTTTCTCCTTTTTTGTTCGTAAAATTTTGATTACTTGTTCTTAGTATCGAATAATTCGACTACTTTATCCCATTCAAGGGGAATGGTTACATTGTTGATGCCGAGTCTACCACCGCCGAACACAACCTCATCGGTCTTGATCTGCAATGTGTACTTACCATCGTCACACACCGCTCTACCAACCAGAGCCACCATTCCAGCGAGCTTGTTGGCAATCTTGTCGGTGATATTGGGCTTGATGGAAGTGATGTTCTCACCGCTCTTCTTGGTGATATCCTTACTCGTATCTTCATGAGATACAATTACGATATCATAAGGAAGATTCATAAGCCGTCGCATCGTGGACAGATACTCGGTTCGGGTTTTATCCCACGCTCTGAAACTGTCATCTGACTCGTGGGTGATGCCCAACTTGTCATACATATACAGTCTCGCCATTTCGTAGGTGTCCTCGACCAGATCGACCACGATTGTCTTGTAGTCGCTTCCCGCTTCCAGCTTTGTTAACTCTTCCTTGAAGACTTCCCAAGCCAGCTTGCGTTTGGTGATTCGACCTACCACAGTCACTTCGTCAGTGATGACTTTATAACTGTTGGTACTGTACTGAGCATTACCATCTGTGGAAAGGACGTAGTGACCCGGACTTGCCGTTGCCAACGTGGTCTTCCCGGAAAATGGCGCTCCATACAACCAGATTTTCTTGTGCATTTCTCTTGACCTCCATTTATTTTTGTGATATAATTATACACCTTTTTTCATAATTTGTAAATTCGCAAAATAGACAAACTTACATCAAATTTCAGACTTATTTTTGTATCATATAGTCAATTTCGCCATTGGACTGGCAGTATTCCTTAAAATCACACCAGTCACAGAGTCTACTTTCAACCTTGGGAAACTCAGTACAAGTCTCAATATACTTGCAACACTCATCGAATTGAGTTATACTCCTTTCATCGTATTCCACCTCGACCACTTGAACCTTGGTGGCAGCCAATTGCTCTTGCAGTCGTTGTCGGAATTCGAAGAGAGTTTCGGGTGGATTAGCCTTGAACTTCTGACGGATGCTGACTTTGGGAATGAAGACGAACTTTAGATGATTGATCTTGGTTCCCGGTCTGACTTTCTCCAAGTAATACTTGTACAGTGACAGTTGTGGACTCTTGATGTAGTGATCCACGTTGTTACTGAACTTAAAGTCGTAGATTGTATCGCCAACCACATAGTCGATATAACCAACAAATTTGTCCGTCTTTATTTCAATTTCATGCTCACCACCCGAAGGTAAGACGTTCAACACCTTCGGAATCTGATACTCCAACTGCATCATCCAGTTGATATTCTCATCCGTGAGAATGTTGTAGTGGGACTTATAGTCCTCCAAGGCAGCTTCCACTGAACCAGTTTCGATGCCTTTATGTAACGCCGAACCGAGATACAACGCATTGTCCGCGTTTTGCTCAGGGATCGTCTTGAGCTTGTCTATGTATTGGAACTTATACTTCATCGGACAGGAAGCAAAACATCCAACCCTACTGTAACTGAATCTCATTACTCTACCTCGTACTCGTTAATTTGAACGTAGTTGTAACCACGCTCCCATCTACACTCTCGTCCAGTTTCCTCATCAGTGTAGATATCGACCCATTCCCAACCATGGTCAGTTGGGAAGTGGGTAAGAACACATTCAAGGGCTTTCTCATACGTCGAATATATCCCGTATACTTCACCCTCTTCGGGAGCCTCGCAAAATTCCACGGAGAAAACTCTCATTCAATACCTCCCAATAATTCTACGATTCGCTTGCCACATTCTTGCTTTGTAGTAAACTCCCAAACTACGTCGTACTTCTCGCTCATAGTCTTCATGATCTTCCACAACTTCACTCCATTAAGTGCTCGTGGATTCTTTTTCAATCGCCAGTTGTACCAACTCGGCACGTCAGCCAGCGACTTGATGCTCGACTCTTGCACCAAAATAATCAGCTTAATACCAAGTTCTTGCGCTCTCACACACTCCGCTTGGAACCGCTCATGTTGTTGCGTGAGATTACCACAAACTTCTTGGAGGTCTTGCTTGGTGTCGATACAAATCCTCTGATCCGTAGCCCAAGTGTAATCTCCGCAATGCATTCCTTGTCGCACCACCTTGTAGCCGAGCCTTTCCAGTTGCAATCGAATGTGGGCGTTCTTCTCTGGCTTTTGCCTCGTATCCTCAAAAATAACCTTCAAATCAACACCTCTTTTTGTATCTGTCTAAGAGACAATGACGGCATAAAATTTCCCCGCCGTCTTCGTAGACATCGTCGTAGTCGATCTCGTTCTCGCACACTTCACACACGAAAATTTCTTCATCTTCTTCATAACGACGATGATAGCCAGTTCGCCGTGCCCTCGTGATGTCAGGATGTTCGATGTCCATTACTCGCCCTCCGTCTCATAGGGACTTGGTAAGCTCCAATCCCAAATGTTCGCGTCCTTGTAAGCGTCTTTGAAGTGGTTGGCTTTCCCATCACCATAGAACCACATGTACTCCTGTGGAAGTACCCTACCAACCTCTTCTGCCGGGGCACCTTGCTTCTCCATCTGCCAGCGGGTCAGTACGTCCACTGCGATATCGTAGATGTGCTCATCCACAGGATTGTGTGCGCGATAACCAAGGAACTGATACGGGAACGTGACAACGTGTAACACATCACCACCCATAGCATATCCTCTCGAATCCACTCGGTTAAGTACACACCACATGGTGGCAGCGATCTCAGTATCACTGCATCCTCGTGCCTCACCCCATGCCATCTTGGCCAGTGCGATAGCCTCGGCCTCATTGATGGAAATGTCGTACTGTGGTACTACCTCGACAGTTTCCAAGATGGGTTCAGCGATGGGATCAGATGTGACACTTGGCGCGGATGGCGCGTCAGGCTTGGCGGTCGCAGTGACTGGTTCTACTGCCCTACATGCAAGTCCACTTAACAAAACCGCCGCACTCAGTCCAACTATTAAACTCTTATTCATAAACTTTACCTTCCAGATACCTTTCCAACGCTTTCGCGTTGATATGATAAACATAACGCTTCTCGGAGGTCTTGATCGCCTCTCCGAATGGGAACACTCCCTGTCGCAAGCCAAGTCTCAGGGTTTGAGTTGACATGCCGATTTTCTGAGCTGCCTCGCTCACCAACATATAACCACCTCTTATGTATAAATGGAGCTGGTAGTAGGACTCGAACCCACAACTCCCGGAGTACAGAACCGGAACTCTACCAATTGAGTTATACCAGCATGGAGCAATAGACGGGACTTGAACCCGCAACATCCAGTTTGGAAGACTGGCACTCTACCAATTGAGCTACTACTGCACATGGGTGGTTTTGACCGTAGTGAGGCACCACCAAGCCCTGTCGCGACATTCCTGCTTTCCGTCATAACCCGCCCGAAAGCAAGTGAAATACTGGGACTCCGTGAATCTTTAGTATGAGTGTCACCCCAAGGAGTGAAGTACGGAGTTAGACAGTCTCTCCAACTGGCGGGAAGTGTAGGATTCGAACCCACGGACGGAGGGTAATCCGCCTCTCGTTTAGTAGACGAGTGCTTTAAGCCAGACTCAGCCAACTTCCCATATGGCTGGGGTAGGTGGAATCGAACCACCGAATGAAGGATTCAAAGTCCTTCGCCTTACCGCTTGGCGATACCCCAATATCGTGCACCGTAAGGTGGATGCCACCGCCCATCGTTCTTTTGTTTTTCACCGAGAGAATCATTTGCTCATAGAACTCGTTTGGGGATAGGTTGGACTCGAACCAACGACACAACTTCCTCTTGCCAACTGAGTTACTATCCCATCGTCGTGGTCTGTCCCACTGTCAACCGTCTTTCCGATTTGCCAGAAGAAAGCACTTTGGTGCTACTGACGAGACTTGAACTCGTAAGGATTTCTCCCGTGGGATTTTAAGTCCCCGGTGTCTGCCAATTCCACCACAGTAGCATATGGTGGGCGTGGTGGGATTCGAACCCACACGGTTCATCACCAAGGGAGTTTGAGTCCCTCTCGTCTGCCAGTTCCATCACACGCCCGTTTGTATCTCTCGGCGATATATTTTCATTCTATCGAATAATCTGTTAATTGCCAAGATACAAAATCAACAAAATTTTTGGTAATGTTTTCTTGTGCATTGCCCTCTGTTCTGTTGTGACTATATTATATCATATTCAGAATATTTTGTAAATTCGCAAAATAACCAAACTTACACTGAATTTTCAAAATTGTTTTAGTCATATTGTTTGTATTGTGTATCTTGCCGTGATACAATGAGTACATAGGAAGATACTAACCAACAGAAAGGAATGTAAACACATGACCAGCCCCGGTGAAAAAATCAGATATCTACGGCAACTGACCAACATGTCTCAGGAGGAGTTGGGTCGCAGAGTCGGTGTCCAACGTGCAGCCATCAATAAATATGAGAAAGGAAGTGTCACCAACATACCAATTGCTACTATAGAAAGGATAGCCAAGGTGTTCGACGTTTCACCAACATATATATTAGGATGGGATGGTAACACGTCCAACCCATTATCAGCGGAGATCAAGGTGCTCAATGGCGTAGCTCGTTTCTATGGTAGAGACGCAGTAGACTTGCTCGAAGGTTATGTTTCACTTGACGCTACTGGCAAGAAACGTGTCCACCAATACATGGATGACATCGCCACGGTGTATCGTGCGGAGCCATTGGATGTAATGTAATATTTGTAAGTTTCTTATAATATATATTCTTTTTATTGTCTCAACGATATTCTTACTTTGTAAGAATGTAGTAGACCCTTTCAAATAAAAAATATAAAGGCAAATCTATAAAGTCTTGAATAGTATGTACAAAAAATAAGAGTGAATATTCGCTTTGTTCAGTGAATTTTCACAAAAATGTCGTAAACTTTTTATGAACGAAAAATCAGAACATCGTAGAGGGTGAGACCATCATGAAACTTCAAAACGGTTCAGGAAGCATTGTTTGTCTCGATACCACAGGCAAGAAACGTCGTAAGCCGTATGCAGTGCGCATCACCACTGGTTGGAAGGATGGTAAACAAATCCGTAAATACATCGGATACTACTCCACCCAAGCCGAGGCATTGGTAGCACTGGCAGAATATCACAACGGTGGAATCAACTTGGACTTCAACAACATCACTGTCAACGAGCTATTTGATGAGTGGTTAAAGCGTATCGAAAAGAAAAAACTATCCGAGAGTGTAATGAGAACCCACAACATGGCGAAATCTCGTTTCGGATCACTTGGGAAGAAGCGCGTCAAGGATGTCCGCTCCGCCCACTGGCAAACATGGTTGGACAACATCGACTTGAAGCCATCCAGTAAGGGTAAAATTCGTAGTACCATTCAGCAGATGCTTGACTTTGCAGTTAATAACGACATCGTTAACAAGAACTATGCGAAGCACTTGGACATCGAAGGAAAGACAGAATCCACTGGCTCCGTGTTCACCAAGGAAGAATTGGACGTGCTTTGGGCGAATGTAGATGACAAATACGTTCGACAGATTCTCATCATGATTTACACTGGAATGCGTATCGGTGAGATGTTAGCTATCAACCGCACCAACATCTTCTTCTCAGGTGGATACATCGTCGGAGGACTCAAAACCAAAGCCGGGAAGGATCGTATCATACCACTACATGATAAGATCATCCCTTTGGTCAAGGAGCAGCTTGGTGACAACACTTGGTTAATCCAAAGTAACCGTGGAACTGCGATGACATACCAAAACGCTTCCACCTATTACGAGAAGACATTTGCCAAATTGGGCATGAAGCACAAACCACATGATTGTCGGAAAACCGCGGTCAGCCTCATGCACTCTGCCGGAATCCCGATGGAAGTAATTCGTGTAATTGTTGGTCACTCTGGTAAGGGTGTCACAGAGAAAGTTTACTTGTACAAAACTCCACAGGAACTGGTGGAATACATCAACACTATTTCAATATAGTAACTAAAAATGTTGTGTAACCTTTTTGTGGGCTACCTACACAAATATAGTCGAACACAAATAAAAAAGAACCCCGCCAGCACTGAGCCGACGGGGTTTAAAATTGTTATAAAGTTTCTTTTTTTGAAATGAAAAATGCTTTATCCACTGGGGTTTACACCTCATTTGTAGTCTACTTGAAACCTTCGGTTACTTCTTAACCTCGGTAATGAAGCCATCGAACCCAGCTTTTTTCAGCTTCAGCAACATAGCTTCGGCATTGGACTTCTGAGAATACGCCCCCACTTGGACACGGTATAAAGTACCAGAGGTAGTTACTTTTGCCATACCAAAATGTTCAGCGATAACCTTGGCTTCTGCCTGAGCGAGTTTCTGCAAGTTGGCATCCGACATCAACCACTTCGCCACCTTGGTGTTGGTGTGGAATCCGTGTTCGATGATTAAGCCGGGTACGTCCTGAGCGACGGCACCACGAATGACTCCGTAGTAATCCTTACCACTGTGAGCCTTGGCATCGTAGTAATATGTTCCGGTGTTGTAGTCTCGTTGTGCGAGTTGGTAAGAAGATACCCCCATCGTGGACTTCACACACTCACCGAGCTTCTTGGCGATTGCAGACGCTTTGCCAGACATCGGGTGAATCACCACCGCTCTATCTACAGACTCAGTGCCACAGGCATTGGAGTGAAGCGAAATAGCAAGGTCGCATCCTTTTGCCATTGCTCCACGATTGTACACATCGTCCTTACCACTTGTCTTCGGGTAGTCGTTAACAGAAGACTTGGTGGAGATTACTGTAAAGCCATATCCTTTAAGCGCGGTAATGAGATACTGAGAGAGCTTCCACATCCGATCTCCCTCGTAATACGCCTTATGAGCTGGCGATTGGTTATATCCACTATAATGCCCCGCGTCAATAAGAATCTTAGGCATCGTCATCCTCTCCCTCAGTATAATCGATAGTCTCTACTTCCACAACCTCAACTTTGTTGGCAGCGTCTACGATACTCTCACCAAGGATATATGTGAGACCGGATACAATTGCACCTACAGTACCCACAATCTGAGTGTACTCGTTTTCCTCAATGCCGAATGCAGTTGCCAAACCAACGATGATGCCGACCACTGCGATCCACAGTTTACGGCTCGTCAACTTCCGAAAAATCTGTTCCTTCATGTTCCTCACCTTCCTGTTTATCTGCTTCATCTCGATCTTGTTTAATCTTACGGATGAACGCCAAAAGCCCCGCTTCCGCTCCACAGAAACCGTAGAACGCAACCGAGGTTGTTGGTGTAATTTCCATGCCCACCACTGCGGACAGAATCAGGTGAACCCATGTATATAGGAACACCTGAACCAGTACCACAATGACGATTGCTTTTCCGAACTTCCCGTTATTGTCTTTAGGGGTCTTCATGATAGTGCTTAAGGGTGGTGATATCACTCTCGATGTGCTTGATCTCGTTTTCCACAACGGGCATCCGTTTGGCGAAGTTATTGTGTTCTCGTACTTCACGAGTAAGCTCTTCGATCTTGGTATCAGTCACCGCTTGTTTAATTTCCAATTGCTTTTGGATTTTATTCTCGGTTGACTTATTGGAAACAATCGTTCCGATTAACGCCAATCCACCAGCAATTATTGCGCATAAAATCTCCGTCACGGGGCATTACCTCTTTCAAAAAATAATAGAGGGGCGAGTTTCCCCACCCCTCTTTGTTTTACGCTTCGGCAGTGCCGCCAAATTCTACAGGAACTAATTCAGGCAGACCGCCGTCAATCAGTACCTCCGCAACCTGAGTCTTCAGCTTCGCGGGAACATCCGCAAAAGTAGACTTACCAAAAATAATTCGATTTGCAAATAAAATAGCCAACATCGTATCCTCCTTGTGGGTTGAAGTTTTTATCAAAAGCCAGATGGCTAATGATTGAATTAAATTACGCATAGACTGCGCTTGCCAGTTCTACGATGCACTCTTCGTGCAGAGCGCTTTGTTCAGTGAGCTTTGCGAGTTGGGTTTCCGCGTAAGTACGCAGTGCCATACTCACCGTTACACGATTCTCAACGACTTCCTCAGTGGTGTCAGTAGCTTCTGCCACTACCATGGGAGTACGAGAGAGTTCAGCACGGATGACGTAACCAGCGTGGATGTGCTCCAGCTCAGTGGTCGTGCCGTCCGGGTTTACTTGAACCTCATAGAGTTTGATAGTCTCACAGTTCTTATCAGTGAAAAGTGCGTCAAGCTCGTCAAGACTGGCGTTAGCCGGGAAAATGAAGTTCAGAGTATCGCGGTTTGCACCATTGATGTGTCTACTACCACCAGTTACGATGATGGGGTTGACTTCTGTACCATTTTTTAAGGTGATTTTCATTGTTCAATCCTCCTTGATTATTTATTACACGCAAAAACCAAAACGAACATAAAACGCTTTGGTGTGAAAAGCGCTCGATATTGTGCCCGTATTCAGTGAATAGCAGTGATATTGTCTGCTACTGGCATAATTACGGGGAGAACGCAGCCACCATCCGACTAATATCACCACGTCGTTCGGATGATTCAGTTTTCGCCCTTCTTCTGTCGTAAAATAACTGTACTGCGTTCCCTCTCCCGCAAACGATAGAGTGACCGATCCCGTAACCTCAACTTCTGAAAATAAAAACAATTTCATCGAGTTGGTGTTTATGGTCGCACTGTTATTTCCCGCGGACGTCTTTTTGTTTACGGGTTTTATCACGGCCTGTAAGTCGGACGGCAAACTCGGCAGAAGGGTGTTTATCAGCCATTTGTGCATCTCCGTGTTCGGGTAACTTCCCGTGTATTTTTCGGTGGAGTGCATTCTGCGGGTCGTTGCGCTTGCCTTTTTAATACAAAAAGTCACTCCCGCCTTGCCTGACCCGTCCGTCTTATCGTCGTGGTTGAATCCCGCAATCGCAATCGTTAAAGTCTCGCTACCGACCACAATGTCCTTGGTGTCTCCGACACTCCACCATTCCGGGGCGAGTCCTGACCCAGACACCTCGTTGATTAGTTCCCATGAGCATTCGTTAAGAGGTTTCTTGCCTCCGAAGAACTGCCTCGCTACTCCGCCTACTCCGAGGAAGCCCTCAGTAACTTCTCGTGCTACCGCGCTAACTCCAAGGTTAAGCGCTGACCCATCACGAGCCACACCACTAACACCCATTTGTATTGCTTCAGCCATTGGAAGTCACCTCACTTGTAAGTTAAGTAAATCGAACCCGTGGCAAGAGTTGTCGAGCCGGAAGTCATTTCGGTGGTGCCACCGTAAATGTTTCTTAGTAACGCATTGGCAACAGGCGGACTGGATACCTCTACGCCATTGGGAGCGGAAATAGAAAGTTTACCGCTGGAACCCTCCATAATTCTGGATGTGTAGTCCGATGTCGAGCCGTTGTAATGGAAGTCAATGTAACCACCGTGGTTCGCAGTGGTAGGTGTGTTGAATTCAATAAACGACGGTTGCTTGTCTAACGCCCCGATGCTGGACGGAGTCGGTTTATTGCCGGAGGTATAATACTCATACCAAGTTCCGGTCGGTTCTCCAGTCGTATCGTCCAAGTACATGCGATAGTCTTTGTTTGACGATACTTTACTGAATAACTGAATTAAACCTCGGTTCAATGCGTACTTTTCAATACGAATAATACCGAGCTGAGTGGGTAAGTTCCAACTCGCGTCGGTTAACGAGGAGGCTTGATATACGAGAACACTGCGATCCGGTAAAGCATTCCACACTTGACTTGCAGTAGACGCATTCGTACAACCGATGTCGGTAACCTCGTAGTAATAATGCAAGGGTTGCGCGCCGATACTACCAACGGTCACTTGACCCAGTACGGTGTTTAACATCGCTTCGGAAACAATCTTGTCCCAATCTTTCCAAGTTCCGTCGTATTTGTTTCTAACGTAGACTGAATTCTCACGAGAAATTACGAGCTGAATGATGTTATTCGGATCATCGTTACTTAATCTCGGCAATACAAGTAACGTTCCCTGTGCGACTTCTGGAACATTCGTCATCGCGGCAGCGGAGCCAGCGGAATAGATGTACATTCCAATGTCGGAATAATCGTTTAAGTTGGCACCGCTTGGAATAACAGTTGCAGTCTTAAACCATGTATCACCGAACAAGGTATCGATCTTATCCCAGTTTTGATTTAATACGGTTATATCAGGCGGTGCGTCGGTTAAATCGATTTTGCGGAGTCCATAATTAGTTGTTGTACTCGCCATAATATCCCTCCTTAACCAGTGACCTCAATAGTCACCGTGTAATTTTGTCCTACTTCAACAGGATTCGGGTTAATCACCACGGATGCGATTACCGGAGACGAGGTGTCAAGAGTAATTGTTCTGGTGATTGTGGTATGACATGTATCGGAGGAAGTCGAAATAATGATGGATGGGCATGATATTCGTACTATCACACTACTTTTGACGAATGACTGTAATCTACATT
>JAEIGA010017488.1_pt1 | contig 10927 bp, 10 predicted proteins | sample 9270691 | NCBI WGS metagenome assembly JAEIGA01 (sample SAMN17057246, study PRJNA624740) | gut metagenome | biome: biome; isolation source: fecal sample | host: Bos grunniens | place: China: Xizang | collected 2019 | reverse complement strand
TCGGCATTGTCAAGGTCAAGCAGTTTGAAAAGTCGCATACCGCTTCCTGCCGTTATATGGTCGATAACGAAGCCGTTTTTGATAGAATCTATATTCATATTCTGCCAGCCTCCTTCAAAAGTTTCATAATAAGCGCCATACGTATGTATTTAGCGTTTAAAACCTGCTTGAAATAGCAAGCGCGCGGGTCCTTGTCTATCTCAACGCTGATTTCGTTAACTCTCGGAAGAGGATGCAAAATTGAAAGGTCTGCCTTTGCATCTAAAAGCTTTTTGGGCTCTAATATATAGCTGTCTCTGAGACGAAGATAATCTTCTTCGTTAAAGAAGCGTTCGCCCTGAACGCGGGTCATATAAAGCACGTCAAGCTCGGGCATAACTTCTTCCATACTTGCCGTTTGAACGTACGGGATTCCGTTTTTCTGCAAAACGTCCTTTTTTACATAGCTCGGAAGCTTTAATTCATCGGGAGAAATGAGCACAACCTTAATGCCCTCGTAGCGCGACATAGCCTTAATGAGCGAGTGAACCGTACGGCCAAAGCGGAGGTCACCGCAGAAACCGATGGTGAGGTTATCGAAGCGACCAACCTCGCGTTTGATGGTCAGAAGGTCTGTCAATGTCTGTGTGGGGTGGCTGTGGCTACCGTCACCGGCGTTAATAACGGGGATGCGCGAGTTGTTGGCGGCAACGAGTGCAGCACCCTCCTCGAAGTGGCGCATTGCGATAATATCTGCAAAGCAGTTGATGGTCTTGGTTGTGTCGGCGCAGGTCTCGCCTTTTGCAACCGAGGAGCTCTTTGCATCCGAGAAACCGAGAACTGTACCACCAAGCTCCAGCATTGCCGAAGTGAAGCTCAAACGAGTGCGAGTACTTGGCTCATAGAAGAGAGTTGCGAGTTTCTTACCCTTGCAAGCCTCTGTATATTTTTCACGATTTTCGATGATGTCCTCTGCAAGAGTGATGATTTCGTTAAGCTCCTGCATTGAGAGGTCGGTGGGGTCAATCAAGTGTCTCATGTTCGTATTGTTATTTAATTTGGATTAAAGTATTAATTTAACTAACCTATTTTTTGTATTTCCTTCTATTTCTGCATCCAGCTCTCATCCTGAGGATTGGCCATAAACCTCTTCAGGCGAGCCTCATCCTCGGGGGCAATGTAGCCCTGCTCAACGGCAACCTCCACAAGGGTATCGAAGTTGGAGAGCGAGTAGTTCACAACATTTGCAGCAGCGAGTCTTTCAAGGCCTTTCTTCATTCCGTAGGTGAAGATACTTACAACGCCCAGCACCTCGGCACCAGCCTCTCGCAAAGCCTCCACAACATCGATGCAACTACCACCGGTCGAGATGAGGTCTTCGATTACAACAACCTTCGCACCCTGCTCCAGGCGGCCCTCAATGCGATTGCCACGGCCGTGGTCCTTTGCGCTACCACGAACATAGCCCATAGGCATATCCAGAATGTCGGCAGCAATGGCTGCGTGGGCGATACCTGCGGTGCTCGTACCCATCAGCACCTCAGCCTCGGGGAAACGCTCCTTGACGGTCTCAGCGATGGTGCTCTCAACAATCTTGCGCGAGGCAGGAGCGGTGAGAATCAGGCGGTTGTCGCAATAGATGGGGCTTTTGATTCCGCTGGCCCAGGTGAAGGGCTCGTTGGGACTCAAAAATACTGCTTTGATTTTAAGAAGCTCGGCAGCAATAATTTTCTCTGTTGTCATATAAAGTTCTGTGTTATTGTATTACAAATTCAAAAACTCACTCACACACCTGCGGTATGCAGCAACGGGATCCTCGGCAGCAGTGATGGGGCGGCCCACAACGATATAATCCGAGCCAATCTCTCTGGCCTTTGCGGGCGAGGTGATGCGTACCTGATCATCGGCGGCCGAATCGGCAAAGCGGATGCCGGGAGTGATAGTCATAAACTCACCACCGCAAGCCTCCTTGACAATGCTCGACTCCAAGGGCGAGCACACAACACCATCCAGACCTGCCTCCTTGGCATTCTGGGCATATTTGATGATGGTGTCACCGATGGTGGCGCCAATCAGCAGTTCCTGCTGCATAGTTTGCTCCGAGGTCGAGGTGAGCTGGGTTACGGCAATCAGCAGAGGCCTTGTGCCATCCTCACGGGTGAGGCCCTCCCTGGCGGCTCTCATCATCTCCACAGTACCTGCGGCGTGAACATTCACCATATCCACATCCAGAGCCGAGAGCACCTTCATAGCCTTGCGTACCGTATTGGGAATATCGTGGAGTTTCAGGTCGAGGAAGATTTTGTGTCCCCTCTTTTTAATCTCCTTCACAATTGCATTGCCCTCCGCATAGTAGAGCTCCATACCGATTTTCAAAAAAGGTTTGCGCTCCTCGCTCTCGAACTTATCGAGGAAGGAGATAGTCTGTTCTGCCGAGGCAAAATCACAAGCAATAATTACATCTTTTGCATTCATCACTTTACAATACCAATTATATCTGACAATTTTTCAATTCCAAGTCGTTCCATCTCCCCAGGGAGCGCCTCAATAATCTCTTTGCAGGCGTAGGGGTTGCGCAGATTGGCAGCACCCACCTCCACAGCCGAGGCTCCGGCCATCATCATCTCAATAACATCCGAGGCACTCTCCACACCTCCGCAACCAATTACGGGGATGTTGCACGCCTTGGATACCTGATAGACCATCCTCACAGCCACAGGGAAGACTGCAGCACCCGAAAATCCGCCCATCTTATTAGCAATAATAGGCCTGCGGCTGCGGGTGTCGATTCTCATACCGAGCATTGTATTAATAAGGCAGATGCCGTCGGCTCCAGCCTCTTCGGCAGCCTTGGCGATAGCCACAATGTCGGTCACATTGGGAGTAAGTTTCACATACAAGGGTTTTGTAACAACCGCCTTTACGGCCCTTACAACCTCTGCTACCGAGTCGGGCGATGTGCCAAAACTCATACCTCCTCCGTGCACATTGGGACACGACACATTAAGCTCGATAATCTCCACCTGCTCCTCGTGGGTGATTTTTTGGCAGCACTCCACATACTCATCTATCGAAAAGCCACTAATATTGGCGATGATGGGTTTGTGGAACTTCTCGCGCATCTTGGGCAACTCCTCGGCGATGACAGCATCAATACCTGGGTTTTGCAGTCCCACAGCATTGATCATACCCGAGGTGCACTCTGCAACACGAGGCAGAGGGTTACCATAGCGTGCCTCGCGAGTGGTGCCCTTGAAGGATATGGAGCCCAGAATGTTGATGTCATAAAACTCGCTCATTCCATAGCCGTAGCCAAAGCAGCCGCTGGCGGGAATCACAGGGTTGTCGAGCCTCACGCCGCTCAACTCAACCGACAAATCTCTCTTTACTTCCATATCAAATCCTCCTTCTTAAATACGGGGCCCTCTTTGCAGATTCTTTTGTTGCCGCTCTTGGTCTCCACGCTGCAGCACATACATACGCCAAAACCGCAAGCCATCCTCTCATCGAGGCTCACCTCGCCACTCCACTCCAGCGAGCCGCACACTGCCCTTAACATAGGCATAGGGCCACAGGCGTAGAAGTAGTCGCAGCAGAGCCTCTCCTCGCGGATAACATCGGTAACAAAACCTTTGGTACCCATTGAGCCATCAACGGTGGCCACATAGCACTCCACGCCAATCGACTCAAACATCTCCTTCGCTACAACATCCTTTGCAGAGTTGAAGCCGAGAATCACAACGGGTTTTGCACCCTTTGCAAGTAGTTTCTTTGCCAGATTATAAAGAGGAGCGCAGCCGATACCGCCACCGAGCAGTGCGGGGCGCTGGGTGGCAGCTTCCTCGGTAAAACCATTGCCAAGTCCCGTCAGAAGGTCCAACTCGGCACCCTCCTTCAGGAGGCTCATAGCCTTGGTGCCCTCGCCCACGATGTCGTAGAGCAGAGTGATGGTCTGCTCGTCGTAGTCGCAAATCGAGATGGGACGGCGCAAAAACTTACCCTCCACAGCAACATTCACAAACTGTCCTGCGCAGGTGATGTATTGGGTGTCACCCTCCAAAACCATCAGCATAGTCTTGGCCGACAGAGGTCGGTTGGTCACCACTTTGTATATATTCCTTTTGTACATAGTCTATTTTTCGTATGCAATTTTACCACCCGAGAGAGTCAGCAACACCTCGCCACGCAGACGCATACCTGCCAGCGGTGTGCTCTTGCCCATAGAGAGGAACGCCGAGGGATCCACCGTAAACTCCGAGCGAAAGTCCACAAGCGTTGCATCAATCACCTCTCCTCGCTTAATGCCGCCGCCAATACCAAGTATTCTACGAGGGTTAATGGCCATAATCTCCACCAACTTCTCGAGTGTGATGATTCGACCGGCAACCATAAATGTATAAATCGCCGCAAGCGATGTTTCGATGCCCACAACGCCCATTGCGCTCTTCTCCAAACCACGAGCCTTCTCCTCGGCGGAATGGGGCGCGTGGTCGGTGGCGATAACATCAATCGTACCGTCGGCAACACCAGTGCGCAGAGCCTCCATATCCTCTCGTGAACGCAAGGGAGGATTCATCTTGAATCTGCCCTCCTCTCGCATATCCTCATCACACATAGCCAGATAGTGGGGTGCGGTCTCACAAGTAACCTTCACTCCCCTACGCTTCGCCTCACGGATGAGTTCCACACTCTCCTTGGTTGAGATGTGGCACACGTGCAGACGACAACCCGTCTTCTCCGCCAGCTCAATATCTCTCTTCACCTCGGCCCACTCACTCTCGGAGCAGATACCCTTGTGACCGTGGGCCTTTGCCCAATCTCCATCGTGGATGTAGCCACCCTTAAGAAGGCTCTCGACCTCACAGTGGGCAGCCAAAATCTTACCCGTCGGAGCAATCTGCCTCATTGCCTCCTCCATAACCTCTGCTGACTGAACACCCGTTCCGTCATCCGAGAAGCCTGCAACAAAGGGGGCAAGCGTCTGGTAATCCACACACTCGTTGCCACTACGGGCGGTAGTGATGGTTGCATAGGGAAGAACATCGATTATGGCGTCGCGCTCGATGATGTCGAACTGCTCCTTGATGTGCTCCAGCGAGTCGGGTGCAGGATTGAGGTTGGGCATAGGGCAAACGGTGGTGAAACCGCCACGAGCCGAAGCGCGTGTGCCGCTGGCAATGGTCTCCTTGTAGCCATAGCCTGGCTCCCTGAGGTGAACGTGCATATCCACCAGACCGGGGAGCAACATTTTGCCCGAGGCCTCCACTACTCTCACCCCCTCACGAGGGGCAATATGGTCGGAAATCTCCACGACGCGACCATCCTCCACAAGGACATCGCGCTGCACAAACGAATCCTCAAGCCACACCTTTGCGCCGCTTATCAACAGACTCACACTTGCCGTACAATTCATATCTATTCTCCCTTTTTGTCCAAATGTAGGCATAAAAAAAGAGGCAACTCGCGGGGGCGACTTACCTCTATATTACCGAAAACGACAAAAGACAACGCGACCTATTGAAGCTCTCTTTGCGGATTTTATGCTCCGCCACAGATATTTTCGAGCAAATGGTCATGGCTTCTTTTGTCATTTATTTGCCCACAAAAGTACAAACTTTTTTCAAAACTTAAAACCCCATCGAGCAATTTTATGATAAAATAACTAACAATTTTTATCTGCAGACAACGAAGGCCAAAGGAGGATTTTATTTTCTCAATTAAAATAGGTATTTTTGTCCGATTAAACCCAAAACAGAGCAAAAGGTGGCAAAACAAGAGAGACAGAAAGAGACACCGCTGATGCAGCAATACTTCTCGGTGAAGGCAACCCACAGTGATGCAATACTGCTATTCCGTGTGGGCGACTTCTATGAGACCTATGGCGAGGATGCCCTTGAGGCCGCCGCCATACTCGGCATTGCACTCACCCGCAAGGGCAACGGCCCCGGCAACTATATCGAAATGGCAGGTTTCCCCTATCACGCCGTGAACACCTATCTTCCCAAGTTGGTGCGTGCAGGTCGTCGTGTGGCTGTGTGTGAGCAGCTTGAGGACCCAAAGAGCGTCAAGGGACTCGTTAAGCGTGGCGTTGTGGAGCTTGTGACTCCCGGCGTGGTGATGAACGAAAATGTGCTTTCGGCCCGCGAAAACATCTTTCTAGCCGCCATCTCCTTTGGCGACAAACGCAACGGAATTGCCTTTCTGGACCTCTCCACAGGCGAGTTCTATGTTGGCGAGGGCGACAACAACTACACCGACAAACTCATTGCCAGCTTTGCTCCCAAGGAGATTGTCTATGAGCGAGGCAAAGAGGAGCAGTTTGCGCGTTCGGTGAGCGGACAAAACTACACCTATCGACTCGACCGTTGGGTGTTCAACGAGGAGGTTGCCCGCAAGAAACTCTGCAAGCAGTTTGGCGTGCGCTCCCTGAAGGGCTACGGCATTGAGCGTATGGGTGACGGCATTACGGCTGCCGGCGCCATCCTCCACTATTTGGACTACACCGAACACAAAGATACGGCACACATCAGCTCCATTTCGCGTCTTGATGCGGATAGCTATGTTTGGGTGGATCGTTTCACAATCCGCAATCTGGAGCTTCTGGGCTCAAGCAGCAACGACGGCAAGGGCTCCTTTGTGGGCGCCATTGACCGCACCTCTACCCCTATGGGTGGCAGGCTCTTACGCCATTGGGTTACTATGCCCATAAAGGATACCGCAAAACTCAATAACCGATTCGACATAGTGGAGGCCCTCAAGGAGGATTCGGAGCTCAAAGAGGGAGTCTTGGAGTCGCTGAACGCAATCAGCGACCTTGAAAGGCACGCCTCTCGCATTGCCGTTGGTCGCATCACACCCCGCGAGGTAAACTCCCTGAAGGACTCCATTGGTGCTATCGAGCAACTCAAGATTCTGCTTGAGGGAAGCGAGAGTGCGCCGCTCCACACCCTCGCCGAGCGACTTGTGGTGATGGACGAACAGCGCCACAAGATTGCCACCACACTCTACCCCGACCCACAAAACAATCAGATACAGAAGGGAGGAATCATTGCCGACGGCATAGATTTGGAGCTTGACGAGCTTCGAGGCATTGCCATCCACGGCAAGGACCGCATTGCCGAAATTCAGCAGAGCGAGAGTCAGCGCACGGGCATTCCCTCGTTGAGAGTGAGCTACAACAATGTCTTTGGCTACTATATTGAGGTGCGCAACACCCACAAAGACAAGGTGCCTGCCGAATGGGTACGCAAGCAGACACTCGCCAATGCCGAGCGCTACATCACCGCCGAACTGAAGGAGTATGAGGAGAAAGTTCTGGGTGCCCAGGAGCGCATACTTGCCATTGAGGCCCGCATCTGGGAGGAACTGCTACACTACCTCTCTCTCTCCCTCTCGCAGCTTCAGCAGAATGCTGCCGTTATTGCCCACCTCGACTGCCTTACCTCCTTTGCGACAATAGCCACCGAGAGAGGATATGTGCGCCCCGAAGTGGCAGACGACAAGGTTATTGATATTCGCGACGGTCGTCACCCTGTCATTGAGACGCTTATGCCTGTGGGTGAGCAGTATGTGCCCAACGATGTCTATCTCGACGATGAGGAGCAGCAGATAATGATGATTACGGGCCCCAATATGTCGGGTAAGAGCGCCCTTTTGCGCCAAACGGCCCTCATTGTGCTAATGGCCCAGATGGGCTCGTTTGTGCCCGCATCGAGTGCCCATATCGGCATTGTGGATAAGATTTTCACCCGTGTAGGCGCGAGCGACAACATCTCGCAGGGCGAGAGTACCTTTATGGTGGAGATGCTCGAGAGTGCCTCCATCCTGAATAATGTCACCGACCGCAGCCTTGTGCTGCTCGATGAGATTGGCCGAGGCACAAGCACCTACGACGGCATTTCGATTGCGTGGAGTATGGTGGAATACCTACATAATCATCCGCGCGCGCGTGCGAAGACCCTCTTTGCGACCCACTACCACGAGCTCAACCAAATGGAGGAGAGCCTCAAGAGGGTTAAGAACTACAATGTGTCCGTCAAGGAGGTTAATCGCTCGGTGCTCTTCTTGAGGAAGTTGCAAAGGGGCGGTACGGACAACTCGTTTGGTATCCACGTGGCAAGGCTCGCGGGTATGCCCTCGAAGGTTGTCGAGAGGGCCGATGAGATTCTCTCGGTGCTCGTAGCATCCCACGCCGACGACTCCCTCGCAGTGGAAGAGTCGGCCAACAAGAAGGGTAAAGGTGTGAAGGCTATGCCCAAGGTGAAGCCCGCCCAGACCTCGCCCCAGATGGGCATACAACTCTCGATGTTCCAACTCGACGACCCCGTGCTGGTGCAGATTAGGGACCAAATCCGCGACTTGGACATCAACTCCCTCACCCCTCTCGAGGCGCTCAACACGCTCAACGAGATTAAGAAAATTACAGGATTATAGAGTGTTGATTCCACCATAATTGCAATCGGCTCGGGCAGAAGATGTCCGAGCCGATTGCGTTTAAGATGGTAAGTCAAGTATTTAGTTGGGGAAAAGTTGGGGCGGGATTAGAATGTAAAGCCTACCGACACCTGCATCGCATTCTCCCTCTGGGTGCGGATGCTGTAGCCAATGCCGAGCGAGAAACGGCCGATATTCATACCCACCTTGGGGGTTACGCCATAGCGGGCAGCGCCCTCCGTAAGGTCGATGAACTGCGAGCCACGAACTGCCACAAAGGGCGAAATCTTGTGGTCGAGGATGTTCCAGCGGCCCTCCACGAAGAGCGAGGGTACATAGTGGGGTGCTTTGCTCACATCCGCACTCTCCCACTCTGCGCCAAAGCCTGCGCCGCCACCAATGTAGAGGCCGTTACCAAAGCCGTAGCCGTGCGACGAGGTGATGTGGAAGGTGTTAATGTCGGTGCTCGAGAGCTGCACATCGGCGGTGTAGCCTTTGCGGAAGAAGGGATTTACTCTATCCTCGGCCATTGCTGCCGAGATGATGCCCACGAGGGCCACAATCATAACCAAAACTCGTTTCATAGTCGTTTGAAAATTAAATAAATATATAATGTAGAGTTCACTTATTATTTATCTTTGCCGGGGTCGCGGTCGCTACTATCCTCGTTCTCGCCCACCTCTTCGAGGAAACGCTGGACAAAACTCTTCTCGATGCGCTTGTAGCCACCAACTACTCCATTTTCGATTGCCTTATAGCCGCCGACAACGCCGTTCTCTATCGCCTTGTAACCTTTGGTCACGGCCTCACCAATCTTACCTGTTTTGAGTTTGTACTCTGCCATAATCATTACTTTTGTTTTGTGGTTATTGTTTGTTTTGACAGTGCAAAATTATGGCAAGGAATTGGAGTAAATTAGACTTTTATTCCTTTTTAGTAGCCCGTTTTGTGCCATATTAAAAAGCGATGCGACTTTTGGGAGAAAAAGTTATATCTTTGTTCTCGTAATTAAACCCCCAATAATATGAACGAACTAAAGATTGACTATGTACAATGGCGCAACCATCTGAGTGAATTCACCTCACCCAATATGCGTATCGGTACGGACATTATGCTCATCCGTGAAGGTTTTGGCGACCTGAAGGATCGCCCATTTAGGACCGATGTCACAACCTGCATTATCTACCTGCAGGGCTCCGTACACTTTAGGCTCAATATGAAGGAGTTTAGGGCTCAAGCCCCCTGCTTTGTGATTCTACCCTGCGACACGATTATCGAAACAATAGATAGCTCCGAAGATGTCATCACTCGCATTGTAGTAATGTCCAGAGAGTTTACCGACTCTCTCTTCTCCATTCAGCAGCGCACATTTCATCTATTGCAAGATGTTATTGCCAATCCCATCATCAATCTCGAGGGCGAGGAAAATGCCATTATCAACTTCTATTCAATGCTCAAAAATCTGATTTGTCGTTCCAATACCCCATACAGGCTCGAGGCTGCACGACACCTTACCCTGGCCCTATTCTACTCCTTCACAAGCCTCAAGCATACCAACAACCCAACAACCACAAAACGAGAGCGCAAAGACGAAATCTATGACCAATTCATTGAACTGTTGCAGCAAAACTACAAGCGCGAAAGGGAGCTCACCTTCTACGCCGAGAGAATGTACATAACGCCCAAGTACCTCTCCAAGGCAATCAAAGAGGCTACAGGACGCTCTGCCTCGGAGTGGATAGAGGAGTATGTTGTGACCGAAAGCAAGGCTCTGCTCTACTCTACCAATCAGACAATACAGCAGATTGCCACAGAGTTACACTTCGACTCCCAATCACTCTTTGGCAAGTACTTCAAGCGCGTGACGGGCATATCGCCCCGCGAGTACCGCTCGAGCATTTCACAAGGAAGCAATATTTAACCTCCACCACCAAAGCATAATAAAAGCGAGCAGGAATCCGCAATCGGGTTCCTGCTCGCTTGTTAATTATAATAGAGGTATATTTCTTTAGCGTTTTGAGCGGTACTGTTTCCTCTCGCGCTCCTTCATCATTGCCTCCTGCTGACGCTGAGCCTCCTCAAGGCGAAGCTGCCATTTGCTCTTCTGCTTCTTACCACTTGCGGCTTTAGCCTTGGCGAGCATCTTCTCTCTCATCTTCTCCTCATTGATACCATAGCGGAATGCGAAGTTGATGAGGATGGTGATCAACTGCGAAACGAAGTAGTAGTAGCAAAGACCACTCGCATAGTTGTTCATCCACATAAGCATCATAATAGGCATCATATAGAGCATCATAAACTTCATACCAGCCATACCGGGAGCCGCAGCGGTCTGCTCCTGCTCCTTGTAGGTGAGCTTGGAGTAGAGGAACAAGGTTACTGCCATAATGAGGGCCATAAGGCTCACGTGGTCGCCATACCAAGGAATGTTGAAGGGCAGATTCAGCACACTATCATAGGTCGAGAGGTCTTTCATCCACAAGAACCTCTGGCCCCTGAGCTCGATAGCCGTGGG
>JAEIGA010017487.1_pt1 | contig 10928 bp, 14 predicted proteins | sample 9270691 | NCBI WGS metagenome assembly JAEIGA01 (sample SAMN17057246, study PRJNA624740) | gut metagenome | biome: biome; isolation source: fecal sample | host: Bos grunniens | place: China: Xizang | collected 2019 | reverse complement strand
CATCTTGATTAGTAGGATAATTAAGTTCCAATACAGGAATACCTTTATTTCTAAGTAAAAATATAGATAATTCGTTAGTTCTAGCACAACCAATACAACCGAATCCGTAAGGAGCTCCATCAACAACAATTGCAGCTTCAGCTTCATCAATGAGCGGTCCGATAATAGCCATTCTTCCACGAACTCCTGACGGAACCTCAATAGCTGCGTATTTAAGTCCTTTAATTGGATCTTCTTCAGTAATATTCATTGGAGGAGAATCAATCTCCGGATCTTTAATCTTTTGCCTAATTTGTTTTTGTAAAACTAAAGGAGTGTGACCTCTCCTTTCAAGTAAATCTGCCAAAATTAATGAATTTGGAGGATAAACTGCAATTTTAACCATATTTTCACCCATATTATTTATTTTCTAAACATTCATCCATAATTTTTTTAAATTCGTCAACATCAACCGGTTTTTTCTCTTCAATTTCAACCTCTTTAGGATTTTCTAAAGCTTCTGAGACAAAACCCAGAATACGGTATTCCTTTTCCATTTGGTGGAATCCTTCCCTAGGTCCAAATCTATGACCTCTGCATCTTCTAGGGTCACCCGGAGCAAAACCTCTTTCTTTTGTGAAAATGTGGTTTGGATCGAGTTTCCTTATTTCTTCAATGGCTTTATAGACATCTTCACTTTTTCCACTTATCATAGACCCATAACAAGTGTTTTTTATTGTAAGAGGCAAACCAAGCATATGAAATTCACTTACAATCTCTTGTTCACTTACATGAGCTCCAGGCCCGATAAATATCATACGAGTAATTACATCTGGATCCCAATCTTCTTTACCCAAATCAGGACTCATTGTTAGATTCTGTGACATATACTACAACTCCTTCTTTTAATTCTTCAAGAGCATCATAATCTGAAACAATATCACCAATAATATTAGTTGCCTCAAAATTTTCAGCAGTCGGACCGAATTCTGTATTATCCTCAAATCTAATACCGATTAGCCCTGCGCTTTTTGAAGCCATGTTTGTAATACCGATTTGACCTCTTATAACTTTATCGACAGGATTATTTTCAGGGATTAAACCTTTAGCAGATTTTTTATCACCTTCAAAAATAACAATATGCATTCCAGGTACTGCAAAATGGACTTTTATTTTTCCTACAGGATTTTCTAAAAGACCTGATAAACGTTTGAAATATTTAACAGACCTTGGTGCATTATCTGAAAACTTAATTCTACATAAATCCTCTTTATTGATAGCTTTAGTGATTACACTACCTTCTTTTAGGATATCTATTGTATGTTTTGGATTCTGCTCGACAATTATTGCATCATCATCAATGATTCCATCAATCAAATGTTCAACACCTACACTGGACAATAATTCCGTAGCTTCCTTTTGAGATTTGTTTAAAAGCATTAATCTTTGTCTTTCTGATTTGACTGTTATGAAATCATTTTCCTTTGCAATGTCGATAATTTCCATACCCTTTATAATTTTTCCAACAGTAGTATGATTCGGAGTTAAAACCCTATTTTCACGATAAATAAAGAGTTTTCCAACACCTACACCGGTATTTCTGACAGTGATTGTTCCTCTAAGTCTTTGAGTGGTATCTTCTTTAGGCTTTTCTATGCCTTCCAGGTCATAGAATCCTATGAAAGATTCGCTATCATAAGAAACTTTTATTCTACCGTCCTTGATTAATGAAAATAAATGTTCCACACAAACAGGAGAGTCTTCATCAATATCAAAAGAGATATAAGTATATAACTCATTTCCTTCTTCCAATATTGTGCTCAAATCAGATATGGAAGCGCTGTCAGTGGTTGTACTTCTTTCTATAATAGGTTCAACACCGGTTACCATATCATCGTCTGTGAGATTTTCCAAAGTTTTTTTACCTCCAATAACTTGGGCAAAAATACCCTTATTATATGGAGGTACACTGTAAACGTTAGTGGTATTCTCCTTAAGCATGATTAAATGAGTGGACTCATTACTAAAACTTGATAAACTTAAAACAACATCTCCTTCATAATATTTATGTTCCTCGGAAGTAGGTTCCAGATCTGTTACAATAGGTCCGACAGCCACTTCTGTCGGAGTGGACCATCTGATATTCAAATCGATGAAATCCTCATACTGGCTTTTCCATACGTCAACCAAAGGTTTTGCTTCATCAGATTCATCCAGCTGAATGATTATAGAACCTCTATTTGTTTTAATTTTATACTTGCTTATGTTTTTCTCAAGTTCCTTTTTTCCCTTAATCAGACAAACAATACTACCAGGAGTATATGGAGCATTAGTTTCATCAATTACATCCTGAATTGAAGAACCTTCTGCCACATCCATTTCTTCTCCATTAATTTTAATTAACATACAATCTCCTAATAAGAATTTTTAATATTATATATTTATAATCTTTTTATATATTAAAATTGTTTATTTATTTTTCAAAAAGTATATTTACACACGGTGATAACAATATTAACAAGGAGGAAAAATTTAATGACCCTGACAAAAAAACATGTTTTTTCTTTACTGATAATACTGATTTTAGCAGTGGGAGCTATTTCAATAGCTTATGCATATACTGGAACCGGTTTTTCACACAATATTCCCAGTTCCAAATACTATGACATGTCTGCATCAGATATATTAAATCAATACTCAGACAGTGAATGCCACGTTGAAGAGAGCGCCGTTTGTACACAGGTGGTTGATGGAGATACAATTTATTTGGACAACGGCAAGAAAGTTCGTTTTGTTGGTGTAAACACTCCCGAAAGAGGAGTTGAAGGCTATATTACCTCTAAAAATTTTGTTCAAAAACTATGTCTGAACAAGGAAGTCGGACTGGACATCGACGATAAAAAACACAATGACAAATACGGACGTACATTGGCTGTCGTTATTGTTGATGGTAAAAACGTGAATGAGATGCTTTTAAAAGAGGGGCTCGCAGAAATCATGTATATGCCTCCAAGTGAGTTTTACCCGTATAACTGGGCGGGACGTAATACTCATGTGGCAGATACTTACAGTTCTTCATCTTCTTCCAGTTCCTCAAGCGACAGTTCATCATCTTCTTCCGGAAGCTATGTCGGAAATGCAAACACCGGAAAATTCCACATTTCAAGCTGCGGAAGTGTGAGTAAAATGTCTGAAAACAATAAAGTATTTTTATCAAGTCGAGACGAAGCCATAAATCAAGGATATGTACCTTGCCAAAGGTGTAATCCTTAATCTTTTCTTTTTTTAATTTAAATATTTGAATGCCTGGACTTCCTTATCAAATTTTTCCAAATCGTCCTGCCCCTTAGCAATATTTGAATATAACAGTCCTAATGAATAATTGGCTATGCTCTCAAGTGTTGGAATAATAACACACAAATAAATCAGAAATCCAACATAAGGAATTGCAACTATCCATGAGGAGACAACTGAAGCGACAACCAGCAGTACTGCCATGAGGATTAACCATTTAATTATATTTATGATACCGATGTTTTTAATGTCCATAACCACTTTATGCATTTTCAAAGCTTCAGATAAGCTGTTTAAATATGCCAATCTGGCTTTTGCAAAGAACAGTAATATTTCAAACAGGATATAAATAACTATAACTATAAAGAGAGTCAAATTCAAAGCAACTAAAAAACCTATTATATTTAGGTTATACAGCATGTCAATACCTGAGGCCCCCAGTGTGGACAAAACAATGAAGAATACAAGAGCAGGAACAAGCATATATACAATTCTTAATGCCCATAAACGAAGGGAGTTGTATACATTATCTGCAAAACTTATGGAAGGAAACATGGAAGATTCATTCAAACCCACACTGACCATGGAAAAGAGATATCCGGGTACAATAAGAATAAATAAAAAGAACGCCAATACGCCGACAAGTGTAACATATTTATTGTCAAACAACAATCCTATCGGAATAACAGCAATTAAAATAAAAAGAAGAAAGAGTATTGGCAGTCTCTTAATGTTTCTTAAAGGAAATTTAAATGAGTTTGATACAATTTTGCCAACATCCATAAAAATCACTCCCTACTTAAATATAAATACTGGATTAATATCTTTGTTAAATACTTCTGCCTGCTGATTTTTGTAATTTAAGATAAGATTGTTGGAGTCAACAACTTCACCGACTACTTCAGCTTCAATGGAATATTTTGCCAAATATTGCTTAATAAAGTCGCATTTATCTTCCTCAGCAGTAAATACAAAACCGGAACCCGGATAAGATCTAAGCCAATCAACCCATTCAACGCTTTCATTTCTTGGAATATCTTCAAGATTGACAACTGCACCTTTTTGTGATGTTTCCAAAAGCATTTCCAGAGTTCCTAAAATTCCAGGATTTGAAATGTCCTTTCCGGATTTAATATAATCATTTTCCGCCAAATATTGAACTGCGGTAATCTGGTCACGTACCAGTTGTGCATCTTTATCATATGTAGTATCCCAATTTAAGCTAAACATCTCATGAGGTTTGCCGTCAAGGTCAATGGCGACAATGACTTTATCTCCTATTTCAGCCCCGAAACTTGTGATGATTTTATCTTTTTGAGCTATTCCTACAATAGCCACTCCAAGAGAGTCGACTTCACCATCAGGATGCAAGTGTCCTCCAACCATTGGAACTCCAAATTTTAAGCATCCGTCATTAATTCCTTTTAACAAATCTTCATAAATTTCATCATTGCTTATTGACATTATATTTACCATGGCCAACGGTTTTCCCCCCATTGCAGCAATATCATTTACATTCACTAAAACTGAACAATATCCTGCCCAATAAGGATTTACATTCATGATGTCTCCCCAGATTCCATCAGCTGCAAGTAAAATTACCTGATTGTTTCCAATGTCAATGGCTGAAGCATCATCTCCAATATCAATAACAACATCTCCTGAAACATTATAAGATTCCTTTAAAAGAGAAATAACATTATCAATTGAGCTTTTACGAGATACTCCCTTAAATTCTTGAATTTCTTTAACGAGATTTTTAAAATTCAAAGATTACACTTCCCAGTTTAATTAATATAATTAATTTTGTATTTACAATTAATATTATTTATTATTTCTATGATTTTATCCTTAACTTCTTCAATATCTGAAAAGTTACATGAAACCTGTTTGTCGGCGAACATTACCCTCTTAATATTTTGACCGCAGATGTCATCAAAACCACTTTCAACTTCAAAGATGATAGAATTTTTTACCTTGAATCCATCTTCTACAACCTTGTCCAAATCACCATCAGTTATTCCAATTATAGGTATATCAAATCTGTATAAAATATCCGAAGATATCAAAGTTGTATCATCACCTACAGTAATAACCAGACTGGAATCTCTGAACTGATAAACATCCTCACCGGCATGATCCAAAAATGTCACTTTAAATTTTTCAGGTTTATCCTTTGAAATAACACGGGGAGTAACCTTTGCATGCCTTAAAAGTCCTGTCTTAATGATTGCACTTTCAAGGTCAACTTCACCTAACTTTTCAAGACCGTGAGCCTTAAGTTCACCGCCAATAATATCCACAATGTGATTATCCTTTGAAATTAATGTAAGTTTATCCGAATTTGTTTTTCCAATAACAACACTATTGACCATTATATTTTCACCAGGACTTACACCATGAACTATTCTTTGATTCACACCGGCATTATCCTGCCTGATATGACTGTCATAAACTTCTTCAGGTGTTACAATGCTCAAATTCAGTCTTTTAGACAAATCATATGCTAAATCCAAATCGTTATTCCATGGAATAATGCTTCCATCCTCTTCTCCAGGCCTTTCAATTTGAATTACAGGAATATTATTATTATCAATTTTATCAGCAAAATGATTATAAACCTTATAACCGAAAACCTGACCTGTTACACTGGATTTTCCATAATTGAGCAAAAAGATTACATCAACATCATCATCATGAAATATCTTTAATGAATCACTTGGCACCAATTTGCGGGAAATGTCAATAACATCCTCCAGACTAGCATCAATAACGGCAGTTCTGCCCATCGTTCCACCAAGCCTTACTGAAATCTCCCCATATTCCTCAAGAAGATTAATTAACTTTAATGCATAACCTGAATCAATAATATTTGGACCATGAACTACAATACCAATTCTCATTTATTCACCTTAATTCTTTTTTTGAATATTTTTGAGCCACAAATCTCACAATCATCAAAAGGATAGTCCTCATCAAATTCTTTTTTACATCCTTCACATACTTTTTTCCAATTATATATTCCTTTAATGCCCTCAGTTATGACGCCTGAAAAAGGAATATTCATTATTTTCAAAGTATTCTGAATTGTATAATCATCAGTTATGACCTTGACATTTTTGCCTTCCTTAGACAATTTATATGCAAGTGCAATTAATTTTTTATCAGGAAATGACAACCTTAAAATATCACCACTTTCAGATATTATACTACTTACACACTGCATGCAACCTTCTTTGACATCTTCTATAGACAACAATCCTTCACTTATAGCTGAATCGAATTTTAAACGTGACTCGAAATCTTTGATTTCGGCAGTAATTTCGGGAACAGTAAAATTATCGGCAGAAGTTATTTGAAAACCATTTATGAAAGCTGATGCATCTAATACGTAACATGTTTTCATGCTTGATATTTTAATTTTATAAATTAATAAATCTTGGCAATCAAAAAATCTGATCTGAAAAATTATGGGGACAAGTTTGGGAGAAGTTTGGGAGAAGATAGGTAAAAGTTCGGAACAAGTCTGGGAGAAGATTGGAATAACATCGGAAAAGCTTTGGAATAAGTTATGGAGAAGATTGGAACAATCTATTTAACTTTAGATAGCAAAATGACTTATTACCGAAAAATTCTAGGAAAATTTCAAGAATTTTTTATGAATAAAAAAATGGAGGAAAAAAGATGTATCCGCATAATGAGATTAATAATGATATCAAATTTCTTGCAAAATCAGAAATTAGATTGAAAATTCTTAGTGAACTGAACGATAACCCGGACAATGTTCGCGGAATTGTGAAAAGAACAAAACTTGCATACAGTACTGTTTCAAGTAATATTTCCAAACTTGAGGAAAAAAAATATATTAAAAAAGTTAAAAAAAGATATTATATAAACCCTATGGCAAAAATATATTTCAACACATTAATGGAATTTAAAAATAGTGTTGACATAATTAATAACTTCAATGCCTTTTGGTATATGCATAACTTAAATCAATTGAGCATAGAGGCCATGCAGAATATAACTGATTTAAAAGATTCAAAACTAATAGAAACAACACCATTAGACATATATAAAACCCACAATACCATTAAAAAACAGTTAATTGAATCTGAAGACGTTAAAGCTATCTTTCCTTACCTTCATCCGGAATACCCTGAATTAATTGAAAAAATTTTGGAAAAGGGCGGATCTATCGAATTGATTGTTCCGAAAAATATTTTAAAAGCTTTGATGAACCCTGTAAATGAACAGCTGAGAAAAGATGCTTTAAAAAACGGAAAATTGAAACTTCATTCAGTTTCAAATAACATATACTTGTATTTAACCATTTGTGACGATAAAATGAGTTTAGGCTTATTCAAAAATGATGACAGCTTTGATCAGAACAGAATTTTAATTTCAGATGATGAAAAATCATGCAAATGGGCCGAAGAACTCTTTGAACATGTAAAACACGTGGTGATAACATGAAAGTTGAAACAAAACGGGAAATAACACAGGAATATAAAGATATTAAATATATTTTAACATCTAGTATGCGTGCTAAATTGCTTTTAGCATTATACAATATTCCAAAAAATTTAGAGGAATTAAGAGGGGACCTATCAAAACCATCAGCAACAATATTACATGGGCTTAAAGAACTAGAGACGATAAACCTTGTCAGAAGAGCCCAAAAATGTTATGAATTAACATCAAACGGGTACCTCCTGACAACCAATATGGTAAAGTTAATCGAAAACTGGTATGCTTTAAGCCGCAGCGAAATCTTCTGGGACAATCATGATTTATCAGATATTCCGGAAGACGTGCTAAAAAATATTTACCTTTTAAAAGATGCAAAATATATAAATTCCACTACAAGCGATTTATCCATTGCATTTAACAAATACATAAACTTACTTTCACAATCTACAGAAATACAAATGATTCTGCCAATATACTCCGAAAATCATTTTAAGCATATTATTGATCTTTTTAATTATGGTAAATTAGAAAAATTGGAACTGGTTGTTAGTGAAGAGATTTACAATTCCATTAAAAACAATGAATTGTTCAAAAAGGAGTTGCTTGAAAACAAAAAAGTAAACCTGACCCTCATTAACAGGCATGTGAAACTTTTCCTTACCCGTTCTAAAGAATTTATGTCTTTGACTTTATTTTTTAAGGACGGACATTATGACGATTCCCAAATTTTGATTGCACAAGATGACAATTCAAAAAAATGGGCCTCATCATTATGGAAATATTTTGTTGGATAAATTTATTGAAAATGGCCATCAAATGTATCATAAGGACTTGTATAATTTAATAATAGGTAGACCTGGTGGCGAAAACGCTATGCGTATTTTAGACGAGATTATATCAAAGCCGCAAAATGCAAATCAACTTTCAAAAGCATTAGGCCTTGATTACAAAACCATCGTTTATCATATGAAAATAATTTGCAACCACCAGTATGCTACTAGAGAAAAATTCGAAAAGTACTACTATTTCCATCCAAGCGATAAATTAATTAAAAACTTGGATGAATATAACTACATCAAACAAAAATACAGAAATGAGAAAAAATAGAGGTAAACTATGAAAAGTGAAACTGCAAAAAAACATCAAAAGGAAGCATCCGCAGACATTACCTGTGGAATAATAACCCTTAGTGATAGTAGAAAATCAGAAAAATTAGATTTATCTGGAAAATATATCGCTGAAGAAATTGAATCTAGATACACATTAAAATCTAGAAGTTTAATTCCTGACGAAAAAGATGATCTAATTAACTCAATTGAAACTATGATTGAGGATGAAGTTGATGTTATTATTACAAACGGAGGAACAGGTCTCGATTCAAGAGACATAACCGTTGAAACTGTAGAATCACTTTTCGAGAAAAAACTTGATGGATTTGGTGAAATCTTCAGAGCCGTATCATATGAGGAAATAGGTTCAGCAGCTCTTCTTTCAAGAGCTACTGCGGGGATTTATAAAAAAACATTAATTTTCTCAATGCCTGGCTCACCTAATGCTGTTAAAACAGCGTTAGGTATAATTATTGATGAACTTCCCCACATAGTCCATCATGTTAACCGATAAAATTATTTTTTTCTTTTTTTTCTTTTTTTAATCGAAGAATTCGTCGACTGTTATTAATGGTTCTAATTTTATTCCTGCTTTTTCAAATTCTTCAATAGCGCCTTCCTGTCTATCCACAACAACAAATGCTCTTGTTACATTACCACCATTATCCTGAATAGCTCTGATTGCTTTTAATAAAGACCCACCAGTGGTTGAAACATCTTCAACAACAATAACATTATCGTTTTGGTTTAGTTCACCTTCAATGAGTTTTGAAGTACCGTAACCTTTCTTTTCTTTTCTAATCATCAATAACGGCAATTCTGATTCCAGAGAAACAGCAGTGGCTATTGGAACTGCACCTAAAGCAGGTCCTGCAACTTTATCTATTTCATCGTCCTTAATTTTTTCACAAATCAATTTTGAAATAGTTGACAATATTTTTGGCTCAGTAATAGCCTTTTTCATATTTACATAATAATTACTTTTCTTTCCAGAAGACAATGTGAAATCACCTTCCAGAAATACTTCATTTTCCTTTAACAAACCAATTAAATATTCTTTGGATATCATTAAATATCATCCACGCCTTTGAGTATAATTTTATCTCCGATTACTTTGACAAGTTCAACAGGAACCACGTCTTCACTTGATTTAATCTGCTCAGAAAGTCCTGATTTTTTAACTACCAAATCAGTTACTTCATATGTGTCCTTATCCATTACAATATCGATGACTTTTCCAGCAATCTGGATATCAGCATCTAGAACTTCTTTTCCGAATAATTCATTTTTAACTCTCATTTTGTCACCTTATCAATATATTGTACAATCGATTTTAAATAGATTACTTAATTTTAAACTAAAAATTGACCCAACAACGAAAAAATGTATTAATTAAAAACAATATAATAACAATATTGAATTTAAGGTGAATGTATGCAAGAGGAATATTTTACAGTATCCCAAATCAATTCCTATATTAACAGGAAGATGAAGATGGATGCCAATCTAAAAAACATTTACATTAAAGGAGAAATCTCCAATTTCAAGACTTACTCCAGAGGACATAGTTATTTCACTTTAAAGGATGAATCTTCCCAAATACCTGCCGTAATGTTTAAAGGCAGAAAAAAATTTTTAGATTTCGAACCTAAAGACGGAGATAAAGTAATTATCAAGGGAAAAATTGAAGTCTTTGAAAGAGACGGGAAATACCAGTTATATGCTGCATCCATTACTAAAGATGGAATTGGAATCCTATATGAAAAATTTGAAAAATTAAAAACAGAACTAAATGAAATGGGATATTTTGATGAAGAACACAAAAAAGATATCCCCAAATATCCGAAAAGAATTGGAGTCGTCACATCACAGACAGGAGCTGCAATAAGAGACATCATTACAACAATCAAACGCAGGTATCCTATTTGTGAGATTTTAGTATTTCCAACATTGGTTCAAGGTGAAAAAGCATCCGAACAAATTGCCAGACAGATTAAAAACGCTCAAAATTATGACATAGACACTTTAATTGTCGGACGTGGCGGAGGAAGTATTGAAGACTTATGGTCCTTT
>JAEIGA010017486.1_pt1 | contig 10928 bp, 8 predicted proteins | sample 9270691 | NCBI WGS metagenome assembly JAEIGA01 (sample SAMN17057246, study PRJNA624740) | gut metagenome | biome: biome; isolation source: fecal sample | host: Bos grunniens | place: China: Xizang | collected 2019 | reverse complement strand
CTTCCGTTACCGATTCGGAAGAAAAAAGCTTTGTCATTATATATATACCTCCATCTGAAAATGAACAGCGGGTTTGCAAACCCATTAAAAAACCTCTCCATTTCCATAAAATGAAGAGGTGAATACACTGAACGCCGAGCATACACCTCATCTTTCAGATCCGTCTGGATTCTGCAGGAATTAGCACCTTCCCGGGTGTGCTCGCACCCGTTGGTTGCCGGACGTCAAAGGGCCTGGTCCCTCAGTCGCTCTGGATAAGGATAATTTGATTAACACTTGCATTTTACAATATTAATTTTGATTGTCAACATTTCTTTTCTTAAATTTTTCTATTTCTGAACAAGATCCGGAAATTGTTCAAAAATTATGAAAGCTCCCTTTTACTCGGTTTGCAGATATGTTTGAGGTGGCATCTTCATTGAAACCAGTTGGCATCTTCCTGTTCACATCATTCGCTATATAAAGATAAAGCCGATTTTTCCATTCGACACATAAATCTGAGAAAGTATTCATCCGCGTTTCCTAAAACACATCTTTCCTATATGTAAATCGTTTGTATAGGAATTATTTGTACATTTACCAATAATTCTTGACATATGTTCATAAAAATGATTGAATATTGTTATAGTTAAATTTAATTAATATTTGAATGTATAGCCTTGGAGTAGCTCCAAGGTTGCTGTTCTTTATAAGTATAATCATGGAGTGGCTCCAAGGTTTAAATCAAATAAAAAGTATATGAATTAATGCGAATATAATCGATGTATGTGTATTTATTAATCGATAACCTGAATATTTTAAACTATTTTTCGCCTATTTCGATTCATCCGTTGCAGGCTGTTGATGGATTAGTTGTTTAACCCCTACATCAAAACATTATCTGCCATTTAAAGAATTTCATCATTTGGTAGTACAGTATATAACTTCTGCGTGAACATTTTTCTCAGATGATTGATGATACTGATTTTCGCCGGACTGTTCTATTGCCGCATTTCTATGGAAGGATCAAACAAAGACATTTTTTTCTTCTTGCCGGCAAAAAAAATGTTCTTGTTCTCAGACCAATGGATTCCGGATGATTTTGCTTTCAAATCATCTTCCATGGAAACGCTGCATATCAGGATGCGGAAATCATGAATCATAGATTTAGTATTGTTCTTGTTACGTCAAATAAAGGAAGGAGTTAACTGACATGAGAAGAAACAGAATGGTCAGTGTCATTCTGGTCTTTATGATGGTTTTTTCCGCCATGTTCGGAAGTATGACTGTCTTTTCGTTCGCGGAAGGGGAACAATCCGATCAGCCCTCCGAGACAGCGGCAGACACCATCGGACCAGCGCTGCAGGATTACACGATTGAAATCCGCAATGCCGATCCGAAGACCGAAGGAGATCAGGCATTCAAAGTAACGCTGATTTTTAATGAGACCCTGACAACCGACCGATGGACAAAAAACGCGTTCAATATCTATCTGAACGACACACTGCTGGCTCAGACAAAATACCAGCTGAACGATGTTACGGCAGAGGGTAATAAGCTCATTCTCGATATTATCGGCAACAACGACGATTTTGTTGCAATTTACCGGGGTGTGCTGAAAATCAGTCTGCGCTCCAATTATTACGAAGACATCATGGATGAAAGCGGAAACGGCTGCAGTTTCTGGACAGATATCAAAACACTCATTCCTGTCGGCCTCGCTTTTGAACAGGATGCTTCGAAAACGGTCACCGGTGATGCCGACACGCCGGCCTCCGTCACCTTCAAAGTAACCGGAGATGCCTTGCTGAGAGGCATGTCCCCGATTGAGATCACTGTCGGCGGCGAATCGCCTGTCACTTCAGCCGATTCCACTGTAGCGGTGCACACTCATAATTTCATTGACGGCACCAATGAAAACTGGGCATCCAACCTGGCTTCCAATTTCAACAGAATTTCAACCGGAAAATATACCATGACCGCTTCCGGCGATACGGTTACTTTAACAGCAACGTCAAACGGCGCGGATGAAGCGCTGACGAACAGTACGGTCATTCGTCCTTATGCTTTTACAAACGGGGATGAAGCCACCGGTGTCGTCAACGATGCAGTCGTACAGCCAAGCCTGCTGGCATTGACGATTCAACAGGCAGAAGAACGCCTGGCAGCAATCGATCCTTCCCTGGTTACGGATTCCGCGAAGAAGCAGTTGGAAGAAGCGCTTACTGAAGCAAAAATCGTCGCGGAAAAAGACGTGTTGGCTATCGTTTCCCCGATCGAATGGAATGAAGCGAGAAACAAACTGGAAGCCGCTCTTGAAGCTGCTTCCGACAATGCGATCACAACCGATTCCGCCAGAAGGCATAATGGTTCTGTAACCCTCAATCTTCACGGGGGTAATGAATGGATCGAAACGATCAACGGCGTTTCTGTAGACGGGAAAGCTCTGACTGCGGATCAGTTTACTGTCAATGCGGAAAAGAAAACCATTACCCTGAAAAGTGGTGTTCTTGATACCGAAGGACAGATTACTCCTCGTCTGAAGAATTACAGTTTTTCAGTCGCTTCCAGCAGTTTCGCAACCGTCGAAAAGACCGTCCGGATTGAATACCGCGGTTCCGATACATTCCAGGTCCGCTATATCGATGAAGATGGCAATATCCTGGCTTCCAATACTTACTCGGAAGAAGAAATGATTGCCATGTCTTCGGAAGAAAGCGAATGGTACACCTCTTCCTGCACTGTTATGGGTCCGGATGTTTTCCTCGCGAAAGGCGTTCATGTACAGGATCTTCTGAATAAGCTGCTGGCTTCGGAAGGTGCCCAGAACATTACTTTCAATCCGGATACAACAGTCATTAAAATCCGTACCAACGACAGTCTGAGATACGACGCTGACGCGGACCCGGAAACGGTCGTCAACGACAGTACCACCCAGAACGGTTACTTTAACACCATTTCCTATAACGACCTGATGCGTGACCGCTACTACTTCCCTGGTCTTTACAACGGATCCGGAATTGGCGACAGTTATCTGCAGAGCAAACGCTTCGCCACTACCGAACGGGAAGATGTCGGCTCCGATCCGGACAAGGCCCTGTGCGAACCGATGATCGCCTGGGAATACGTTGAAAGAGCTTACGGCGACAATCAGGTACAACCGACAGAAGACGACTATGATGAAAACATAACGGCAGATATGGGCTTCCGTTTCCTGTTAGGTTCTCCGATCAAGATCAGTCCGAACGGCAAACCAATGGTAGACGACAATTACTGGACTCAGTTCCTGGTCGCTTTCCAGTGCTTCGGTATTGACTTTGTCTGTGAATCAGCAAAGGTTACGTTTAACACAACTCCGGAAGACGCGACTGTCGAAGTAAAGGATATCAGCGGCAAAGTGCTGACACCGAATGAAGACGGCACTTTCTCTGCTCCGCAGACGCCATCTCAGCCTTATACGTACACTGTTTCCAAAGACGGCTATACAGAGCAGACAGGCACCTTTACCGTCAACGAGAAAGCTGTTGCTTCAGGTGTCACATTAGACGTCTCTCTGGAAGAGAAAGAAAGCTACAATGTCACCCTGAACCAGTCTGAGGGCGGCACTATTTCCACGGATAAAACAACCGCAAAAGAAGGTGAAACCGTAACGCTTACAGTGACACCGGATGCGGATCACTCACTGGATACCGTTACAGTAAAAGATTCCTCAGGCAATGACCTTGCTGTTACGAAGACCGACAATAGCTATTCTTTCACCATGCCGGAAGATAATGTAACCGTAGGAGCGACCTTCAGTTTCATCCCGGTTTTCACAGTAAACGTACCTGAGACAATAAACGGCGGCACTGCCACAACGGATAAAACAACAGCCAAAGAGGGAGAAACCGTTACTCTGACTCTGACACCAGATATCAATCATTACCTTGACAGCGTATCTGTTACATCAGCAGACGGCACTGAAGTTGAACTCACTTCCTCCTCTGAAGAAATCTTTACCTTTGTTATGCCGAAAGCGGATGTAACTGTGGAAATCGCATTTGAGACGGAATACATCGATCCAGCTCCAACTCCAATTAAAACTTACAACATTAATGTAAGCAGTGCGGAAGGTGGAAACGTTGCGACAGATAAAGAAAAAGCAAAGGCAGGAGAAGCCGTAACGCTGACATTGACTCCTCAGGAAAACTATTCCGTAAAGGGAGTAACTGTAACCGCATCGGATGGTTCAAAACCAGAGATTTCTACATCGGAAAACGGGAAATATACCTTTGCGATGCCGGCCTCCGACGTCAATGTAACAGCAGAGTTCGCGGCAACGACACCGGATGACCAGGAAACGAATTGTCCAAGCCTTAATTTCAACGATCTGGATACTTCCAAATGGTATCACGAAGCTGTGGATTTTGTTTTGAATAAAGGATTCATGCGAGGCACCGGTTCCAAGACATTTGAACCTGACACAAACATGACACGCGCGATGCTTGTACAGATCCTTTACAATCTGGAAGGAACACCTTCCATAAGCGGGAACTCTGTTTTCACAGATGTTTCCACCGGATCCTGGTACTTTAACGCAGTGAAATGGGCTGCGGACAATCAAATTGTCAACGGTATAGGAAACAATCTCTTTGCTCCGGATGTCAGCGTCACCCGCGAACAGACGGCGACCATTCTTTACAGATACTTCCAGTTCAAAGGAATTGCTGTAGACCAGAAAGGCAACCTTAGCACTTTCAAAGACGGTACAAGCGTATCATCCTGGGCCGCAGACGCAATGATCTGGGCTGTAGGCGCCGGTGTCATCAAAGGCGTCAGCAGTACGGAATTGCAGCCTCAGGGGACTACAACCAGAGCGCAGATGGCTCAGATTCTGCTGAATATTTCGGATTTCCTGAACCTGTCCTGATTATTCTGCAAAATATGAAATGATAACCGGAACTGTCCCAAAATAGTAATCGTTTTTTGTGGCATCATCGAATAACGGTGAGGATCCTGGATTTCCAGAATATACAAATTTAAAATTCTATTTTTGAGCAGCTCCTTTTGTATCGTAACAATTACTTTTAGGGGAAAGGCTGCAGCAAAGCCTTTCCCCCTTTTCTCTGCAGAATAAAGAACGGAGCTTTTTATTCGATTCGAAACAGTTCCCGCGTTATGCGGATTCTGAAGGGAGCTATGAATTTGAAACAACATTTATCCATTACTTATGAAAGTGAGATTCAGGATACTCTGGACCGGCTCGGCAGAGAGAACTCCCATATCCTTTCTTTTTCCTGGTTTCTCGATCGTACCAGGTTATGGTTTGACAGGGAAATCCGAAAAAACCTGAAACCGCGTATCGCTGTGCTTGGACCCGGCATACCGGAAGAGCTAATTCTGGCGACAGGCGCGCAGCCGTACTTTATTATAGGCGGCAGCCTTCGTTCCGGAGACTGGTCTGACGCCCTTGTTCCCAGGGATACAGATCCCATTAGCCGTAGCATACTGGGTTTCCTGAATGATCCGGACGGGCCTGATTACTCAAATACACTATTTATCATTCCTGCACAAAACGACAATTTTCGAAAAATTGCCTGGATGCTGGAAAGAGAAGGGAAAAAAATCCATGTCGTAGACATCCCTCCTCAGAGAGAAGATCTTTTCACAAAACTGAAATGGCGGGAACAAATGATGAATATGACCGACGACGCCGCCTCTCACATGAAGACACGGATCTCTTTCAAACGACTTGCCAAGGTCATCCATGATGTGGATACCGCCCGTAAAACATTCCGGATTTTCTTGTCGCTGACAAGCGGCAGACAAGATTTACTGACCGGGGCCGCCCGTCTTCTGATTCAAAACAGCTACTATTATGTAGGCGATCCGGTTCTGTGGACGGAGCATCTGCAGCTTCTGAATGAAGAACTTCGGAAAAAACTTCTGACGGCCGATCATCATGAACGAAACAAACATCCCGGTATTCTTTTACTTGGGTCTCCGGTATGTTTTCCAAATTACAAAATCCCGTTTCTGATCGAAGACATCGGAATGACCATTTTATATACTATCGATCCTTCAATCCTTACTTTTTTTATCGAAGAGTTTCCGGAGGGCAAAGAAAAAAAACGCCGTTCCCTAATCAATGCAGTGGCAGACCGCTGGTATCTGCAAGACGCTTCTTCCGCATATATCAAAAATGACGCCCTTCACAGAAGCGTCCGTCAATGTCTTGACGAAGGGCAAACCAGAGGTGTCGTTTATCATGTCCTTAAAGGACAGATCGAATATGATTTTGAGCTGGAACGATTTGAAAAATTGTTCGATGAACTGGAAATTCCAGTCTTTCGCCTGGAAACAGACTATCAATACCAAGACCTGGAACAGCTTCGTGTCCGAATGGAAGCTTTTTCCGAAATGCTGACACAGAATCGCTATCGGGAGGAACAAATGGTGTAATGAAAAAAAGAAATTATTATGTATTTACTGCGGCAGTTTGCGCGTTCGTATTTACAGCAGCGTGGTTCGCCAGAAAACTGCCCTATCTTTGGTTTCAGGGAGATTATCCCAGAGAACAGCCAAGTAAACTTCTGACAGAATTGCATCCGGGAATCCTTCTGCCTTTGGGAACCATACTTTTGTTTTCCGCGGCCGGTATCGTCATTTGTGTTTTCATAAGAAACGCAGTTATAAAAAGGGATCCCGTTCTCGGCCGGTTTACCGAAAAACGTACAGACACAACCGGAAAAAGTGCGAATAATCAGAAAAAAACCGGATTTATCCTGATTCGATGGATCATCATGTTTGTCGCTTCTTTCTGTATTATTTTTGGCGGCACGGTGCTGGGAATCCGCTACGGATCCGTTTATTTCCCTGTTCTGTCCTGTCCGTTCAATCCTGAACAGATTACGGAAGGCAGCTGCTATTTCCTCGTTCATTCAAAAGTACTGTTTGGCTGGCCCGCAATAAAAATCCTGCTGTTCTTTGTCTCTACCATAGGTTTTATGATCCTGTTCGGAAGAATCATCTGCGGTTTTCTGTGCCCGATGGGCCTGATACAGGAAATCATGAATGCACTCCGTCAGAAAACACGCATCGAAGGCATTTCCATGACCGATCGAAAATACGCTGCCTTACAACCTGTAAAATGGCTCATGGTTCTGCTTATGCTGGGACTTACTTTTACCGGCCGGGATTTCTGTGATTTCTGTCCGGCGATTATTCTTTCCCCCGCTCTGGCAGGATTCCAAACCAGCATCTATTTCAGTGGTTTTCTGATGATTATCGTACTGATCGGCAGCTTTTTCAAAAGGCGTTTCTTCTGTCAGATCTGTCCGCTGGGATTTCTGCTGGGACTGTTTTATAAAATCACCCCTTTCCGTATAAAAAAAGACTGTACGGCCTGCACAGAATGCGGAGCCTGTTATGAAGCCTGTCCAATGGGAATCCGGGAAATCTATTCGGAACGGGAGAAAACCGATGTAACTGACATGAACTGCGTCATGTGCGGCGAATGCATCCGACGGTGCCCTGAAGACAATGCGCTGTCCATGACATTCGCGGGAAAGAAAATATATACCGCTTCACGAAAACAGATTATGGCCGGTTTCGAAAAAGAAAGCCGACTGATAGAACAACAATACAAGGAAAGGGGAAACACCTGATGGAAAAATCGGGCTTATCCAGAGAACAACGCCAGAAAGAACGATTCGCCCGGAAAGCTTCGCAGACTGCCTCGAAATACCTGCGCAGACTGGAAGAACTTCCCGGCGTTCCGGAATCAGCTGCGCCCTTTTTTCAGATTCTGAAAGATATCTATGTAGATGGAAAAGAGGTTGCGCTTTCAAATAACCGAAAAACTATCGGCACCTACTGCGTCATGGTTCCACAGGAATTGATCCTTGCGGCGGGCGCCATGCCAGTAAAGCTGTGCAGCGGAAGTTATACGGCCTTTTTTATCGGAGACGACCTGACTCCCAGAGATGCCTGTCCTCTGGTAAAAGCAGTAGCAGGATATCAGGAAATCGGTATTATGCCCCTGTATAACAACTGTTCCCTGATGACCGTCCCGATAACCTGTGATTGTAAAAAGAAGCTTGCCGGATACCTGAGTAAAAAATACAACGTTTATTCCCTGCAGATTCCGGTGGCCAGAGAAGATGAAGACCTGGAACAATATGTCCGGGATCTGTATCAATACACCGCCGTATTAGAAGAAATCACAGGGAATCGGATCAGTTATGATTCTCTCTCCCTTGCTATAGCGCAGACAGGAGTTTTCCAATTTGAATTGTCCCGCTTTTTACAGATAAAAAAACAGACCCCGTATATAATTCGAGGAACACATGCCCTTTCAATAGTAAACGCAGCCGCCTATATGATGCCGGGACAGTGGGCCGTGCATATGAACCGTCTGAACACAGAACTCGAAAAACGGGCCGAGGAAGGCAACTACATTACGAAAAGACAGCTTCCCCGGATCCTCATCACCGGCTCTCCTTTGATTTTCCCGAATATCAAAATTCCTCTTCTCATTGAGGAAATGGGAGGCTTCCTGGCGGCGGATGAAACCTGCATGGGAGAACGCGGGCAAAGCGATCCTGTTGTAACGGTAGATCAGAGTTTTCACGGTCTGATGCGATCACTGGCTATCCGCGCGACAAAACCTTGTTCCTGTCCGACATTCTCGAAAAACGAACAGCGGCTCTTTCGCCTGAAACAGATGATAAAGGACTATCAGATCGAGGGTGTCATTTACCATGTACTGCGCGGTTGTCTGGTATATGACTTTGAATATCTGGCAATCGAAGAAATGCTGGGGGAAATAGGAATCCCCGTAATTCGTCTGGAAACAGACTACAACGAAGAAGATGTGGAGCAGCTCCGCGTCCGCATTGAAGCGTTTATTGAACTTATCAAACTGAAGAAACCGCCGGAAAAACGGAGGGAAAGAACATGAGCAAGTATTATATCGGTCTTGACGGAGGCTCCACTTATCTTAAAGCTGCCATGATTCATGACAGGCAGGTAGTGGACACACTTGTTCACAGTACCGGGATCAACAACAGCGGCACGGCGGAAAAACTGGTCATGGATCTGTACCAAAGAAACCATATCGATGAAAAAGATATCGGCTATATTATGGCCACAGGATACAGCCGAAAAATACTGGATATCGCCGATGACGATATTTCTGAAATAACAGCGCATGCTTACGGTGTCAGGATTACAGCTCCAAAGGAATTTCATCCTGGCATGATCATCGATATCGGCGGACAGGACAGCAAAATTATTTACCTCGACAGCAATTACGCTGTCAAAAATTTCAGCATGAACGACAAATGTGCCGCGGGCACAGGCAAATTCATGGAGGTTATCGCGGAAATCCTGGAAACAACGATTGATCATGTCGGCCCTCTTTCTCTGGAGAGCACGACACCTTGTGATATCAATAGCACCTGCGTCGTATTCGCGCAATCAGAAGTCATTTCGCTCGTAGCGAGAAAATACGACCGGCGAGACATCCTTGCCGGTATGCATATGAGTATGGCCCGTCGAATCATCAAAATGATGAAAAAATCCGAAAAGAACGGAGACATCCTGATGACCGGCGGCGGAGCGCTGAATACAGGCCTGCACCGGGCTTTTGAAGAAGAATTGATGAAAGATGTATATGTGGCATCATATCCTCAGTTTAACGGTGCCATCGGAGCCGCTCTGATCGCCAGTGAAAGAGGATAAAAATGGTATTGACAATGTTTCTTCAGGGAGCTGCTGCAGCTGCTTCCGCGGGAATGGGGTGCGGGACCTGCTTCGGAAGCGGAATGGGTGCCATCTTATCCACTTACCTGCTGACACACGCCAAAAACATCAGCGAATCTTTCCATGCTTTTTTCTGTTTTTTTCTGGGAAAGGCAATCTCAACCGCGACACTGTGTATTGGCGCATCAATAATAGGAGAACGAATTCTTTCTGAAAACGGTTCTTTTTTCGGAATTCCTGTAAGAGCATTCGTTGACGGCCTGATGATTCTCATGGGGATCTGCTTTCTCTGGAAATGGCTGTCCAATCGCAGGAAACACGCTGGAGAAACCTGCGGACACTGTGAAGAACCACAATGTAAAGTATCTGATCTCCGTAATGATAAAATACAGATGCCGGTGTTCATAATCATGGGCCTCGGCTACGGCATTACTCCCTGCGCACCATTGATGATGGTTATTGGATTCGCGGCGACGTTACCCATTGGATACGCTGCAGCTGCCGGATGCATTTTTGCTCTTTTCAGCGCGATTTCTCCGTTACTGCTTCTTTTCTTGCTATCCGGTGTACTTGCGGCTCAAATGTATAAAGAAATACCTCACTATCTCTCCTGGTTCCAATTGGGATGTTATCTGCTTCTGACTATCCTGTTCACCGCGGACTTTATTCGAGTACTGGCGCCATTGCTTTCCGGTAACTGACATCCCTTCAGGATCCCTCATTTTTAGCGTTTCACTTCAGATCTTCGTCACTGTTCAGTGATCAGGCAGAATCGCCTGCAGATTGCGACTCAGGACTCCATTTCGGGCATCACTCTTGTATCGGACAATCACTGAATTGGAACAGATCTTTCATTCGTTTTATTGAAAATCGGGTAGATTTTCTGCAATAAAAAATGTAAAGTATACAGGAACCGGCATTCCAGGCTTCTGTTTTCAGGAGGGAACTGTCCCGGATGATGTTCACTCAGACAGACTCTTTCGTTGAAGGAGCATGGGTGGCATCGGCTTTTTCAATTGTTGACGGTTTTTCAGAGGTGTAACTATGGCATTCAGTAAAGCAATCACCGGAATCGATCAAAGCGGTTCCTTTCGAGTATATATGGCAATCTCCACCGATGTCGTGCAGCAGGCCCATGAGCTGCACCACACGTCTCCTGCAGTCACATATCTCCTGGGGCGGGCGCTGACCGGCACCGGACTGAT
>JAEIGA010017485.1_pt1 | contig 10928 bp, 8 predicted proteins | sample 9270691 | NCBI WGS metagenome assembly JAEIGA01 (sample SAMN17057246, study PRJNA624740) | gut metagenome | biome: biome; isolation source: fecal sample | host: Bos grunniens | place: China: Xizang | collected 2019 | reverse complement strand
TTCGCAGAGTGGGAGCTCAAGGGCGTTCCTGTACGTCTCGCAATGGGCGGTCGTGACCTTGAGAACGGCACAGTGGAGCTCGCGCGTCGTGATACATGCGAGAAGGCGTCGCATCCGCAGGAGGGCATCGCAGATGTGATTGCAGCGCTTCTCGATGATATTCAGGCAAATATCTATGCAAAGGCCCTCAAGTTCCGTGATGACAGCATCCGCAAGGTCGACACATGGGAGGAGTTCAAGGAAGAGATCACCAAGGGTGGCTTCCTTCTCTGCCATTGGGACGGAACTCCTGAGACAGAGGAGAAGATCAAGGAAGAGACAAAGGCTACCATCCGTTGCATCCCTGTGGACAGCGCAGTATGCGAGGAGGAAGGCAAGTGTATCTATACAGGCAAGCCTTCAAGCCGCAGAGTACTCTTTGCTATTTCTTACTAATTCAAGTACATGCTGATGAATATCAAAAGAATCATATTTGCCGCTTCTCTGGCCATGATCAGCTTTGCTGCGGCTGCGCAGACCGATGCGCATAAGGCTGCAGCCGAGGCTGCCAAGGCTATGACGAATGCGCAGCGGACCGAAAAGAAGGTAGAAAAGCCAAAGTACTGGAAAGAGTCTCTCAAGACAAACATCAACTTCGGACAGACCAGCCTTACAAACTGGGCGGCCGGTGGTGACAATACTGTAAGTCTTGCGGCTTATATTGATGCGAATGCCAATTACGCCAAGGACCTCCACTATTGGAACAACCGTCTTCAGCTTGATTACGGTTTCCTCTATTCGTCATCTAAGCCTATCATCCAGAAGAATACAGACCGTATCTACCTCGAGAGCAAGTGGGGTCTCAAGATTCCGAAGGCAAAGAATCTTTCCTTCACCGTGAAATATGACTTCCGATCACAGTTCACTACAGGTTACAACTACCTGACCCCTAAGGTGACTGACGATTTCAAGGATGCGGAAGGAAATCTTCCGGCGCTTGATGACCTTTCACGCAAGGATCAGATCGCTTTGTGGAAGTCGTCACGCCAGGCTAAGTCGGGACTTCTTTCTCCAGCCTATAACAATCTCGCGGTCGGTATCGACCTCGTTCCTTCCAAGTGGCTGACGCTCAATATCGCGCCTGTTACCGGATCGGTTGTAATCGTTCGCGATATGGAGTTCAGGAAGAACTACGGTATGCAGCTCAGAAAGGAATGGGAGGGTGTTACAGAAGGTGTGCCTACAGACGGATCGCAGTACAGAAGTGCAAGATTCGAGCTTGGTGCCCAGGTGACAGCCGATATCAGGGTGAACGTCAACAAGAACTTCAGCTACTCTTCGCAGCTCAAGCTCTTCTCGAACTACCTCGACAAGCCGCAGAATCTCCGTGTCAACTGGGATAACCGTTTCGACTGGAAGCTTGCGAAGTATTTCTCGCTTACAATTACTACCAACCTCATCTATGATGATAAGGTCATGATCTTCAGCGAGAAGGACGGATTGACCAGACAGAGGGTGCAGTTCAAGGAGTCTCTGGCTTTCGGATTCAGCTGGACCATTGCGAAATAATGATTACAAGAAGATTTCAAAATACATTGGATGAACTCGAGGGGCTGATCAAAGATGAAATTTGGTCAGCCCCTTATGCTCATGAATTTGCAGACTGTTCTCCGGTCAGAGCTCTTCTGGCTGTCAGCGGAGGCATGGATTCGATGTGCCTTGCTGACCTTTATGACCGCATCTGCGGGCCGGGAGGCTTCGATATGGCTCATTGCAATTTCAATCTCAGAGGAGAGGAAAGCGATGCAGATGAGGCAATGGTAAGGGAATGGGCTGCATCCCGCGGTATCCGCTGTCACTTCATGTCCTTCGATACGAAGGCATTTGCAGAGAAGAACGGAGTCAGCATAGAGATGGCGGCGCGCGAACTCAGATATACATGGTTCGCACAGCTGTGCAGGGAGCATGGCTATGCCTATGTGGCAGTCGCGCATCATGCGGACGACAATGCGGAGACCATGATACTGAATCTCGTCAGGGGTACGGGCATGAGGGGACTATGCGGTATGAAACAGTTGTCTCAGTTGCCGTATTCCCTTGATGATGAGCATCTCAGGCTTATGCGCCCGCTTCTGGGCTTTACCCGGAGGCAGATAGAAGGCTATGTCTTCGGCCATTCGCTTCCGTACAGGAACGACAGCACCAATGCATCGGTTGAGTACAGACGCAATTCGGTGCGTCACGAGGTTTTCCCTGTTTTCGAGCGCATGAATCCGTCATTTGTCAGGACCTTCAACGAGGAGATGCGTTATTTTTCGGATGCGGAGGAAATCGTGTCCGAATGGTGCGGCAAAGTGGCGGAGAGCGTAGTGGAGTATGAAAGCGAGGAGACCGCGGTCATTGATACAGCAGAGCTTCTTTCGCACAGACAGTGGAGGTATGTGCTTTATCATATTCTCGAGCCTCTCGGTTTCAGGAGCGCGACGCTGACCTCTCTGGAAGACCTGCTGTCTTCAGGCAGGACCGTATCAGGCAAGAAGTTCACTTCGGAGCATTTCGCCCTTGTCACGGAAAGAGGCAGGCTGAGGGTCATGCCGCTGGCCGCGCTCGAAGGAGACAGGGACTTTGAGGTGACGGTCGCCGAGCCGGGACTGTACAGAGTCGGAGATGTCAATATCGTAGTTGAAAAATGTCCGTGGACATCCGGAATGTCCCTTCGCCAGCCGGCAGGCGTGCTAGCTTTTGACGCTGAGCGTCTGAGCTTTCCGTTCATATGCCGCAGCTGGAGAAGAGGAGACTGGATGGTGCCTTTCGGCATGCGTGGAAAGAAGAAGCTGAGCGATATTTTCGCGGACATGAAGTGGCATGAGACGGAAAAGAAATCGGCAGTGGTCATAGTTCCTGCAACGGATGAAGATGATGGAAAGCAGAGGGTGGCTGCTTTGTTGGGCGTGAGAATGGATGACCGCTTCAGAATAAGTAATGACACCAGAATGATAATCAGAGTAAGAAAACAATAGATCAGATATGAGAAGGTACGCTTTAGTTGTGCTTGCATCTCTTGCATTCATGATGGGATGCAGCACGGATTTTATCAGGGACAAGGAATACCGCGCTGTTGTGGCTGAGGATTTTGCGCTTCGTTCGGAAATTCTTGCAGATGCCGGTGTGGATCTCGCGTCAATGAATCTGGACAAGGGTGAAATGCAGGCTATGGAGTTCCTGTATGCCTACATGCCTCTGGGCGATATTGTCAATATGTCTCCGGAGTACTATCTCAGGCATTACCATCTTACATTGGATGCTCTCGAGAGCATGCCGTGGGGAGCGAAGATACCCGAGCGTGAGATGAGGCATTTCGTGCTTCCTGTCAGAGTCAACAATGAGAATCTCGACGAGTCACGCACTGTCTTCTTTGAGGAACTTGCACCGAGGGTCAGGAATCTTTCCATGTATGATGCAGTGCTGGAGGTGAACCACTGGTGCCACGAGAAGGCCGTATATATGCCTTCTGACCGTCGTACCAGCTCTCCGCTTGCGACAGTCAAGACAGCCTACGGCCGTTGCGGCGAGGAATCGACACTCCTTGTGGCTGCGCTCAGGTCTGTGGGAATCCCTGCCCGTCAGGTATATACTCCGAGATGGGCCCATACGGACAGCAACCATGCCTGGGTAGAGGCCTGGGTGGACGGCGAATGGTACTTCCTCGGCGCATGCGAACCTGAGCCGGTGCTCAATCTCGGTTGGTTCAACGCTCCTGCAAGCAGAGGAATGCTCATGCATACGAAGGTCTTCGGAAAGTATGACGGTCCGGAGGATGTCGTAGGCCGTAATCCTATCCATACCGAAATCAACGTAATCACCAATTATGCACCGGAATCTGCGGATCTCCTCGTCAAGGTGGTTGATGCTGATGGCAAAGCGGTCGAGGGCGCTAAGGTGGAGTTCAAGATCTACAACTATTCCAACTTCGATACAGTCGCGCAGAAGGAGTCTGATGCGGCTGGCGAGTGCTCGCTGACAGCCGGCCTCGGCGACATGCTCATTCATGTAAGCAAGGACGGACTCTTCGGTTTCAGGAAGGTGACATACGGCAAGGACAGTGAAGTTACGATTCCGCTGGTTCATAAGGAGGGGGATGTGATAGCCCATCTTGAGCTCGATGTCGTTCCGCCTGTGGAAAATGCGCGTCTTCCGGAGGTTACCAACGAGCAGGCAGAGGAGAATGCCTGCCGTCTGGCGTACGAAGATTCGTTGAGGAACGCGTATGTAGCTACTTTCTACAATGTAGAAAAGGCGGAGACATTTGCAGCTTCCATAGGCTTGGACAAGGCGTCAGTCGTATATGCACTGACAGCTTCACGTGGAAATCATTCGGAAATAGAGGCCTTTCTTGCCGAGGCGGCGCAGAAGGGCAGGGGAGAAGCAGCTCTCGCGATTCTCAGGTCTGTAGCTGAAAAGGACCTCAGGGATACTCCTAAGCATGTTCTTGACGACCATCTCTACAATACTCCGGAGGGAGCGGATGTGGCTAAGGTGCTATGCCCTCGCGTAGAAACAGAACTCCTGACTCCATACAGGTCTTATCTGCAGAAGGCTGTCCCGGCCGGACTTGCAGACGTGATACGTAATAATCCTGCGGATTTCGTGACCTGGTGCCGTGATAATCTTGACCTGTATGACGACATAAGTCTAAGATATGTGCAGCTCTCGCCGGAGAGAGTCTGGGATACCGGATTGGCGGATGTGATTTCCCGCGAGATATTCTTCGTTGCAATGTGCAGAAGCTTCGGTGTTCCTGCATGGAGAGATGTCGTGACAGGTGCCGTCAAGTATGAAAAGAACGGGCTTGTATATGATGTGGACTTCGATGCGAAAGAGCAGACTGTAGCTCCTCAGGGCAAGCTCCAGCTTCGTTTTGATGAGATCCCGCTTCTTGACGACCCTAAGTACAAGACTCATTTCACTATATCTAAATATGTGGACGGTTCATTCCAGCTGCTTAATTTCGGCGGATCATGGAAAAGTCTTTTCAGCAGGCCTATGGCCATGGATTGCGGCTATTACATGATCACAAGCGGTTCGCGTATGTCTGGAGGAAATGTCTGCGCAGATATGGATTTCTTCACGATAGAGGAAGGAAAGACTACGGTAGCTGATCTCGTGATAAGGGATGATGCAGACCAGATAAGGGTGATAGGAAGCTTCGATTCCGAGGGTAAATACATCAGGATGCCGGTTCCTGGCCAGGATGGCGAAGCGCAGGAGACTTCTGTGCTTCTTACCACCGGTAGAGGCTATTTCGCTGTAGCTCTGGTAGATTATGGCACAGAACCGACCAACCATGCATTCATGGACATTGCGGCAGTGGCATCGCAGCTTGAGGCGTGGGGACGTCCGCTTCTGGTGATCTTCGCATCCGAGGATGATTACAGGAAGTTCCGCCCTGACCATTTCAAGCTGCCTTCGACAGTCAGCTATGGCGTCGATATTGACGGCACCATGCGTAAGAATATAGCTAAGGAAATGAAACTCAATGGCGAAGGTACTCTGCCTTTCATCCTGATGGCGGATACATTCAATCGCGTCGTATTGTTCTCTCAGGGTTATTCCATAGGTCTGGGAGAGCGCCTTGTGAAGACCTCCAAGGCGCTTTAAAGCTTGCTGATGGTGGCTGCGACTTTTCTCGCGGTCGTGGCGACGGTGCCATAAGGGTCCTCCTCGCTGCCCATCGCTACATCAGGGTTGCGGAATATCATACCGCTTTCTACAGGCTCTCTGGCTGAGAAATGGAATTCTCTTGCGCCGGAGAGCCTTGCTGTTTCAGCTATGTTGTTCTCGCGTATCCCGCAGCCGGGCATGATGATGATGCGGTCACCGGCTCTGCGCACGAGTTCGGCGAGTGTTTCCGCTCCTTCGGGCGCGGTAGGACGGCACCCCGACGTAAGTATGCGGGCACATCCGAGGGAAATGATGTCTTCAAGGGCCTGAAACGGATCGCGGCTGTGGTCGAAGGCGCGGTGGAATGTCACCGGCGTGTCACCGGCTGCGTCCATGAGCCGTCTCATCTTTTCCATATCCACGCTTCCGTCGGGCCTCAGGCATCCGAATACAAGGCCGTCGGCACCGAGTTCCTTCGCCGTATGTATGTCGTAGAGCATTTCGCGTATTTCGCTTTCGCTGTACAGGAAATCGCCTCCGCGAGGTCTGATGATTACGTTCAGGCCTATGCTGATGCTCTCGCGGGCATTGCGTATCATACCTGCCGACGGTGTGGTTCCGCCTTCCGGAATGCCGGCGCACAGTTCCACTCTGTCAGCTCCGCCTTCCTGGGCCGCAATGCAGCTGGCCACGGAATTGGCACATATTTCAAATTTATAAGGGATGCCCTCGAGCATCCCTTTCCTGTCTTTATTCATCAGTTGAGTACGATTTCGTATGGGATTCGTGCATATGCCTTGCCTGTCTGGGCTGACGTTACCCTTCGGAATGCTGCCCCGATGTTCTCCAGAGGAGTTCCGGCAAATACTGTTTCCTCTCCTGTAAGTTCTTCAAGCAGAATCTCGAGAGTTGTCTGTGGCTTAGGATACTCTACTATCTGCACGTCCTGAAGACTCTCTGCACCATCTACTGACAGTACTGCGTAATTGAGTGCGTCCTCCAAGGTACCTATCTTGTCCACAAGGCCGATTTCAAGCGCTTCTGCTCCTGTCCATACGCGTCCCTGTGCGATTTCATCCACTTCCTCGACAGTCTTGTTTCTTCCGTTGGCTACGAGTTCCGTGAACTTGCCATAGATTCTCTCGACAGATGCCTGCATGTAGGCGATCTCCTGCTCGTTGAGCGGTCTCATGCCGCTGAGCATATCGGAATGCTTGTTGGAATTCACAGGAGTGATGTTGATATGGAGCTTGTCGTTTATCGCCTTGCTCATGTCAGGAACCATGCTGAATACTCCTATCGAGCCGGTGAGAGTGGTTTCGTTCGAGAAGATATAATCGGAGTTGGCCGAAATCCAGTATCCGCCGGAAGCCGCATATCCGCCATAAGATGCGATGATAGGAACTTCTTCCCTGAGCAGGTCGAGCTCTGTCTTGATCTTCTCCGATGCGAGAACGCTTCCGCCCGGAGAATTGACTCTGAGGACAACAGCCTTGATTGTGCTGTCCTTTCTGACATCTGCAATTATCTTTGCGAATCTGTCGCCTGCAACATTCTGCTTGTCATAGCCATCGATGATGTCTCCGTTGGCATAAATGACTGCTATCTTGTTCTTGGCCTTGTAGTTGACGATGTTCTTGAGCGTCGCGTAGTCCTGGAGAGAAATGGCCTTCACGTTCTTGTAATCGTCTGTCACATAAAGATCTGCAATCTTCTGCTGAAGCTCTTCCCTTGTGAGGAGTTCGTCCACAAGTCCCTTCTCGAGGAAGTCCTGAGGGAAGTTGAGCTCGAGGTTGTCGATCATGCTGTCGAACTCCTCGACTGTGATTCCGCGTGACTGAGAAATCTCTGTCGAGAGAGTCTTCCAGAGAGATGCCACCATTGCTTCATTCTGCTCGAGATTTTCCTTGCTGGATGAGTTTCTGATGAACATTTCTCCTGCTGACTTATACTTTCCATGGCGGATCAGCTGCATGTTGACGCCGAGACGGTCAAGAATGTCCTTGAGGAAAATCAGCTGTGAGGAGATTCCGCTCAATGAGTTGATGCCGCCGTCGTATGGCGACATATATATCTTGTCTGCTACGGAAGCAAGGTAGTAGCTGCCGTTGCCCGGGCTTTCTGTGAAGGCTACGATCGGCTTGCCGCTTGTCATACGGAAAGCTGCGAGAGCCTTTCTGAACTCCTCTGTCTGAGCGTACTGGCCGCTGAGGCCGTCAGGCTTGAGGTATATGAACTTGACTGCAGGGTCTGTCGCTGCTGCGTTGATCGCGTTGATCGCGCTCCAGATACCGATCTGCTCGGGAACGGCGCCACCAGCGCTCAACATGCTTATAGGGTCAGCCTCGACAGTCTGCTCGCTGAGTATGATCTTAGACATATCGATGGTAAGCACGCCTTCGCGCGGCATCACAGGCTGGGAGTTGCCGACGGCTGCGAGCGAACCTACGACTGCAATCATCAGGAACATGGCGACAAAGCCAAAAAGAAACAGACCTGCGATGGTCGCAAGGGTCATCTTTACGAAATCTTTCATAGCTCAAAAATTTTAGTTCGTCTTATGACACAAATCGTACAAATTTAGAAAATATTGGGGTTAGACGCAAATTTTGTTGGCGGGGACAGTCCCCGCTTACAAGAGCAGGCCAGGATTTGCTCCTTTCAGTCGCATCTCCTGTACCGCTGCCGCGGGGGCACTTACGACTGATTGCCCGCCATTGCGGTGCAATGTCGTTCAATTGTATACAGCCCCCGCTTACAAGAGCAAGCTCTTGACACGGAGGCTGTATACAATTGACGGAAGGCAGATGCCTTCCGTCAATCAGTTGTGTTGAGATACCAGGATTCGAACCTGGACAGAGGGAACCAAAATCCCTAGTGCTACCATTACACCATACCTCAATTCCGGCTGCAAAGATATTATTTATTTTGTTTTTCTGCAAGGGATGAGGCTCCGGCCTTAAAACAGGCCGTATATGAGGTTCCAGACGAGGAAACGGGCGAACTTGCCGACCAGCAGCAGGAACATTGTCCAGCCCGGACGCGTCTTGTAGAAACCCAGGGCGATCGCAATCACGTCCCCGATGAACGGCACCCAGGCCGTCAGGGCAAGCCATACACCGTATCGGTCTATCTTTTCCTTCTGCTTCTGAAGCGTCTCAGGCTTTACCTTGAACCATTTCTCCATCCACTCCCATTTGCCTATCCAGCCTATCCAATAGGTCACGACGCTTCCGAGCCAGTTGCCGAGTGTTCCTACAAGAAGACAGCCCAGAGGCTCCTTCGTAGCTGCCAGTATCGCCAGGTACAGAGCGTCGGAACTGAAGGGAAAGATGGTAGCCGCCAGAAATGTGCCTATGAAAAGGCCGAATAATCCGAGTCCTTCAAGCCACTCCATATCAGCTGCGTTTCTTTTTGAAGAAGTCGCTCACGAGGCTTCCGCATTCGTCTGCCAGTATCCCGGAGACAACTTCCGTCTTGGGATGCATCAGCGAAGGAGAGAAGTTTGAAAATCCTCTCTTGGGATCCGATGCACCATACACTACCTTGCCTATCTGTGACCACGCCAACGCTCCCGCGCACATGGGACATGGCTCGACCGTTACGTATAATGTGCAGTCGTTCAGGTATTTGCCGCCCATCGCTTCGGTTGCGGCAGTTATTGCTATCATCTCCGCATGGGCGGTGGGGTCGTTGAGACGCTCGGTCATGTTGTGGCCCTTTCCTATGATCCTGCCTCTGCAGACGATGACTGCACCGATAGGCACTTCATCCTCGGCTGCGGCATATGCGGCTTCGCGGAGGGCGTCCCTCATGTATTTTTCATTTTCTTCCATAGCTTCGCAAAGATAGTCAATATCTCGGCAAAAATGATTATTTTTGGCGAAACAGATCATTGTTATGAGACATTCAATCATTTCCTTATTGGCGGCTGCGGCTCTGCTTGCCGGATGTGCCGCAGAAAGAGACTTTGTGCATGTGGAGGACGGACAGTTTGTCCGCGATGGTGAGAAGATGAATTTCGTGGGTACCAATTTCTGGTATGGCCCTATCCTCGGCTCTGAAGGTCGTGGCGGCAACCGCGGGAGGCTGGAAAAGGAACTTGACCTGCTTGATGATCTCGGACTTGACAATCTCCGTATCCTCGTCGGCTCGGACGGCCCTGAAGGTGTGGCGTACAAGGTGGAGCCTGTCCTGCAGCAGGAACCGGGCGTATATAACGACACCCTGCTTCGCGGACTGGACTACCTTCTTGCGGAAATGGCCGAAAGGGACATGCATGCAGTGCTGTATTTCAATAATTCATGGGAATGGTCCGGCGGATACGGCCAGTATCTCGAATGGGCGGGCGAGGGCAAGGCCTTGCTTCCGTCAGTTGACGGATACGAGAATTACGTGGACCATGTCAGACGCTTCGTTACGAATAAGAAAGCTAAAGAGCTGTATTATAATCACGTAAGGAACATCGTGACAAGAGTCAACACGGTGACAGGAAAGCCATATGCAGAAGATCCGACCATCTTCTCATGGCAGATCGGCAACGAACCGAGAGCATTCGCCCGTGATTCCGTGACCAAGGCTTCATTCGCAGAATGGATCGCGTCATCTGCCGCCCTGATCAAATCGCTCGACCCTAATCATATGGTCTCGACCGGAAGCGAAGGCCTCTACGGCTGCGAAGTCGATATGGACCTGTTCGAGAAGATCCACGCCGACGCCAACATCGATTATCTCAATATTCATATATGGCCATTGGTATGGCGCTGGGTCAATAAGGATACATTTGCGGACAGCGTCCATGTCGCTACTGCCATGACAGAGAAGTATATGACTGCGCATTTCCCTGTGGCTGAGCGACTTGGAAAGCCGATAGTCCTCGAGGAATTCGGTTATCCGCGCGACGGGTCGAAGGCTTTCGAAGGCGAGGCGGAGAAATTCTGGGACGGCGTATCTCTCTCGAAGGATTCCGCAACTACCGCCCGCGACGAATACTACGGATGGGTGTTCGACAGGCTCGTTGCTTCATGCGCTAACGGCGAACCGCTCGTGGGAATCAACTTCTGGGGCTGGGGCGGTTACGCGACCCAATCTGCTGTCAACGAGTTCTGGCGTCCGGGCGATGACTACTGCGGAGACCCCGCCCAGGAACCGCAGGGTCTCTTCTCTGTATATGCCTCAGACAAGGGCACCCTCGAACTTATCCGCAGGTGTAACGAAACTCTGAAACGTGAGTAATCTGTTTATGAAAAGACTTCTGACGATTCTGGTGACATCCTCCCGGGAAAAGG
>JAEIGA010017484.1_pt1 | contig 10929 bp, 7 predicted proteins | sample 9270691 | NCBI WGS metagenome assembly JAEIGA01 (sample SAMN17057246, study PRJNA624740) | gut metagenome | biome: biome; isolation source: fecal sample | host: Bos grunniens | place: China: Xizang | collected 2019 | reverse complement strand
GTATGACGCTGAATGAATAAGTAATGATACATTACAGAGTCCATAACTAGATGGTCTTCACACTCAGATAACATTTTAGCCATGCGGTAATCAAATGTATCATGAGTATAAGGAACAACGCTATAAACCTCTTCCATAATAAAGTTACCTTCTTCATCCAACTCAGGCTGTCCATCTGGACCAAGTTTCTGTTGAGAAACAACTTTGGTGGTACTATACTTAGTTTCTTTAACACCTTTTAAGGAAATGCCAGTGGGGTTAGCCGCACCCTCATATCCAGGAGGATCAAAGCCTTTATAAGTATAGCTATCAAACAGAACATTGATTAACTCATCACCCTCTTGACGAGCCGCTCCTGCGATAGTATAATAAGTCTTACTGGAATCAAAATCTCCAATGGCCTTAATGTAGTTACCATCTGCGTCTTGAATGAAATATACATTCTTCTTATAGGTAGCTGCATCAACATTTGCGGCAGTAGCCTTCAAGATATGTTCTGCATTACCACCCTTAGGATTGCTTGCAGACATCCAAGCTACAAAATCAATCCAAGCCTGTTTCTGATCTTCCTTAGCCTCATCATTACCATCAGGATATCTAAATTCATGGAAAGGCTTTTCCAGATCAAACTGACTCATATTGATAGGCACAGTCATCCAGTGCTCGGGGTTCTGGTTATCGGCAACTTCAACACAAAGTGCCCAATAATTATCAACGTCATGGAATACATCAGAATTCTTTTTGTCATTGCCCATATTACCAATAGCATATTGTTTATAATATGGAGCAATTGTATAATCCTTAGTATCTAAGAAAGTATTAGCATTTAAGTAACCATCACGATTTGGCTTACCATCATTGTCATAGTAATTTGTTTCTGGGTTATTATCTTTAATAAAGATAACGCCAGATTCAAACTGCATAGTGTCACGACACTTAGGATTCTTACGACGATGTGCATCGTGATAAGGTTGGAATCTATGATACCACTCCTGGTTTACTACATTGTTTACGTTTTCACAAGAAGCGACATTAACTTTAGTACAAGCAACTTCAATGGGAAGAGCGTCTTCAGTTACCTTCCAGCCTTCTAGCTCATTACCCTCACTGTCAGTTAAAGTTTTGAACTTAGAACGTAGGTTAAATGCAGCAACACCATAAGCAGCAGAAGAGGTACCTTGAACATAAGTTTGGACGCCTTCCGCGCGCAGATAAGGATTTTCTAATGTATTATTATTTCTCCACAATTCGTGATAGATACAATTCTTTACCTTATCGTCTTTGGATGTAGTAACATGAGGAACTTCATATAGATAAGCTCTACACTCTGGATTTGCGGCAATTAATTTTTCGTAAGAAATATCACCACGATTATCCAAAATAGCATTACGACGATAGCGATCCATCATCTTATTTGCAGAAGGAGCATCCATAATAAAGTTATTTAAGTGTTCATCTTCTGACAGAGAACGCTCATATGCCTTTGCGACATATACATAAACATCACACAAATCAGAACCAATTTCAATAATCTTTGGCTGAGTCTGTGTCAAAGTTTCATTGGGGTTATATGCTTTAACGCCTGCTGGAACACCATCAACCCAAATCATAATGAAGCGATCTCCTGGGAGAACTGCATCAGTATTTGGGATTGGAGTATCAGGAACATTAGGCCAAATCTCAGTTTCAACTTCTAAATAAGTGTTTTCATAATACTGAGTTTTAAAGCCTTGGTTTGCAGGAGTTTCAAAAGTTGCCTTTTGGGCATCAAAACGAATACCAAGCTTACTGTGACTATCGTAGCAAGTTAAAACAGGAGCCTCATAGTCATAGCAGTTCGCAGCTCTAAAGCAGAACTTAAAGTTTTTACCACCAGAGCTACCAGTAGTGAACTTTTCAAACAGTTTATAGTTGATATACATACGAGTGCCCTGACGAACACTAATATATTTCTCAACACTACCATCAGCTTTAGTTTCAAATTGTAGACCACCATTCTTCCAGTCGAAGTTATCAGAGAAAGTCAGTCTTACTCCATTTGAATTCCAATTACGGATTTCTTCATTGCTGGAGAAATTGGTTGCCTTTAAAGAGAAGGCCGCACCAGAAGCTTCACTAACATCCAAATCCAATTTATTAACTACAAGTTCAATATCCTTGTAATCATCTTCATTATCAGATTTAATGGTCAGCTTCACAGAACCAAAATCAGTAACTGTATAGGGCCAATGATGTAAGCTTCTATCATAGCTATCGCCAGACACGCGCTTATCATTAACATAAAAACTTACATTGCATTTTTCACTATCTGGGTCATAAACCAAGAAAGGAATATTAATAGTGTCATATTGAGTAACAGTTGCGCTATAATAAGGAACTGTTAAGATAGTGGAATTACCACCACGAGTGAAAGTAATCTCGTGCTTAATAGGCACAGTTTTCTTTGTCTCGCCATTAACCAGTGCTTCCAAATAAATTTCGCAACTATGTGAGCCGTAGCTCAATACCGGCATCGGATTGGTAGTATAAGACTTACCAGTTTTGCTTGCGGGAATGCTCTCAACATAATAAGAGCCTTCATCATAATTACCATCAAAAATAATATGAGCGTCACAATCAATATTGCCGTAAGGAGTAAATCTTAAAGTGAAAGTTTCACCATCTCGATACTCTTCTTGACTATAAATCCAAGGCCAATCTAGACTTAAATTAATTGCAGTAACATACCAAGTTTTAGAAACGATAGTATTAGAACTGCCACCAGTAGTCATATTGACAACCAAAATAATTTTATTTTGTTCAATAGTATGGTCTAGATATTCATCTACTCTAAAGCTATTGCGGCCATTATAAACCTTTTGAGTGTATTGTTTACCATTAATTTTCCAAGTTGCTAAACCCTCATCCATAATCATGTCGCCAGCAGAGTCTTTTGCAACGATATCGAAATCAATGTAATATTCAACACCAGTTAAAGTGGAACTATACTGAGGAGTTACGAAGTTAACTACAAGCGAGCCTTCATTCGTAATGCCGCCTCCGCCTCCACCACCGGAACCGCCACCGCCCGCAATTACCAATCTCTGAGTTTGAATATCTGTTTCATTTACCTGTAATACTCGATAAAAACCACCATCAGGGATATGCAAAATCAAATCATCAATCGCTGGAAGTGCAGAGCCATCAATTTCTTCTGGAGTAAAACTAAAGGAAACCTCATCACCGAATTTCTCATCATCGGTCAATTGTCTGCTACCATAGTAAACACCAGAGCTACCGCCCATCATTAAGTATTCGCCATCAGCAACACCACAATAAATTTTCTTCGTATCAGTGGTAAAATAGATAAAACCATTGACAGAAGGAATATTCTCAATATCCTTTTCAACGCATCTTACAGGGCGAAATACCTGATCGGTTTCCTTACCACCCATACCGGCCAAAATATTCTTTAATCTTGTTGCAGCAGAGCCTAATAAAGTTTCTAAAGCTACATCATTATTATTTGGCATTTAAGTCTCTCCTTTCTATCCAATAATAAAAAAAATGGGTGAGAATAACTATATAAGCTATTCTCACCCTATATAATCATCCTTCATAGGATTTTAAAAAATTCAGCTATTGTTTTAATAACCTTTGGCCTTTATCAGAAATCCTCCCAAACCATGCCAATAGTTGCAACAGCCTTATTGGGGTTGTCAGCATTCATTGTTACACGAACAGCAGAGTTATAGCTCCATTCCTTCTTAGCAGAATCAAAAGTGCCATCAGCTTTAAATGTAATGCTGCCAGTATCCAAGGCACCAATAGAATCTAATTCTAAAGTACCACCATTCTTGTGCTTGCTGTCTGTCGCAGTTGCGTTATCTACGGTGCTATAGAATTTTTGCTCCAGATTTGCGTTATAACCAGTTTTTACATGGTGCCAGTTAGTGGTAGACCATGCTAACTTATTATCAGTACCAGAGCCGTCCTTCGCAGCAATTAACAAATCGCCGGGATGGAAGGTACCAGTATAATTGCTAACAACATATACGTGACCGGCTTCAACATTTTTCTTGGCTGCGATAGCATTTTGAATATCAGTATCGGTACCTCCAGTAACAGTACCCATATACTTCATAGCCTCAGCTAGACCTAACTGATCAGTGGTAAACTGTTTAGCTAGATCTAAAATTGCTGCGTCTTTGCTATCCATTAGGTCTGCAGCATCTTTCTTATTATAATAATTATTACTTAAATTACCACTCAAAGCCTGCAGAGCTTCATTAATTAGACCATCAGCTTTCGCAAAATCTTCACGAACTTTAGTGTCTTTGCCGTCAGTGTACTTGTTAGCATCCTCAAGAGCTTTATTAGCTTTGCTTGTAGCATCGCCGGCTGCTGTCTCTATAGCTGCATTTACTTTATTAGTAACATTTGTAATAGTTTCATAAGTTTTTGCGGCAGATTCAATATGAGCGGCCAGCTTAGTGGCAACGCCATCGGTGCCATTAATAGCTGCTTCGCGAGCAGCTGCCTCAGCCTTCACTGCAGTGTCAATATCTGCAGCCCACAACTCATCTAAGCCATTAATAGTGTTGTTAATACCACTAATTAAGTCATTTACTTCAGTCTTAGTATATGTAGTAGATTTATCAGCCTTGGAATTAGCCAAACCACTAATTTCTTGTGACATATTCTGCTTATCAACTGCATAAACATCAGTTTTGAAAGTGTTTAATTGAGTTTGAGCGTGATCTTGAGCGTCAGACTGTGCCTTAGCAATCATCGCTGCAACATTAGTATTTGCAGGAATGGTACCAAGTTTACCGTCAATTTCATCCTTATTATAAACTTGAGTTGTTTTATAATAATTGTCTCTTAAATTATTATTTAAGTTGGTAATATTCTGAGTATTGGTGGCAACCGCTCCAGTAGCCAAGTCGCTTAATTCTTTCTTGGTTGCATAATTGGTAGCAATACCAAGTCCCTCAATAGCGGCAATGCGGTTTTCATGGTTGCCCTCGATACCTTCAGCACGACTCTTCTCGGCAGCAATATAGCCAAAAACAGTCTTTTCATTTGCTTCATCTTTCTCATCACCAACTAAGGCAACTAAAGGATTAACAACATTATTAGTTAAGCTTTCAACAACAGTTTTTCTAGCATAGGTTTCGTCAATTTTTAATGCTTCGATATCGTCTAAACGCTTATCTAAATCTTCTTCTGCTTTTTTAGCACGCTCTTGCTCTACATAAATAGCACCATATACTGTGCTATTAGTAGTATCACCATCAGAGCCAATTAAATTGTTAATGTCAGTGATGTTACCTTCGGCAGTGGTTAATCTAGTGTTTAAACCAGAAATCTTTTCATCAAGTTTATCGTCTTCTTCTTTACGAGTCTTGGCTTCATCCTTAATAGCCTGATCTAAGCTCTCTAAGGTTAAGCCATTGCCACCGCCTAAGATGCTAGCAATTTGCTCTTGTAAGCCAGCTTCAGTTTCTTCAATGATTTTATATAAGCCAGTAGCATTGCTGTCGCCAGAAGTATTAGTATTGGCAGAACCAACTTTCTCTTCTAGTACACCAATTTTAGTAGTGTGTTGACCTACAGTTCCACTCAAGGCAGTAATCTGCTCTTGCAAACTAGAAGTATCATTAATCCAAATGAACTTTTCAGTTTGGGAATTATATTTCAACAGCATGTTCTGCTCAAGGACATAATATAAAGCACTACTAGAATACTTATTAATTTTACCCTTCAAAGTATTAGTACTAGTTGCAGACTCAGTACTTAAATCATTTGCGGTAATCTTGTCCTCAGCAGCCAGAGCTGCCAAGTCCTTTAAGCCGTAAACGCTAATAACATCGCCAATTCTAATACGATAATCATCGGCATGGCCTAAAGCTGCATTGGCAGGCAAGTCAATGTACATACCTGGTTCATCAATAGTAATAGAGATGGCACCAGGTCTAATAGGACATTTAGTGGTGTCTGCAAGGTTTGCTTGCAGACCCTTTCTAAAAATTAAATTTTCATTTGCCATGTTCTTTTATCCTCCTCAAATTATTCAGTCAAATCTTTCCAAGTTAATGCATCCATCAACTCAGCAATTTGAGTATCATGATTGTCTACACGACCCTTTAATGTACTTAAGTCAGAGGTTAAAGTGGTAATTGAAGAAGTATTAGAATTAATACTTGCTTGCATTGGGACTAATTTGGCTTCTAATTCAGTAATATCGGTCTGAATAGTAACAATGTCACTTAGAACATCGGCGAATTCAGAATTCTTACTTAACTCACTAATTTTAGTAGCGGCAATAGAGACAATAGATAATTTACGATTATCGTCAATAGCAAATTCAGTAGTCTCAACTTCGTTAATAACATTCTTTTCAGCATCTGCAGGCAGAGCTTCTAATTTACTAATCAAAGAATTGCTTACTAAGTCATAGCCATCTTTCTTAGAAACTTTAGTTCCTAATCCAGTCTGGATGCCAGCAATAGTAGTATTGCCGCTCAAATCTAAATCATTGGGAACGGCTTTTAAAGTTAAATTACCACTTGCGTCAACATCAAATTCGCTACCAACACTTTTTACATAGTTGGGTTCTGCGTTAGATTTTACAGTGCTTAATTTAACAATTTCACTATCTAGTACCAAGCTAGATCCAGCAACTTTATCAACTTTTCCATTTAACTCAGTCTTAGTCGCATAATTACTTAAGTCAACTTCCCAAGAGCCAACCTTCTCAACGCTACCATCGATGACCATGTATTCATCATACTTGTCGTCATCTGCCTCGAGGCCAGTAGGCACCATGTAAATAAATTGACTTGCATTTGCGGCAGTCGGGTCAATATCATCGACAGAGTTAACCTTAGTACGCTTCAGATGATCGGCCGCAGCAACAGCATCAGCAATTGCTTTATTGGCTTCCTCTTTGGTGTAGCGATCTTGTAAAGCAGTTTTTACAGTTTGTAAACCGGTGCTTAGTTCAGTATCCTTAGATTCTAAAGCAGTGATTTCTCCATTAATTTCATTGACAGAGTTCTGCAAAGCTGCGATAGAAGCGCTAACGCCCTCCATCGTAGTAGGATTAGGCTCATACCATCCAAGTACAAATTTACCGTTCTCTAAAACAGCTTTTGGCTCTAATCCACTAGACCATGCATAGGGATTGCCATCAGCATCCAAGTCGCCCACATTAACTTTTACATAGCGAGCCTCAGCGGTGTCAGTTGCGGGAACATACTTATAGAACGCTTTTTCAAAGTCATTTAAAGATAATTCACTATCATCGTTTAAAACGATAGTTTGCTCATCAACAAGAACAGCTGCACCAACTTCTTTTAACAAGCCACTGGTATTAGTGACAATATAAGCTGTTGCAGTTCTGGTAGTTTCATTAACTAAGCTTAAAACTTGACCGACATAAGCCGTGGGGTCAGATGCTGCATAAGCACGCATCTCCATTTCATTGTACCAAACCGCAGTTTTGTCTAATGGAATGGGGTTATTTCTACTAATCGCCATGGGAAGACCCATGACGTTAAAATCCTTTTGTAAAACAGCCATGTTTTAGTCCTCCTTATGCTAAAGTAATTTTATGAGATTCACCAGGGGTGATTTTTGCGGGCTGATAAACCCAAACGTCATAGCTTTCTGCTGTATACTTATTGGCACCTTCTACGCTAACTGCATTTTCGGTATAAGTATAATCGTCTTTAGCCTGAGCGTTCATAGAGGTGGTAATCTGAGCGCTAGTTAAACCAGCACGAGTATTATCAGCAGGAACTGCAATAATGAAACGAGTGGTGTCATCACCAGCGGTTAAATCATAAGTTTTACCACCATTGTAATTAAACTGATTAGCCAAACCTCTGATTAGATCGGAAGTTAATGGGCCAGTTCCATTGTCAATGCCACAGAAAGAAGCACGATATCCAGTTAAATTACCAGTAGTCTTAGTGATAGTGCTGCCTTTTAGCTGCTTATTTGGTAAAGCAGTACCAATATTATTATTAGGAATAGCTCCATCCGTATAAGTCATTACAACAGTAATATTGTATGAGGTATCATCTTCAACCAAAATAGCAGGCATGGTATCTGCAGATTTAGTGCTAGATCCACCAGCAGTATCGGTAACTGCATATGTTGCAGTAATGCCAGTAGCAGGTCCGAACTCATAAGAACCAGCACTGAAAGAAGTGGTATATTTTGGAGATACAGTAGTACCAACTTCATAAGGACCAGAAGTACCATTAAAACTAATAGAGCCACTTGGAGCAGTTACCAGCGGATCACGAGCCGCTGCAAACAGTCCAGCTAAGAACTCTTGCACATTTTTGCCTTCTGCTTCAACAGTAGTACTACCAGAAGAAGGAATGGAAACAGTACCAACTTTTTCTGTAAATACGAAATCACTGTTGAAGTATACATTGGAGGCATCATAGTTGCCGTCCATTGCAACCCACTTTCTAACGCTTTGACTATAGAAGTAGGAAGTCAATTGATATTTGTCATCAGCAATTAAAACCTTAACTACTGCGACGTCGCCGTTGAGAACGGTAGTAGTGCCTACTACACGGGCAATTGCAGCCTCATGAGTCTCACCCTCTGCAAGAACAGTTTCAAACAGAGCGGCTCCGCAAGTTGCGGCAGCCCATGTGCCATCGCCACGTAAGAATAGGTTCTCCTGTCCACGTGCGGGGGCTGGTACAAGACCAGCCTTACCCATGGACTCGGAGGTAGCACCACCGAAAACGATCTCGGATGGATTCTTATTTACCCACTGACTTGTTTTGAAATCATAGACTAAAAAAGAAGTTTCACCAAGACTTAATTCGTTGATAGTAACATCGGTTAAATCATCAAGGCCCATTACAGGAATTTCTGTAGTGCCACCTGCAATTAATTTATTGCCCAAATACAGAAGACCTTCATCATCATCTGCATTAGTAATAAAATACAGAGTATCTGAATTCTTTTGGTCGTTAGACAACTTGTTCCACGCAGCCATTGAGCCACGCACAAATTTTACATAATTAGCCAATGTATTTCTCCTCCCTTTATTCTTAATTTATATATTTAATTTCTTAACAAAGAAAAGAAATTACTCAGTTTCTGGAGTTTTCTCCAGAGCTTCTACACGAGCGCTTAATGCATTGATTAATCCTCGCAATTCTGCATTTTCAGCTTCCAACTTAGCAATCGCTTCATTAGTTAAACCCATGTATTTTTCAAATGCTGCAACATCTGCCTTTACACTTACGGCGCTAGCTAAATCATTTAAAGACTCTTGACTTGCTTTAGTATTAACTAACTCACTAAGAGTATTTAATTCAGTTTGGTTAGCCTTTGTGGCAACCGTACTAGCGAGTTCTACTACAGTATCATTATTTGCTTTTTCATTTACTGTGGCCTATAAAGCTTCAACAACAGTTTTCTCAGCCTTGGTATTCAAAGCTGTGTCAACTGCAGTTTTATTATTATCTACCTTAGTCTCTAAGGTGGTAACTGTGGAACTGTCCGCTTTATTAGAAATAGTATTACCTTGAGTTGTTACAGTACTATTTAACAGATCAATACGATCATTAACAGCACCAATTGCTGATTCAGTGTCTTTACCAGCTTGAGTAATGCGGCCATCCAATGTAGTAATAGCTTCAGTATTTTGACCGACAGTCGCACTTACTGCATTTAGCTCTGCAGCTGTTGCGCTCTCTTCTGCAAGTGCAGTAATTTGATCTGACAAGCCGTTAACAGCAGTATTATTAGTAGACTAGTAAGCAGATAAAGCCAATGATAAATCTGCGATGTCTTTATCATTGCCTTCAATTAAGCCTTTTAATGTTACTGCATTATCTTCGATTGCTTGCATACGAGTATCGCAAGAACTCTTGTTAGAGATTACAATACTATTTAAATCACTAATTTGACCGTCTAAACTGCTTTTATTGGACCCAACTAATGCTTCCAAATTAGTAATGCGATCATTATATGTATTCGTGTGAGATTGAATAGACTCTTTAATTAAATCGTCGGCTTCTTTAAATTCATCACGAATATTTTTAGCAGTTTCAGCCATAGTAGCTGATAAAGATGCAATGGCTTCATCGGTGCTAGTGTCTTTAGCTTTTAAATTTGCAACTTCTTCTTCAAGTGCAAACACATCATCAGATAATTTATTAGCTAAACGAGATTGCACACCGATATTGTCAGCATTAATTTTAATATCACCTAATGCCTAAGTTCTAAACTCGACGATACCGTCAATTAAAGTTTTTGAACTCTCCTCATCTTCATACAATGCCATTCTAAACTTATCCATACTGCCAAAAGTTGAGAAGAAATCTTTGTAATAGTCTGTGCTAGAAGTATATTTATATGCCCCTGTATTGGGGAATACTTGACTATAAGTTCCCAGCTCATCACGAAGCTTATTTGCTATCTCAGTTACGTCTTCAATATCTGTGTTAGCAGCATAAATTTTTGTAAACAAATCTTCGGTGTCACCATCTGTAGGATTACCAACTTTTGCCTGCAAATCTTCAATGGCTTGTTCAGTTTCAGAAATTGGCATTTGATAATACACATGATCTGAAATAGCAATATGACCTGCTTCATCATACTTAAATTGAGGAGCTTTAATTAAGCTACCAGGAGTTAAGATTGTCGCAGTCTTGCCAGCTGGTAGAGTTACAGCATTCTGTCCGCCAACAAATTCTTGAGTAGTTAAATTGTCTCCTCCTGCATTTGCATGCCAGAAGACATAGGAATTGGGATTGTTCGTGTCTTGAGTTGCATAAACCCAGCGATTACCAGTACCAAATTCTAGAATGCCTTTGCGGCCGCTGGCCTATGAGGCCCAACCTTCTGGCGGAGAAGTGGGGGCGGAGGCAACTGTGGTGCCTCCTTTATTTTTCACAAGGATTTTGT
>JAEIGA010017483.1_pt1 | contig 10929 bp, 12 predicted proteins | sample 9270691 | NCBI WGS metagenome assembly JAEIGA01 (sample SAMN17057246, study PRJNA624740) | gut metagenome | biome: biome; isolation source: fecal sample | host: Bos grunniens | place: China: Xizang | collected 2019 | reverse complement strand
CGTAATTAGTTTCCGCTAATTTATCCAACTTATAATCTTTCATTGTTACCAATGCTCTATCATAGATATCTGTAAAGGCTACCATCCTTTTCCCCTTTCTTAATATTAGTCAAGTCTTGACATAAAATCTCTTCCACAAAGAGCACCAATCTTAATCAGAACGTTACCATCTACTTCAAGTTTATTATCAATTCTATCTTCAATCATAGATACAACTTGTTCTTGTTGCATATGTGGTGCAGATTCATAAAGTGAAACAATAGTCTTTGCATCAAGGTCAAAAAGATGTTCAAAAGTCTTAGCATCAATCATATTCTGATATTGAGTACCAAGTCTGAGTTTCTTTACAGCCTTTTCATTAGCAATATAATAAGCTCCTTCTTTAGCAAAACGTGGCTTATTCTTTACGATATCCTTAAGGTCACTAAATGGAATATCTTGTACATCACCAAACTTCTCAAAGCGATATACTGTTCCCGAACCGTTGCCATCTGTAGAAAGTACAAGTTTTCCTACAGTTTGAGAAATAACAACAATATCAGTATCGGATGTTAATTCATCATCTTCATCTACTACGATTGCTGTCTTTTTACTCTTAAGTTGCTCATTTTCAGCCTTAAGTTGTGCAAGTTGTTCTTGCAGTTCCTTAAGTAATTGTTCTTGTGTATTTTCAACAGTTTCTTGAACTGTCGCAGTTTTCTTTGGTCTACCTGCCATTATAATATATCCTTTCTTATTTGTCAATCTCTCTTATGTACCACACACAAGGTTGTGACACCTTGTGTGCGAATTAAAACCTAACGGTTTATCAAACTTCGATTACACCAATTACGTTGTTAGAAACTGAGCCGAAGCCCCATCTCTTATTAAGTGTTGCACTAGATGTAAGGTCGGCTGTGTCATAGAAGTCGTTAGAGTTTGTAAGAGTTGTACCCTCAATAACTCCTGTAACGAGCTTATTAGCACCCATAGACATTACGTATACCTTGTGGTCATCAAGAGCAAGACCATAAGCACTTCCAGTTGGAACTTGTGCAAGCTCTACGATATCCCAATCAAAGATACCACGAACAATATTGATACGTGGATTCTCAGCATCAGTAATCATTCTATATCCCTTAGAAGCGTCTGGAAGCATTTCATAGATAGCTTTCTTTGTGCCAAGGAAAATAACCTTTGCTCCGTGATTGTATGCTTCAACAGTTTGTGCAAGTGTGATAACATCACTAGCATTATAACCTGTGAGTTTAAGAGCGGCTGGGAATCTAGCATCCTCTACAAGAGATACAAGTGTGTTGTAAGCATCAACACTCATTTTTGTCTCAACAGCAAGAACAGCCTTTCTTACGAATCTAGCAAGGTTTTCCTTACCGCAAAGTACATTGTAAAGTACAGTTTGAACTGTAATTTGATGGTTTACAGCTTGAAGAGTTGTATTGATAGCGAACTCTTTCTTGTTGAAACCTTTTCTTTGTGAATCAGAACTCTCTGAAACTGAGAATACAGAATTTGGTTGTACTTCAAGTTCAAGAGTCTCACCAAAGCCTACAGTATGAAGGTCTGTATAAATACCTACAGACTTAATAACTGTATCTGGGATAACAGCGTCAATCATAGCACCAACTACAGCAAACGTAGCCCACTTAACTTGTGGTGACATTGACCATGCTTCAAATGGCATATCCCCTCTAGGGCAACCACTTACACGCTCAACCTCTGCAAGAAGTGCGTTGTGCATCTTTGTTTCCTTCTCGTCAAGTGATACAGATGAATCGAAATCACCATATCCTTGCTTACCTTCCACAGCAGACATATAGTGGAAGTAATAATCTCTCATTCCCTTGTATGTATCAAGGGCTTTCTCGTTGCCACCTGCAAAAGTGACAATACTTTCCATCATAGGCATATTAATTTCTCCTTATTATCTCTTAATCAAATTATTATAGTTGGTTATCAAGCCTTCTTAATAGCCTTGAATACTCCACCAACAAGCTCAACACCATCAGCATTAGCTACATCATCTGGAGTAAGGTTAGCACCGAAGAAGTCCTTAGAAACTTGGATAATATCACCCTCAACGAGCTTAACAACGTCAAATGGCTTGTTAGCTTCGTTTGTAAAACGTCTTGGGTCAAGACCCTTGTAAATCTTACCGATTACGTCCTTGTTTACTTCTGGAGCAATTGCCATCCAACCACCAGCAGTTACTTCAAGAAGCCAAGCATCATAATGCTCGTCCTCAAGCATAGTTCCTGTTGCAATGATAATAGGCTCTTTTCTACCAATATCAAAAGTCATACCACTTTGAAGAAGTGATGCAACGAATACCTCGTCACCCTCGGCTGTTGGAAATGCGAGAGAAAGAGCTGTTCCGTTGTCAACATCGGCTGAGAATACAGCCTTACGATTAAGTGCATCGATGTTTTCGCCTTGCACTCTAGTTTTAATTACTACAGCAGACATATAATTATCTCCTTTATTATCTTAAATTATAGTTACATTCTATCCCATAAACCCTTTGGGGCATTATCGGGAGTTTCTACACCCATTCTCAGATGTGATTCGTCGTTACTTTGCTTTGACATAAGGACGGTAGCTACATTAGCAAGTACCTCATTACGCCAAGCATTGATTGTGTTAATGTCACAATCGTTTGCCTTTGCTTCAAACTTAGCATAAGTCTCTTCATCCATTGATTCTTTAACTTGTGCAAGTGTTTGAGTAACAATAGACATTTTTTCCTTGTTTTCGGTGTCAGCCTTAAACTTTTCAAGTTCAGATAACTTTGCTTCAAGCTCAGAGCATTTAGCTTCAAGCTCTGCACAATGAGCTTCTGACTTAGCAAGTTTATCATCTTCCTCTTCCTTAGAATCCTCAGATGCTTTTTCTGCTTCATCATCTTCCTTGTTATCTGTGGGCTTTTCATCTTCCTTTGGGTCAGCGCACTCAGCGTTTTCCTCAGAAGCCTTTTCCTCAGAATCCTTGTTAGCGTCCTCAGAGAGTTTTACTTCTTCCTCTTTGTTCTCCGCTTCTTGCTTTACTTCTTCTGTAGGATTTTCCATGACTACACCGTTTTCTTGTTCTTCAAGTTTAGCCATTTTGTTCTCCTTGTGTTCTTCATTGTTGTCGGTTTCATTGAGATTTAGTTTATTAAATATTGAGTTGAGCTTACTCAATACCTCTGTTTCAAAACTATTTGAACTAGCCATTTTACTGTAATACTCTTCTGCTTGTTCAGCAGAAAATTTTACAATTTCCATGTTAGCATGTGGTACAGATGGATTAACTTTCTTACCAAGAATAGTTAAACCACATACATTAAAGTGGTCTACAATCTTATTCTCTTCATCAGAATATCCAAGACGCATTTCTACAGATACATTTCTAAAGTTATCATCTACAAACAAGTCATAAACTTTTGTAGCATATACCTTAGAAATAACAGCATTAACATAAGCGTCTAAATATCCATCTTCCGCTCTAACAAATTCAATTTCTTGTTCCATTGGCATATAACCAAAAATATCGGGTTCTTTAAGGTGAGTTGTTACATCACTCTCAAAAATATTCAAATTACCAACAAGAAATTTACCAAGAATAGTTTTTGCATCACGTACCAAAACATTTTCGGGGATTGTAAATCCGTGTGAGTTTGGACGTGTTGACAAAAACAAACATCTTGCAATAGCTAATTCGGGGTCGTCATCGTTGATAAATCTAGGTATATCTTCCAACGACATTTTTATAAGGTTTTCTTCATTCATACTTCCACCCCATTAACATCATTAACTATTTCTAATATTGCATCAGCAATATCTTTTGTATATTCAAAATATGCAAAGTATTCATCTATAAATTGAGGGAAAAATCCTCTTTGACTTAATTTATAAATTTTATCATCTTCACACACTTTAATATATTTTTCAGTATGTTTAGGTGTTTCTCTTGTTACCATATTACCACCTACCTTACTTTTCAGCCGTACTATCGGCTTTTTGACTACTTGTAGTTTGTGGTCTACCACCACCGTTTGTACTTCCACTACCACCCGTAGCACCATCTTTACCACTCATGGTATATACAGATTGCATCATAGATGTGAGCTTGTCAGCCCATTCAGTATATTTACCTTCTTCAAGAAGTCTATCAAAATCCATAGGTCGCATATCAAGCACTTTAGCATAAGTTCTAGGAGCAAGTACAACGCCCTTATCCATTAGAGCTACATATTTATCAAAAACACCTTCTCTCATAAATGGATAAGTAGAACCACTAAACTTAAATGCAAACTTATATTTTCTTGTCTTTTTATTAACAAAGAAATTTAAGAAATGTTCAAATTGTGGATATAATTTTGCTATCATATTATAGTCAGTTACTACAGCATTTTTAGCTTCTGTCTCTGACATTTTATCAGATGAATATATAATTCTACTTGCGCTTACTGATTTACCAACAGTATTATTGGTTTGATTGACAACCATATTGGCATTACTATCAGAAAATTGATAAAACTTAGGACTACCCGCAGGCATAGCAACAGCATTAATATTACTTGTAAGACCCTTCTTAACCAATGCAAGCATCTTCATAAGGGTTTTCATATTATACGCCATAGCGTCTGTAGATTGACCACTTTTTTGTTTATCAAGCAATTGAATTTCACCCGCTAAAATACCTCTAGCAGAAATAATATCTTTATCAGTTTGTAATCCTTCTATCTCTTTATCTGTTAAGAAATCAAAGATGTTAGGTGCAAGAAATGGTGTAGCCGCAATATTAGCTTCATCCATTGTGAACACCCAAGCGTTATCATCTGGGCTTGTTTGTGTCCATTCAGCAAATTCACCAAATCTATCGTTTAATGGTGCAGTTGGAATATAACCGTTTTCTTTGTCATCAAATATGTTTTTATAATACTTTCTAAACACGGGGTCATAAGATTCTATTGAAACTCCCGCATGAGTAAAATAAACCATATCAAAATCATAAAGATAACCATATTCCCATCTACCCGTAATCTTACAATACTTCTGTGGCATTGTTTGTAAAGTATATCTTGAAGTCTTATGTTTGTCTTTTTCATCAAGTGAAATTTCACCATTAGTAAAAGTACCTTGACTATCTCTAAACCATGTAAAATAGTTTTGGTGTCTAAGTAATTCTTTTACAACCTTGTGAAACTCTGACTTATAATCAAACGCATCAAGAAATTTATACACTCTACGTAAATCTTCCTTGTATTCATCGCTTTTATAATCTCTATCGGGAGCATAAGCGTTAGTACAAGAAATATCCAAATCAAACGCAAGCATATTAGAATAATATTCGATAATACGTTTATAAAGCATATCGAAAGATTCCATAAACTCAGAATATGCTTGTAATTCATCTGTATGATTTTTATAATCACTAAGAGCAGATTTAACTTTTTCTTTAGTAGGAACAAGAGGGTTATTGTTAAGGTCAACAATAGCTCTGTTGCTCATGTTAGGTGAAAAGAAACCAAAAGGGTCTACTTGATAGACTTGTGAAGCAAATTGCAACACTTCCATCAATTCTTTCTGTGAAAGAGCTTCTACTAACTCGTCTTGATTTGAGTTTTGTGTCTTTCTTGGTCTAGCCATTACTCTCCTTTCTGATTAGAATACAAGTGAAATGTTATCCCAATCAAAGTCGTCGTCATTATCATTGATTTTACAATATTTATTCACTAATTTATCACCAAATAAATTCATATAAGCAACAGCCATATAACGGTCTTTAGTTGATGTACGTTTAGCTTCTTGTAATTTGATTAATCCCGTTTCACTAAATTTAACTTCAAGTGCAACAGCTTCATTAATCATAAATCTTGTTTGCACAAACGGTATAAGAATATCAGCCTTTTCCTCAGATGATTTCATAATAAACATCGGGTCTTTCTCTTCTAGTCTAGCTTGTTTATCGTAACTATCAAGCAATAATTGTATATCACCATCTTTAAGAGCTTTTCTAAAAGATAAGTGTATCATACTGTTTAATTCGGCTGTACCAACAATAGGTATCATTACTTCTTTAGCATTAGGTGTCATAGCTCTAATTATTTTATCATTTATAACTGTATCTGAACTAATTTGCAATTCTTTATCAACATTAACTGTCCATGCGGGATATGTTTTACCAAACTCTTCATCTACCGTCTCAACAGTAAATAAATCCCATAGAGTTGCACCTACACCTCTTGCGTCTATTACAAAGTAACTACACTTATATTCATAAAATAATCTTTTCATAAGTGTTACTTGTTGTATTGAGTTCATACCATTGATTGCATCAAGATATTCTACGGACTTTTTACCCGTAGTCTTATTGATTTTACCAAGAACAATTACCGTATTATCGTTTTCATCACCCGTAGCAACAGCTACGTCCACAGTAAGATAACGAATTTCATTATCTCTGAATTTATATGTTTGTTCTTTACAATCAATAATGTCTTGTTGAGTTCTTGGATAAAAGGCACTTTCAATCTTCTGATTTTGTTCAAAATCTTCATACTTGAAAATACTATCTTCACTATTACCTAAAAACTCATTTAAATACTCTTGTGACCAAGATAAAGAATCACAAGCCTTTTTACGTTGTAAGTATTGTTTCTTAGTTAAGATACCATTAGCAATAGCTGTATAAATATCTCCTAAGAAGAATCCATAGTTAACATGCTTATTTTTATAATGTTGTTCGATACAATTTTTAAGGTGATTATAACCCCAAGATGTACGTGTTCTAGCTGAACTTAGAAAAATCTGTCGTGAAGGTTCGGGATAATTATTAGGTCTACCCGCAAACATTCTAGGATGTTGTGTTGGTGCTATAATCTCGTCATAATCTTTTTTCTTAACAAGCATAAACTCGTCAGTAATAATACAAGTTGAACGGTTACCTCTCGCACCTTCTCCGCATACAACAGCCTTAATCCAACTACCATTTTTGAACAGCACAACTAAACCACCCGTATTCTCATCCGTGTGGAATGTAATCCATTTGTCTTTTCTCAATTGACATAATACAGGACTACTAAACATAGTACCCTCTGCACAGAATCCGTTTTTAATCTTCTCATTGATAATAAGATTAGATTGTGCAAGTGTCATTGATGTAATTAGAATTTCACTTGATGGATATAATAATGCTATATCTAAAGCAAACTCAGCAACCAAGAATGATTTAGAAAGACCACGACTTGCAATAATATCGCTAACATCGTTGTCTGACATTGTAGTAATAATTTGCTTCTGAAATAAAGCATTATGAATACCAAGATACTCTTCATTAAAATATGGTAAATCAGCTCTAAAACGAGCTATATTATCTAATAGATTATCATATTTTTGTTCTTTAGTCAATTTTTGCTTTATTTCATTTTGATTATTTTGGATATAATCAACTATTGCTTGATTAGTCTTTTCCATCTAAATCATATTGTGATACATCATCAATATTTACATTGTAGTCTTTGTTATTGCATACAAAGTTTAATATTGGACGTAGTACCAAATCCTTCAAGTATTTACGTACTTGGGATTCATTTTCATACTTCTTTTGTCTGTTGTATAATTCCCAAGAATCGTTTTCTTCTACCATAGGTATTTTTGCAAAAATTAACTGTTCACTAACCGTTTTAGGTTTAGTGCTATCAAACTCATCTAGTTTAAGTTTATTCATTAAAGTCAAAATACGACTTTGAATTTTCGTGATATCAGTATCAATTTTTCCTTGTTCTGCTTTTCTCTTTTCAAGTCTAGCTAAACATAAATCTCTGTACAAATCTTCTTGTTGTGGATTCTCAAAATCAATACTCTTAGTATATTTGTTGTACATATACTCCAAGAACTTGTAGTCATCTTCTGATTCTTGTTGACCCCAATCAAGTTCTAGTTTTTCAATTTGTGCTCTAATACCTTCATCAGTTTTAGTAACACCACTTATTTCTTCAAAACTTACATCACTATCAGCAAAACTATCCCAAGTATCAAGCGTCTTTTTCATTGAATGTGCACCCCATAAATACATGTAATACACATCAACGAATTTATTAACGTCAGTATATTTTTCTTGTGCTTTTTCAAAAACCTTTTTAATAAAAGGCATATCAAGTCTTGCACATACATACCACATTGACGCTTCTAATGTCCCTGTCTTTTGCAAATAGTATTGTAACATTGTACTACAACAATCTTTACAGTAAGGGACAAGACCTTTTGGGAATAAATTTGTATTTTTATGTTCATAAAATTTATCACTAGGATATTCTCTACTATCTTGAACACAATAACCCATAGCGACAGTTTTTGCTTTTGCTTTTACTGCCATTATATTCTCTCCTTATGTACCACGTAAGCTGTGCATCATATAGACTACACAGCCTACGTCAAATTTTTAATGAAAACCGACATTAACTTTGTCGGAACACTTACATTCATCACCGTAAATCATATCATCTGTTGGAACTTCATATCCAATAACCGATGTTGATACGGGAGTAGTAGCATCTTCTACTTGTTTTTGTATAAGTGCTATTTCAGCATTACGTTCTGTTACATTTCTTGTTGAATAACCATTAATTACTTCAAGAGCATTAACGACTACTGATTCTAGTTGTTGAAGTATAGGGATGACAAATGTTACAGAAGCTACACCGATAATAATACCAATTAACATACCTTTGTAGTATTCCATAAAATCACCTCTTTCATAGCACTATATCATATAAACAAACCAATCCATTTTCATTAACCACAGATACAGTTTGTTCGGGTTTACTAACCTTTCTTATGTCTTGTGCATAATTGTTAGTTCCAATAAGAGAACCACTTTCAACAACTCTGCTACCAAATACAGTAGATAAACCATTAGTATGTCTATGTCCAAGATAAACGATATCTGGCTTTACTCCAAATATCATTGTATAATTTTGAACAACAGTTTGTGGGTTATCTCTATCACCATGAGCCGCCATAATGTGATTTCCATATACATCAAATCTAGCAATTTCGATTGGGTCTGCATTATCATGTATATACACATTATTTACATTTTGTAATCTAGCCCTTAAATAAAATGGTAAAAGCACATCCATGTTTTCACCCTTTAAAGAATCTTCTTTATTAGCTGAAATACGGCTGTGATTGCCCTCGGTGACATAAACATGTACTTCATCAAAACAATCGCTTAAAACAACCATCATTGATGAAATAAGCTCAGATATGAGCTTAAATGATTCCATCATATCCATGTTATTTTGTAATCTTAAATTATTATGAATAATACCACTTACTACTTCGCCAATGATTACATAACAATTTTCTGAATTATGAAGTCGTGCGATATCCAATATTTTATCAGTATAATCTTCAATTCTTTGTTGAAGCACATCTGCATTAAACGTATTGGAATAAATATCTACTTCTTCACCAGCATGGATATCTGTTAAATGTACTATAAGTGAATTATCCTTACGTATATAGTCACATAAATTATTATGTTCCCATACCATAGGCTTAGTTTCTTCACAAATAATTCTACGAACTAAATCAATATAACTTTCTTTTCTTGCTTCTTCACGAATTAATCTATTTAGCTCAACTCTTTCATCAGACAGTTTTTGTTTCTCTTTTTGAAGCTCTTGTCTTTCAAGTCTAAGCTCTTGTAGATATTTGTCATTATCAATGAAATTATGTTCAGTAGCTCTAAACATTTTCTCAAATGCTTGATATTGCTTTCTAAATTTGCTAGAACTATATTCAGTTCCACATAACTCATTTAGAATATCTGCAACATCTTCCCATGTTCCAATTTCATCTTTATGTTGACAAATACGATAAATTAATTCTTCATTACTTTCATTTTCAAATCTCTTCCACATAGCAATCACCTATTACTCTTCAATATCACGGGTGAATTTAACTTGAATAGTATCACCTAAATGCGCATCGAGTACCTTGCCAAAATCATAAGATTCATCATCAAGTGTAATGATATATCTTCCATCTTCATCTTTATCGATGATTGCAATAATCTCTGTCATTCTAATGTCTGAAAATTTAAACTTTGCCATAATTATTTTTCCTCTTCTTTCTTTGGAATCTCAAACTCATAACCCTTATATTTCATATCGGCATTTTCACCATAAACATGCGTCTTTAATGATGTATATGGTATACCTAGTTCTATAGATGCTCTATTGAGCGATGGATAGATAACATTATTATTCTTACATAATACGGGCATCTGCTTATCTTTATTGTAATTAGCAAATGTTGAGTTTGGATTATACTGTTTACTTTCTTGTCTTTTGTGTTTTAGGTTTTTCCGTTTAGCTATAATTTTATTTGCCGCATCTGATATTTTGTCTTTTGAAACATCAGTATTTTCCATTACCAAATCTTCAAACGCCACGGGTTCATCATATTTAACCTTTAGCTTTTTGAAAAGATAATTAATACTATCTCCATTTACTACGTCTAATAAATTTTTTGATGGGTCAAAATCAACGTATCTAAATTGTTCTACGTACTTTTTAACCATATTACCAAATTTATCTGTAGTCCATTCATCTGAACCACCACGTAGCTCTGTCGAAAATTTACCAAGATTTTTAATGTTTATGTACGAATTATTTTGCAATTCAGAAGCTACTAGTAAAATAAAGTTTTCTAATACTCTTTCTACAGTAACCTCAGACACATAACACTTAGTCGCTAGAATTTCACATAAATCTTTATATGTTAATTCTTTAGCCATTAAACGTTACCTTCGGTTTCTTCACGAAACTTTTTCTTAACTCTTGGAAATTCGACAAATCGGATTTTACCAAAATCGGGTGCTTGTTCCTTATACTCTTCTGTCCACACCATATTTTTATCAAAGGCTGTGTGTGCATCTCTT
>JAEIGA010017482.1_pt1 | contig 10929 bp, 9 predicted proteins | sample 9270691 | NCBI WGS metagenome assembly JAEIGA01 (sample SAMN17057246, study PRJNA624740) | gut metagenome | biome: biome; isolation source: fecal sample | host: Bos grunniens | place: China: Xizang | collected 2019 | reverse complement strand
AGAAACAAGAATTGCGAATATGATTAAAGATCGTGATGATTGGTGTATTTCTCGTCAAAGAGTTTGGGGTGTTCCAATTCCAGTATTCTATGCGGAAGATGGTTCATCAATTTTAGATCCAGAATTAATTAATCATGTTGCAGATATCGTAGAAAAAGAAGGAACAAATGCTTGGTTTAGTAAAGATGCTAAAGATCTATTACCTGAGGGTTATACTCATCCAGGTAGTCCAAATGGTAAATTTACTAAAGAAACTGATATTATGGACGTTTGGTTTGACTCAGGAAGTTCACACCATGCATCATTAAAAGCTAAATGGGGAGTATATCCTGCAGATGTTTATTTAGAAGGTTCTGACCAATATCGTGGTTGGTTTAACTCAAGTATTTCAACTGGAGTAGCGTTAACTGGTATTGCTCCATATAAAACAGTAATTACTCACGGATTCACTTTAGATGGTGAAGGACGCAAAATGAGTAAATCACTTGGAAATACAGTTGATCCATTAAATGTATGTAAAGAATTTGGTGCTGATATCTTAAGACTTTGGGTAGCAGGGGTTGCTTATCAATCAGATATGCGTATTTCTAAAGACTTAATTAAACAAACTAGTGATGCTTATCGTAAGATTCGTAATACATTCCGTTTCATGCTTGGTAACTTATTTGACTTCAATCCAGAAACTGATATGGTTGCTTATGAAAAATTATCAGAAGTAGACCAATATGTATTATGTACTACTAATGAGTTAGTAGCAAAGGTACAAACAGCATATCAAAAATATGAATTTGATGAAGTATATCGTTCTATTCTTACTTATATGACTAACGATTTATCATCATTCTATTTAGATTTTACTAAAGATATTTTATACATTGAAAAAGCTGATTCACTTGCTCGTAGAAGCATTCAAACTGTAATCTATAAAGTAGCTTTAGATTTAATTAAATTATTAACACCACTTATTCCTCATACTACTGAAGAAGTATATAGCTATATGCCAGGTAATAAAGAAGATAGTATTTATTTATGTGATATGCCTGAATATGTTAAATATGAAAATAGTGAAGAGTTATTAGCTAAGTTTGAAGGATTTAATGTATTACGTAATGATGTATTAAAAGCTTTAGAAGAAGCTAGAAATGAAAAAGTAATTGGTAAGAGTTTCTCTGCGGAAGTAACTTTATATCCTACTGAGGCTACTTTAGAATTAATTAAAACTTTAAATTTCAATTTAGGACAAGTATTTATTGTATCTAAATTTAATGTATCAAATGAACCAATTGAAGGTAGAACATTTGATAGTGGAGTAATTAGTGTTAAAGCAGCAGAGGGTGTTGTTTGTAGCCGTTGTTGGCAAGTAGTTGATAGTATCAATGAAGATGAATTATGTCCTCGTTGTGCAGAAGTCATTAAATAACTTAAGTTATTAAAAATAATAAATAAATTTTAAGAAAAGGAGAAAAATTATGTGTGTATCTGTTCACTTTTTTAGAAATAGAAGTCTTGAAAGAATAGATTATGAGAAATTGATTAATTATTTTGATGAATTAGAAGAGTGTCAAATTAATGTAAGTGATGACTCTGTAGAAATTATTTATAATGATCCAATTTTTGATTTCCCATATCGTTTCTTAATTACTAAACGTTCTCAAGTAAGAAGTATTTATAATTTAAATGCAGATTTCTTTAATATTAACTTATTAGTTGAAATTCCAGTATTATTACCATGTTTTGTTACTAAGACTGTTTTAGTATTCTTAATGGATTTATGTCGTACATTTGAACTTGAAATTTATTATGAAGGACTTGAAAATATTCAACCATTCGATATAACAAGTTTAATGATGTTTTTAGAAAAAGAAAGAGCTTATTATATTTCAGAACATCCAGAAAAAGAAGTGTATTATGTAAATCGTGATAAATTAATGCATGTATGTAATTATCAACAAATGATGCCTTATTTACCATCTAAAATTAAAGATGAAGCGGTTATTAATCCGTATATTGTTATGTTAGATAATGATTATAAAGAAATTGTATTTAGTGTTTTATGGAGAGCGGGAAGTCCTATGGTATTCCCACCAGAACTTGATTATGTACATGTTGAAGAAGATGGAATTGTTTCAATAATTCCAGCTCCAATTTTCTTTAAATATTGTCATAAATACATGTATGAATTACACGATTATATGCCAGGTGCTGTATTATTACTATTATGTGGTAGAAATGTTAATCGTGCTAAAAAACTTGTTAAAAAATTACGTAAAGAAAGTATTCCACATACTTTATTTGAAGAAAAACGTATTATCGATTTAGTAGAAAAATAGGAGATTATTATGCAAATTAATAAATTAATTGACCATACGGTATTAAAAGCAACAGCAACTTTTGAAGATATTGAAAAACTTTGTGAAGAAGCAAGATATCATAACTTTAAAAGTGTATGTGTAAATCCGGCTAATGTTGCTTACGCTAGCAATTTATTAGAAGGAAGTGATGTATTAGTTTGTACAGTAGTTGGATTTCCTCTAGGTGCTAATACAAAAGATATTAAAGTTTTAGAAACTATTGATGCTATTAAAAATGGTGCTGATGAAATTGATATGGTTATCAATGTTGGTAAAGCAAAAGAACATGATTATGAATATATTGAAGAAGAAATTAAATTAGTAGTAGCTGCATCAGGAGATAAAACTGTTAAAGTTATTATCGAAACTTGCTATTTAACTGATGAAGAAAAAGTAGAATGTTGTAAAGCAGCTGTTAGAGCGGAAGCTGATTTTGTTAAAACATCAACTGGTTTTGGAACTGGTGGTGCAACAAAAGAAGATATCGCTTTAATGAGAAAAACAGTAGGACCTGATATGGGTGTTAAAGCTAGTGGAGGAGTTAGATCATATGAAGATTTAATGACTATGGTAGAAGCTGGAGCAACTCGTATTGGAGCATCTGCTGGTATTGCTATTATGGAAAAAGCGAAAGAATTAGAAGGTAAATAATATGAAAGCTACTCCGCACATTCAAGTTACAGTTGATGGTTTAATAGCGAAAACCGTATTAATGCCAGGAGATCCTTTAAGAGCTAAATATATCGCTGAAACATTCTTAACAGATGTTATTTGTTTTAATGAAGTTCGTGGAATGTATGGTTTTACTGGAACTTATAAAGGACAAAGAGTATCAGTAATGGGTAGTGGTATGGGTATGCCAAGTATTGGAATTTATTCTTATGAATTATTCTCTAACTATGGTGTTGAAAATATCATTCGTATAGGTTCATGTGGTGCTTATAGTCCTGATTTAAAACTATATGATGTTATTTTAGCTAAAGATGCTTATAGTGAATCATCATTTGCTTTAGCTCAAGCAGGAGAAACAAGAGATACTTTACCTGCAAATACAGAAATTAATCAAGTTATTACTGCTTCTGCGAATGAATTAAATATTCCATTACATATTGGAACTATTCATTCATCAGATGTATTCTATCGTCAACATGGTTCAGTTCACGTTGAAATGTTTGAAAAACATGGTTGTTTAGCTGTTGAAATGGAATCATTTGCTTTATTCCATAATGCGAATGTTTTAGGTAAAAGAGCAGCTTGTCTTTTAACAGTATCTGATTCACTAGTAACACACGAAGAAACAACATCAGCTGAACGTCAAACAGCATTTGAACAAATGATGAAAGTTGCCCTTGACGCGGCTATAAAACTATAAAAATGATAATATAAATGGGCTATAAATAACCTAATAGGTAAAATCTAGAAAGGTTTAGCCCTTTTTCTTATATAATAAATAAAAAGGTGTTAAAATTATGGAAATAAAAAAATACCACATTAATAATTTAGATATTCACCACATTTATACTAATAAATTTAAAACATTAATTTCGGGAATTGTTTTTAGGACAGATTTAAAAAAAGAATTTTTAGTTGAAAAAATGATTTTATCATTTATGTTAATCAAAACAACTGCACAATATCCTAATGAACAAGACTTTATTGGATATTTAAGAAAAAAATATGATATGAAACTTTATACCCAAATATCCAAAAGAGGAAAAGTAATTGAAACAAGTTTTTTTACTACGATTATTAATCCAAAATATTTAAATAATCAAGATGAATTATATGAAGAATCAGTACAAGTATTAAAGCAGGCTATATTTAATCCCTATTTAATAGATAATCAATTTTCTAAAGAACTATTAGAAAAAGAAAAGCGTTTATTAATCGATGAAATTAAAGCCTCATACAATAACAATTTAAAAGTTGCTTATAATTCATTAATTAAAGAAATGTTTAAAGATGAGTTTTATGAAATATATTCAAGTGTTTTAGTAGAAGATGTTGAGAAAGTAACCCCTGAATCTTTAACAGAAGCATATCACTCTTTAATTAAAGAAAGTGCTTATGTATATACGGCTGGTGATATAGGAGAAAATGAAATATTAAAGGCATTTGATTGTATTGAATTAGATACTTATGATAAAGAGTTCGAATATTTAGATTATGAAACTAAAGAAATAGATAAAGTAAAAGAAGTTATTATCGAAAAACCAAACAATCAATCGGTTTTAATGATTGGATACCGTGTAGATATTAGATTATACGAGAAACTTTATGTACCAATGGTTATTTTAAACGGTATGCTTGGTGGTTATTATCATTCGACATTAATTAAAGAAGTAAGAGAAAAACTTAGTTTAGCGTATTCAATTAGTTCAGATTATAATCCTCAAAAAGGATTTTCTGTAATAACTGCAGGAATTAATTACGAAAATGCCGATCAAGTAATAAAGATAATTGATAAAGTAATAGAAGATTATCTAAATAATGATATCTCGGTAGATATTTTTAATATGACCAAAGAAACATTACTAAATGATTTATACATTTCAAGAGATTCGTTAATAGGAATGGTTAATTTTCTTCAATTAACGATTAGATTTTCTAATAGATGTTTTGATATAGAACAACGTATTAAAGAAATAGAGAGTGTAACTTTAGATGATATTAAAGAGGTAGCATCATATTTAAAGAAAGATACGGTTTTATTGTTAAAAGGAGTGAAAGATTGTTATGAAGAAACATTATAATGATTTTTACCAGGAAACTTATTTTTCTAAAACTTTAGATAATGGATTAAAAGTATACATTATGCCTAAAAAAGGTTTTTATACTAAATATGCTTTTTTAGTTACTAAATATGGTTCAATTGATTCAGAATTTATCGTAGAAGGTAAAGATAAAGTTATAAAAGTACCATATGGAATAGCTCATTTTTTAGAACATAAAATGTTTGAAATGCCAGGTGGTCATATAGTAAGTGATGATTTTGCTGGAATAGGAGCAGATGTTAATGCTTATACAAGTTATGATTATACTGTATACTACACATCGGCTACTAAAAACTTTAAAGAAGCATTAAATTTACTTTTAGATTTTGTTCAGACTAAAGGGTATACTATAGAATCAATTGAAGATGAAGTAGGTATTATCGAACAAGAATTAATGATGTATTTAGATGATCCAAATGTTATAATGGAAAATGCGGTTAATGAGGCTATGTACAAAGATAATTTAGTTAAAATTGATATTGGGGGAACCGTAGAATCAATTAATGAAATAACTAAAGATTATTTAGACTTATGTTATGATACTTTCTATCATCCTAGTAATATGGGATTAGTAGTAGTAGGTGATTTTGATGAACAAGAAATTTTAAGTTTAATAGAAGAAAACCAAAATCAAAAGACTTTTTTACCACCATGTGATATTGAAAGAAAATACTATTTAGAAGATAATAATGTTAATTATAAAGAAAAAACCATTTATAAAGATGTTCTAATTCCAAAGGTTAGTGTCAACGTAAAGTTAGGATATGAAAAACTAACAAACGAAGAATTAACAATAAAAGATTACGCTTTAACGTGTTTAATGTATCAAGAATTTGATGTAACTAGTAATTTTTATCAACAACTTTTAAAAGATGAAGTTATTAATGAAAGTTTTATGTATGATGTGGTAATTGATGATACTTTTGGACATATCAATGTTTATACTAATACTTATAAAGTTGATGAATTTATTAAAAGAGTAAAAGAACATTTATTAAGTTTTAAAAATATTAATGTGTCGAAAGAAACAGTAGAAACTTATAAAAAGATTAATATAGCAAGACTAATTAGAAGAATGAATTCTATTGACAGTATTTCGGAAATGATGGTACAATCACATTTAGGAAATATGGAATTTTTTAACGATTTAGAAATAATTAAAAAATTAACATATGAAGATGTTTTAAAAGTTAGAAAATATTTTGAAGAAAAAGCAATAACATCAATAATAATTAATAATACGAAGAAATAGTATATTGAACATAAAAAATAAAGGTGAATTATGATTAAGATTTATGATGATATTAAAGAGTTTATTGGTAAAGATATTAGTAGTGAGGGATTAGAATATAAATTTAATAAAGATTGTTATTTAATAAAAGTTTATGATTCTGATTGTGAATTAATATGTGAGAAAAATACAGGTTCTGAATTATTTGTTCATGGGGCAGTATCTTTAATAGGGGAATTAGTATATAATATGGTAACTTTAGGATTATCTTTTGATACTTATACGATGAGTAAAGAATTAGCTGATTCTTTTAATAGAGAATATACTAGTTTAGTTGGAGGAGCTTTTAGGGAAATATCATGTCCAATAGATGGTTATGTATCTATGAAATATGAAGTTGGAAATATTTCATCTTGTGTTTTAGCAGGAGGATGTTTTTGGTGTGTAGGTAAGCCATATTATGAGTATGATGGAATAATCAAGGTTTTTTCAGGGTATACTGGAGGTAATAAAGTATTGCCAAAGTATGAAGAAGTTAAGTCACAAAGTACTCACCATTTAGAAGCAATTAAGCTTATTTACGATGAAAAAATTATTTCATATACTGATATTTTAGATATTTATTTTGAAACTATTGATCCTTATGATGATGGTGGACAATTTATCGATCGTGGCGAAAGTTATACAACATGTATTTATTATAATAACATGGCAATGAAAGAAGAAATTCTTAAATATATTGCCACATTTGAAAAGAAGTATGGTGTAGGAGTTGCTGTTAAGGTATTACCCGAAGATGTATTTTACATGGCCGAAGAGCATCATCAGGATTACGCTTTAAAAAATCCAGAATTAATGGAAAAAGAACTAATTGAATCAGGGAGAAAAAAATAGCACCAAGGTGAAACCTTTTGGTGCTATTTTCCACTATATGCTTTAATATTATAAATTATTTCAATATCTTTATAGTTAATATCAAATTTTAGTTTTCCTCTTGCCTCATTTAGAAAGTTGACATTTAAAATATCGATATTGTCTTCTTTCATAATTTCTAAGACATTGTTTAATTCATTAATAATAAACTTTTCTATTTTTTCCATTACTTGTTTAGGTTTTAATTCATCGGGATTGTGAAGTATTAGTATTTCATAGGTTATATTAATATTTAATTTACTTTCTTTAATATTTTTGTCTATTTGATAGTTTTTAATGGAAAATTGTAATTTATCTATTTTATCAGTGAAAACTTCAAAATCATCTAAAAATTTAAGACCTTTTATATTTGATTCATATGTTGAAAGGGTAAAATCATCTTTAATTACAGAGTATCCAGTAACTCCTATTGTTTTATATTTTTTATCTTTTTTATTAAAAATATCATCTTTAATAGTAATTTTGGGATACATTATGTAATAATTAGGAGTAAGAATATCACTACAGAAATTTAGAAACATTTTTTGATGATAATCAAAACCGGCTTTTTTACCTGTAAGAATAGTATAATATGATGGAGAATCGGTCATATTTTCTTGTTGATAGATTTCTTTTAAGGGAGAATCTGTAATTAAAATTTCAAATGTATGAAACAATAGATGACTGTTTCTACAAAAATAATAAAATTCTTTGATATTTTTTTCATTAAAAAAAGTTTCGGTAAAAATAACTGATTCTAAGTGTTTTAAGTTTAAATGAGTCTCAGAAAAGGTTTGAACTTTTATTAAAGCTTCATTAATAGTTTTACCTTTTCCTTCAGCAGTGAAACCTAAAAGTTCAGGTTCTGAAAGTCCATAATCAACACTAACATTATTAATAGTATTGATAAAATATAAGATAATATTATATTCTTCAGTATCAATATTGTAATCTAATCCTATGCTTGAAACAAAAGATACTTCATGAATTTCTTTATTATCTTTACATGAGGTTAAAGTTATTAATAAGATAATTAGTATTATCAGTAAAAATCTTTTTTTCATCGTTTAGACCTCGGTACAAAATATTCTTTTGTTGATTGTTTAGAAAAAGGTGAGAATGGATATAAGTATGGTATATCAAATGATTTTAGAGTTGATAGATAGGCTAAAACCAAAAAAGAAGCAAGGAAGAAGCCAATCATTCCAAAGAAGTGTGATAAAATTAAAATAAAAAATCTAAAATTAGAAATTGCTGAAATCAAGTAGGGGTTATTAGTAAAAGCATAGCTCGATAAATAAGATAGTGATGTAATTAATAAAACTATTGGTCCGATTAATCCACTATTAATCGCATTTTGACCTATAAATAAACCCCCTAGGATAATAACAATGTTTTGAATATAAGTAGGACTTGAACGGCTTGCTGCGAAACGATAAAATTCAAAGAGAATTAGAATTGCGGTTATTTCTAAAAAGATAGTAAAACTAGTTCCCCGTTCAGTAAGTTTTAGATTGGAAAGAATTGAAATGGTTAAACTATCTGGATGATAGTTAATAATAGAAATCATAAATCCTAGACCAAATAAAGAAATAATAAAGAAAAGAAGAATTAGCAGTCTTACAATAATAGAATAAAAAAATGGCGAATCTTCATCATTTTTCATATTTGAGAAAACACTTAAATTAACTGGAACAATTAATCCAACTGGCGAATTATCTAGAATAATTCCGGTTTTTCCTTGGGTTAAAGCAACACTAAAATTTTCAGGAGAACTGGTATTTAAAGTCATAGGCATTAAACTATTGCCTTGAAAAATTTTATTAATCGATGAAATAGAAGCTGGATATTTATGATCCATCTTTTTTAATTTCTCTTTAATTTCATCTTTATACTCATCAAATTCTTTTAAATAAGTTAAATAGATAGTTGTTTTATTTTCGTCACCTAGTGTTAATTCTTCAACAACTAAATTATTAGTTTTTAATCTTTTTCTGATTAATGCTATATTAGTTTTTACATCTTCAATAAAACCATCTTGTGATCCTAATAAATTAACCGGATCAATTTTACTATAATTAGGATTACGTAATGGTTTTTTAATTAACATTATTTCATAAAAATATTTATTATCAATAAAAAGTAAGATTTTACCATCAAAAATTCTTTCTTCAATAAGTTTATAATTTACATTATCTATTTTTTTAAAAAGACTTGGAAACTTAGTTTCTAATTTGGATATATCATCACTATTAATATATGGCATATAGTAATTATCGAAATCAAATATATTTCCTAAATTTTCTGTATAAATACCTAAATAATAATGGTTTTCTTTATAAAATTCAAATAGTTTAACATCACATGATGTTTTAAAATATTCTTGTAACTTAGTATATTCAATATTATTTATCATTTAACATTTTACTCCTTTGGAAGATGATAATTATTAAGTAAATTAGTAATAAAAATCCTAAAATAATATAACTATAAAAATATTTTAAATCTTTATTAGATATTAAAAGAATAGCTAAAAAAATAACAATTAGTGATATAAAAGGTACTAAAAATTTTCTTTTTATTTTAGGGAATAACTGTAAAGAAATATTACTATATAAAACACCTTTATAAAATAGAGTCATTAAGACATTAATGATTAAAACAATATCGTAATGACCAATATGATTTTTACTAAAATACATAAAAAAGACTTCAATTGCAGGTGTTTCTAAATCTTCATAAAATCGGTAATTTACAAGAGTTAAATTAATAATTAATTGAATAGTACAAAAAATTAAGGTTAAAATACCGCTTAGAAGAATGTTTTTTCTTTTTGGATTATGTTGTTCTTCAAAGAGAAGATAAATGATGTTATCTAGGGGAATTATTAGAAAAAAGATGTTTTTAATGAATGTAGAGGCTTTTAATTCAATAGGAAATAAAAACATAATATTACTTTCGTTATGAATACTTATTCCTAGAATAGCTATGACTACATAAACAATAGACCAGAGGAAGCCAATTCTTAAAATAGTATTTTTAGGTAGTAATCCTAAAATCATTAAAACAAAACCAAATATTGAGATAAAGAGAAAAAGACTACTTTCTTCATAGAACCAATTGGTTAAAATAACACTACTATAATAAATTAATAGTGATATTGATAATGTACTATATGTAAACATTAAAAATTTAGTTATAAATTTCTTTTTTATTTCTTCATATTTGGGGTAATCTTTTTTAATAAATAAAATTAAAATAACAAAAGGTATAATTAAAAAAATTGGTACTAACCAAGAATATTTAATTTCATTATTCATTAATATAGACATATAACAGCTATTAGCAAATCCTATACCAAAGATAAACATATTAAAGAAGTACATAAATTCGCTAGTAGTATGATTTTTCATTGATTTTGCCATTATTATCACCTATTGTTATTATTAGCTAATAATGTTAAAAAATACAATTTTTTTCTATTTAGGCATTATTGATAAAAATAGTATTTTTACACATTAAAAATATAATGATAATAAGAGGTTAAAGTTTGTCGAAAAAAGAATGATTAACTAGTTATTTATTTAAAATATGAAGTTTGTATTATCTAGTTAATTAAAGTATAATATACTCACATTATTAATTAGGGGGTATAATATGT
>JAEIGA010017481.1_pt1 | contig 10929 bp, 6 predicted proteins | sample 9270691 | NCBI WGS metagenome assembly JAEIGA01 (sample SAMN17057246, study PRJNA624740) | gut metagenome | biome: biome; isolation source: fecal sample | host: Bos grunniens | place: China: Xizang | collected 2019 | reverse complement strand
TTACAAGGCAAAAATAGCCGAATTTGACAGAAACACCTTTGGTGACACGGTTATTGAGGATATGTTTGAGCTGATCGGGATTGAGAAAAAGATTCCGATCTTTATGCCGATGCCGAAGATCGGCGAGCATCCGCGCGTGCTTATCACAAGTGATATGATTCCCGGAGTTAAAGCTGCGTTATCCAACCCCGAATTTGCAGAAGCGAAAGCGGAATTCGACTCGCTCTTAGCAATTGAATCGGACGGAACACTTCCGCCCGCAACCTATCACGAAACCGGAAGGCGCGGAGAGCATAACGTGGATTTCAGACTCCTTCGCGCAATTCAAGCAAATGCGCTTTTATACCTTCTTGAGGATGATGAGGAGATCGGCTATAAAACGGTTCTTATGATGTTAAATTATATGAAGTCGCTCGACCTCAAATGGATACATTCAGACCAAAGCCGCGAATTTGGCTTTATGATGTACAGTGCGGCTTGCGTTTACGACTGGTGCTACGACCTGCTTGACGAAAAAACGAAGTTTCTTTTCATCAGCGCGATCGAGCATAAGATGCTTCGCGGTACGTCGGAGGACACTGTGCATCCAACCTGCGGCGGTGTAAAAATAGAGATAGGCTTCCCTCCTACCAAGCAGGGACCGGTGTCGGGTCACGGCTGCGAGCTTCAGCTTCAACGCGATTATATGGCGTTTTCAATCGCAATTTTTGACGAGAATCCCGGTTGGTGGGAATTCGTCGGACGCCGCTATTATCTCGAATATATACCGACGAGAAGAATATTTTACGAGGCGGGTATATGTCCTCAGGGAATTTCCAATTACGCACAGCTCCGCTTCCTCGCTGACCTTTACGGCGCTTGGCTCGTCAAGGGTATGACCGGTAAGTCGCCCTATTCACTCGACATGGCAAGAGTAGTTCACTCGTTTGCGGCAAGCGAAACCGCTAATAATGCATTTTTCCACGCAGGCGACTCATGCACTCGCACGTTTTCACCAAGAGTTTCGTTCGATGCTATAATATCAGCATATCTTCATAATGACCCGATAGCGCTTTCGGTTGCAAAGAGCCTCGGCTACTCGTACTCACGCTTCTCGTACAGTGCGGAGACACCCTCCCCTACCGAATTCTTCATTTGTATGTCGGGCGGAGTTATGCCCGTTCAAAACTACCGCGAGGCGCTCGACAAGGTGTTGTATAACGGCGGCTTCATCGGTCAGCTCATAACGAGAAGCTCATGGAGTCCCGATGCGGCAATGACTTCCGCGAAAATACAGCCGAGAACCGGCTCTAACCATGACCACCAGGCTTGCGGTCATTTCCAGATTTATTACAAGGGAATGCTTACGGGCGACCAAGGCAGCTATTCCTCCTACGGCACGCCGCAATGGGCAAACTACCACCAAGGCACCGTAAGCCACAACTCCCTGCTTATTTACAACCCCGACAGGAAAGAGGAAACTCCGATATACGACGAGCGCGGAAAGCTCAAAAACTCCGTTGGTTATTGGTACTGCGGTAACCAGAAGCGCCCGCACAGAGAAGCGCAGTCTTATACCGAATGGCTCGAGGGCTCATTTGAGCGCGCAGAGGTGCTCGGAGTTAAATGGGGCTTCTTCGAGGACGGCGACACGCCGAAGTACTCCTACATTTCGGGCGATATTACGAAGGCTTACACCGCGGGTGATGCCGACTTCGTTTGCCGCTCGATGCTCACCGCTTATACGGGCAGGAAGGATATCCCCATGCTCTTCTTCGTGGCAGACAGAATAGACGTGCCGCGCGAGGATTTCAAGAAGACCTTCCTTCTTCAAGTGCCTAAAAATGCACCCGTAATCGAGGACAAAACCGTAACGCTCACCGAGGGCGAGGGACAGCTGGTTCTCACCTCGCTCATCGGCGGCGACAGTATAGAGGCACTCGGCGGCACTCCCGAGAACAACAGTCTTGTCGGAGGCAGACAGCTTATGGATAAGCCGACCGAGTATTGGGGCAGAGTTGAAATTTCGCCCGCGCTCGGCAAAAAGAGTGACAAGCTCCTCAACGTCATATATGTTACCGATAAGGACGGCACTGCCAAAATAACGCCAAGGCTGATCGATACCGACACCCGATTTGTCGGTGCGGTAGCCGACAGCATCGCGGCTGTCATCTCAACCGAAAGGCTTCCGATTTTCAAAGACGTTCAATTCACGCTCGATGCGGCTTGCGATTGCTATGTAACGGGGCTTGCGGCAGGCGTTTGGACTGTATACGAAAACGGCGTACCCGTCAAGAAATGCCGTGTAAGGACCGAAGAAGGTATGCTGGATTTCAGCGCAAACGGCGGCAAGGTCGAGCTTAAGCTTTTATAAATAAAAAAAGCCAAGGCTGCTTACCTCGGCGTTCTCCAAAATATATTAAACGGTAGAAGCACAAATCGTACTTCTACCGTTTTTTGCTCGGCAGGATTAATCCTACCGTTATTCTTTAATCAAAATCCGTGCACTCGTCGCATACGTACCAAGCGCCGTTTTCCTCGTGAAGAACTACGTAGAAAGAAGTGCCGTCAACCGAGAATCCGTAGGTCTTGGTCCTCTGAGAGCTCGTTACGCTCGTTTCTATGGAATTAAACGTGATGTCGTTAACGGGTGCGCCCGAGTGAGCAAACGCATCGCTCTCAAGGAGATAATCCTCGGCAATAGCGTATTCCTCGGTCTGCATCTCGCTGATCAGTGCGCCTCTTATGCCAAAGCCTACGCCGACGAAGAGCGCGGGCAAAGCAAGAAGGATAACGAGCGCCACTACGGTTGTGATCAAGCCGTGGCTCTTTCTTTTCCGGATAGGAGCTACCTTATCCGAATATTCGGCAAGCGCTTCCCTCTCGTCACGGCATGCGCGCTTGTACGCGCCCTTGCTGACAACCGCAGTTCCTGCAACCATATCGCCGATGCTCTCGCCGCGAACGAGAAGAACTATACCGTCTATCTCGTAGATGAAAGCAAAGAGGGTACGAACGAGTCTTTGCCAAGCAACCGCTCTTCCCGCAGTTCTTTTATCTATGACAACCAGCCTGAATATCCTTTTACCAAGGCTTCTGCGGAACAAAAGATCGCGAAGCAGGAAAAGTGCACCGAAAACCGCGATTATCGCTAAGGTTACGAACATAACTGTAAGCTCGTCAAAGATTTTCGATAGATAATCCGCCGCAAAGCCGGAGGTTAATGCCATCATAGCACAGACAAGAATCCAGTCGAGAATCCAAGCGAAAATACGGCGAATTCTGACTCCGCCCGAGCGACTGCTCGCAAGCTTTTCCTCGTACGCCGCGCGGCGCTTTTCAATCACCCAAGGTGATACGGGATCGGTGCTCGATGCGATAGAGCTTTTATCGGCTTCCATCTCTTTTGCGTTTAATTCTTTTCGCTCCATGCTGTTAAGAGAAAGCGCACGAAGCTTTTCGCGCTTTGCAGCCGCTATTTTTTCAGCGTTTGCGCTCTTCTGACGAGAAGCGTCAGCCAACTCCGAGGTCTGTGCCGTTTCGGGCCTTTCGGGCTCGGCTTTTATAGCTGCACAAATTGTGGACTCCGGCTTCTCCGCAGTGGGTGCAGGCGCGGGCTTTGATATAGCTGGAGCTACGGGCTGATTTGCCGTCCTTACAACGTTAAACGGCTTACCAGAAAGAAGCACCTCGGGAGTCGTCCCGAAAGCCGCGGCAAGGAGCAAAAGCTCGTCAGCCGTAGGCTTAAGCTCTCCGCTCTCCCATTTTGCAATAGTTATGTAATTTATTCCAAGCTTTCTTGCAAGGTCGAAGCGCGTCATTCCGCTGCGCATTCTCACCGACACAAGATGGCTGCCGAAATTATGATTGTTCATAAGAGTTCCCTCCCTTTTGGGAAAATTATACACCATTCTTCTCGGAATGTCAATATATATTTTGTTAATAAAGGAGAGTTGTGGCTTTATTGACGCAATTCTTGCATAGCCGCGTTTTGCTCGTAAAGAAGCTTGACGAGGTTGACGAATTTCATAACCCATCTGCTGTCCTTAAGTACGCAACGGTAGATGTCGTCTGCGTGTTGAATTTCAAAATATCTGCCGGGACTGAATGGAAGAGATGCATACTGCGCTGTCGACACCGTAAGATCAAGCGGCTCTGCGTTAACCGTTCCCTTAAGTATTACGTGCTCTCCCTCAAGCGTAACCGTGCCCTCGCCTACGGGGACGAATTTGTGCTCGGCGTAATTTATCATATGAAAATCAGTCGCAAGCGAAACCGAGCTTGACACACCCTTGATCTTTTCGCCGAGCTCCTCGTATATCGAGCGCGCCCAATCGGAAACGTAGCGTATCTCCTCGCCGACCTCACTCGTCTTGTGAAGAAATCCGTACTCGTCACAGCGCTCCTCAAAGCCGCATTCGTCACAATATACCGTGTCCGTATTCTTCACGTGCACCGAGAACTCGGATTTGCAGTGCGGGCACGCGTAAAGGACGTTTTCGAGTCCCTCGATATCACTTACGCCCTTGTATTTTATCATTTGCGCCTCTTGCTCGCGGTAAGCGTCAAAGAGAAGCGCTCCGTCGGTGCGCTCTTTAATTTCGGAGAGCTCGAGAGCTTCAAGCTCGTCCTTATCAAAAAGCTTATATATGTCAAGGTAGGTCCTGCCGGGGCGTTTTCTTCTCGACCATTTCGGCATTACGAAATAAGAGCCGGTAGCCTTCGCCATATATATGTCAGCCTTTAGCCATTTAAGGAATTTATACGTAGCCACGGGAATCGGAGTCGAAAGTCCGTCCTCACACATAAGTCCTGCGGGATACAGAGCAAGAATGCCGCCGTGCTCGATGACCGAGCGCATTCTGTTGAGGTCGTAAAGCGCGGTCTGAAACTGCTGCTTTGGAATCATTCCCGCCTTGTCAAAAAGCGACTTTATCGGCATCGTATTGTAAAACGAATTGCTGATAACGAAGCTAATATGCTCCCTCGTTGCACCAATAAGGTTGACGAAATCAAGCGCCGCCTGGTGATTCGCTATTATAACGAACGGTCCCTTTTTACCCTTTATCTCGTTGCGTATGAATCTTCTTTTGAACCACACCGCGGACAGTGCCCACGAGCAGACCTTCGCAACTCTGTACCAGAACATGCTTGGCTCTCCGCTTTTGTTTCCTTTCTTCATAATAGGCTCTCCTATTGTAGCTTATTTTGTCGCTCTTTTAACGCGTTACCGTTACAATCAAGGGTGTTTATACCGATAAGTAGTGTATAAATTGCGAATAAACCGTGTACATTTTGATTATATTCTACCATATTTTCTCCAAAAAATCAATATGCTTTCGGCAGTTTGATAGCAATTTGCACCCTAAAAAGGCAAAAAGCGTGCCGTCCTTAAGATAATCAGATAGCTGAATTCGCAAAAATTGAAAATCCGAGCAAATGCGGAATTTTAAAAGCCTTTAAAAAGAGGAAGTAAAAATATAGAAGAGAGCCGATTTTCATATTGACTTTTAGCTTGTTTTGGTGTAGTATATTTATGATACCTTGTTACATACACGGAGATTTGTATGAAAAACAAAATCAAATATTATATACAACAGGTACTTACCCACCTTATCATTACTGCAACCTCCGGCGCAGTATTGCAAACCTTCCTGATGGAATACGGCTTCAGCGAGCAACGGGTTAATATCTACACGTCGGTCATGCAAATACTTCAGGTCGCCGTGATAATCCTCTTCTCCAAATTCGTTGACAGAACGAGAAACGTTATTAAGCTCAGCGCAGTTATGCGTACGTTTGAAATTCCGTTTCTTATTATACTTCTGGTGCTGTGCTTCTTTACAGGCCTTAATAAAAACACCGTTTTCATAGTTCTGTTTGCATTTGGCGCGCTTTACGCCATTTCGATGGGCACGCGCAGCGTTATAGAATACAAAATCCCCTATAACATTATGGACATCAGGGATTATGGCAAAATCACCTCCTTTTGCGGAGTGCTCATAGGTATCTTCTCGGTTGGTTTTTCGTTCTTGCTCTCTCTTTTGCAAAGCAGCACGGAATACTTCTTCTCAATGAAGATAATCTTCATCATTACCGCCGTTATGATTGTCAGCTGTATCAGTGTTACGTCGGTCATGAGAACCACTCACGAAATGCCGCCGCCCGAAAAAAAGGAAAAAACCAACATCTTTAAATACAAGCCCTATACCCGTCTTATTATTCCAAACCTGACGCGCGGTTTTTCGAGCGGTATTGTTGGAATGGCGGTAACAATCGGATATTTTACGGGTGATATCAACAGCTCCTCGGCAAGCTATATCGTTATAACAACAAGCGTTGTTACGATTGTCGGGTGCTTGGCGTTTTCATTCGTTTCGAGGCGTACCAAGGACGGGCTTTTGCTCCTCGTTTGCAGTATCGTAAACGCCGCAACGATCCCTCTTTTAACGGTCGGAGGTTCTACTCTTTTCCTGATAATGTTCGGCATCACCTGCTTCGTCAAGACCATAATAGACTACGGAGTTCCGGTCACGATCACCAAGATAATAGACTATAAGATTGCAGGACAGTACTCTGCTTGGCGAATGCTTTTGCATACGCTCGGCAACTCTATTGCAGGATTTGTTTGTATTCCGCTCTTCCTCGGCATAGGCGTCACGCCTACACTGATAATTGCAGGAATTATGCAGCTTATCTGCGGCATCTGGTATTTCTTCTACCTAAAGCTGTATCCGCCAAGGCTCACGGCGTAAAAAGTAAAAACGACCTTTTAACATAGTGTTCTTAGAAGCACTACACTAAAGGGTCGTTTTTTATTAGTCAGCGATTATTTCGGAAAAGATTGTCGTTTTTCCCTCTCGGATAAGCTCAATGAAATCAGCAACGCTTTCTATCGGGCGCTCGGTGGCAATTCCCGCGAGCTTTTTCTGATTGCCCGCTTGGTGGTTATCAGTACCTGCCGTTTTAAGAAGACCGTACGCGTCTGCATAATGGTTTGCCATATCGTTTTCAAAGTCGGTTCTGCAGCCGTTTATGACCTCGACCGCCTCTATGCATCTTGGGAAAAGCCTTATATGGTCGATGTACGCCGCCTCGCGAAAGGGATGCGCCTGACTTATAAACGCTCCATCCGCCTGCATAAGGCGAAGCTCGTCCGAGAACTTGATTTGAAGAATTTCGGGATGAGCGAGAAACCATTCCTTATCAAGACCGAAAATAAGGAAATCCGTTCCGCCGTAGCTTATTTCGACCGCAAGGAAAACACGAATGCCAATTTCCTCCGACATGGAAAGTGCATTCTCGTAATCGGAAAAATAAAGTCTTATCAGCTCCTCGTAGCTTGCGCCCTCGGGCTTAAGCATATTACCTTGAATGAAATGATTCGTAATGAAAACGCCATCATAGCCTTGCGATTTGTAAAATTCAAGGTTTTCTCTTACACCGTATTTTGCGCACTTGCTTACAGGCAAAGTATGGAGATGTGTTTCGTATTTGTACACTTTAGTTTACCTCTAATGTATTTTTTATCTTTAAATAATCATTTGTGAGTATGGTGTCTATTCCCATTTTGCGAAAAGCTATTGCTTCGTCAGGATCATCAGACCAGAAAACGTTTGTCAGAATTCCCGCATCCTTCGCCGCCTTTACGGTGTTCTCATCGAAGTAGGGCTTAAAGAGCTGTATCTTCTTCGCACCAAGTGCCTTCGCGCGCTCAACCATACTCATTTTGTCCTTGTTTCCGTCCCAACCGACACAGCAAGGAATATCGGGAGCGTACTCCATAGCCTTCCTTATCATTCGGTCGGAGGTGGTCATAAAATAAACGTATTTTTCGCAATCGTATTTGCGGATAAGCGCAACTATCTCGGGCAGCATATCGCGTTCCATATTCATATCCCATATTTTTACGTGGATATTCATAATAACGCGAGCGGCAAATTTCTTTAAAACATTCTCGAACGTTGCTATTTTGAGTCCGCTGAAGCTTTCGGAATGCTTTGCACCGAAGTCAAGCTCCGAGAGCTCCTTATAGGACTTTTCGTATATCTTTCCCGTGCCGTTTGAGACCCTCTCAAGGGTTGCATCGTGGCATGAAACGAGCACACCGTCTGTCGTTGACCATATATCGAATTCTATCTCCTCCGCTCCAAGCGCAACAGCCGCACCAAGGGCAGGCATTGTGTTTTCGGGAAGAGCCTTACTGAATCCACGGTGCGCGCATATTCTCGGATACGGCATAACCGCATTATGAAGCGTTACAGACGAGCCCGCATTTCTGTAAAGCCAAGGGCGACGCCCCTCTTCTATATATTCAAAGTGTGCCTTAGGCGCACCGCCGTGGCCTGCGGGCTTGTAATATTTTGCCTTGGGATCTATCTCGCAAATACCGAGTCCTACCTCGTTTTTCATATCTACAAGCACATCGCCCTTCGGGGATATTACCGTTGACGAGCCGCACGTTGCCGAGTCCTCGCCAAGCGATACCGATGATCTTACAAGATATGCATTGGTGTTGTACGAAAGGAATCGATTTATTATCGAAAGAGCCTCGTGCGTGTCCGTGCGCTGAAGCGAGCAGCCTATTATTATATCGGGCTTACACTTAGCTATCACGGGGAAATATTCGTAAAAATAAAAGTCATAGCAGGTCAGAAAAGCATATCTCAAGCCGTCAAGCTCTAATATATACGGCTCGCTAGGCTCATAGCTATACGCGACGTCAAGACCGTGGCCTCCCTCGCTTTCGGTTTTAACCTCCGAGGGTGCGGGATGCGCCTTGAAATATTTGCCAACGACCTCGCCTCTTTGATCTATCGCATGAGTCGTGTTTCTGTAACCGCAATCGGTTTTTTTCATAGCGTTTACAAAGAGTGCTGCCGAGCATCTTTTTGCCGTATCCTTCGCCGCGCTTAAAAGACGCGCGTTGTTTTTCTCTATTGCCGCAACGAATTCATCTCCCACCGCATCGGCAGGAATATCCGAATACTCGGGCAAAACTATCAGGTCAAGCGATGCATCGCACTTGTCAAGTAGCGTCAACAGCTCGCCAAAGCAAGCATCAACATCTTCGCCCCTCATTGAATAGCGAGGCTGAATAACGCAAACCTTCATTTTAATTACCTTATACCTTCGGCTTATTTGTAAAATCTGATCTCTGCACAGCCGAGTGCGGGGATGTTTATTTTTCCGTCCTTGATTACCTCGCCGGTGGGCGTGTAACGGTAAATGCCGTCTATTTTCAAAATCTCAGCATCCGAAAGCTCCGCTCCCAAAATATCAAGCTCTATTTCGATCGGCTCGCGCTTCGTGTTTGCAATAACGATAACCGAGCGCTTGCCCGTTGCAGCGAGGGCGTAAACATCCTCGTCGTCAGACTTACATTCAACCTCATTGCCGAGCTTATATAGCGAGTTGAACATGTGGAACACGAAATAGGTATTGTTCGGCTTGCGCTCCTCCGAATCAAAAAGTCCGCCGCAGCAGGAAATGCCCATGCGCGTGTCGTAATAATATAGCGCATCAACAGGCTCATGCTGCATTGCGAGCATCATAGAAAGAGTGTTCGGGGGGTATGCGGGGTTCTTTTTATCAATATCCGCAACTCCAGGAATAGCCCAGCAAAGGTTCCACTCGTTGAGGTGGCGCTCGATTTGCGAGTAGCCGTACTTCTCGAGAATGCGGTCATAGTATCTTGCGTGACCGACGGTCCCCTTGGTGTCCTTATAAGAATGCCAGGAGAAGAAGTCTATCGGGGAATTATGCTCCTTTAGGTACTTAAAAAATCCGTGAATGAACTCTATTCTGTGTCCCTGATCATCCTCTGCGGGAGCGCCAAGCCCCTCAAGCTTCTCGTCGCGCCAGGGCTCGTAAACTCCGGTTGCCGCATATCCGCCGACCTTTATGGTGTCGCCGAAATGCGCTTTAAGCCTTTTTGCGGTTATATCGTAAAGCTCGAAATACTGCTCGGGCGTTCCGCACCACATCGAGCTGTCCTCGGGCAAAAGACAATCGTCGGGCTCGTTCCATATCTCCCAATACTTGATTCCGTAGTGAAAGCCGTCTGCCCAGCCCTCGTTATAATGCATAACGATATGCTCGCAAATACGCGCCCACTTTTCGGGATCGGACGGCGGATAGGTCGTAAAACGCTTAACCTTGCGAAAATTCTCTATCGTAACTCCAAGGCGGAAATAAGGCTCAACTCCGTGATCAAGAAGCGCCTTGATAAGAAAATCGGTGAACTCAAACGAATATGACGCAGGATCGTTTTCATCGGCTGAAAAATCGCGGAAGATGTTCGGAATATCCACGAAATGGTTTCTTGCGTATGCACCGCCGGCGTCGTGAAGTCTGGATTGGCACATTCCCGCCTCCGGCATATAGTGAAAATATTCGGTTGACATTCCGTAAATCGGAGGCTGACCGCCGTAATGCATCGGCTTGATCTTGCCTACAACCTTTCCAAAATCTACATTAAGCTTCATAACGACTCCTTAATTATATATTATAATGAATATATACTATCACAAAGCTGATGCTAAGTCAAGAGGTTTTATTACGAAAATTTTTTCCGTGTAAAAAAGCGCCCCAAAGGGGCGCTTTTGCAATGTGTATCTATTCTTTTATCAGCTCAATAAACGAGCTTGCAGTGTGAACGGTCATACCGCAAAAGCTGTCGCCGGCTAAACCTGCGCGATAGCCGCTTTCTGACGAGTATATCATCCCTGTGCAGACCGGGTTTATCAATAGCACGCGCCTTAGCGGCTTCTTTTTCCACTCATCCTTAAGCTTATATTCGAAATCGTATTTAGGCATTCGCCCAGGCTTTCGGTCAATTGGAAAACAAAGTCTTGCGACGTAGGATAAAATCACAATGTAGCTTCTTATAATATATTCTCGGTTTTCCTTGAGGATCAAGGTGCGGCGCCGTTTTAAAACCCCAAAAAG